>Ga0315274_10004839_pt1 | contig 19761 bp, 18 predicted proteins | sample YL17G02_20_MG_FD_203700 | JGI IMG/M metagenome (GOLD analysis project Ga0315274, IMG submission 203700) | Sediment microbial communities from Yellowstone Lake, YNP, Wyoming, USA - YL17G02_20 | ecosystem: Environmental > Aquatic > Freshwater > Lake > Sediment | place: USA: Wyoming | collected... | reverse complement strand
CTACGCGTGTTGGTCAGACCGTCACCGCGAGCATCGAGCAGACAATCAGCAACCTGGAAACGCTGGCTCCAGCCGAAGATTGCTCAGCCATGGTGATCCAGGTAGGCATGTCTGCTTCGTCGGGTGCCCCAAGAGAGCAGTGGGTCTTCACTCCAGTGGAGACGCCTTCCCCTGCCCCCGTAGCATCAGCGCTCGAGCCGCAGTCGGAGTCGGCCGCCCAACCGGAGGAGCTAGCCGACGAACCGTGGTCCGATGAGCCAGCCTCTGACAGGATCGCACGTCGACAGCGCAGTCGCCGCGCCGGCCCAGCTCTGACCGATCGCATAGGTGCAGTCTTGGGAACCCTTGGCGGGTTCGTGCGCACGGTGGGCGAGCGCCTGCTACCGGATAGACAGGCACAGCCTTCTCCGGCCCAGCACCGCCAGCATGGTACGCATGCCAGGCAAGAACGCGGCCAGGAGGCCCCACAGACACGACGGGGCATCATCGCCGCTATCGCTGTCCCCCTCGTTGTTCTACTGGTCGTTGGCGGCTATCTCCTCTACCGAGACTGGTCTCTCCGGACCCAGTTCAACAAGCGCCTGTCCGATGCCAAGCTGAGTCGCGACATTGCCCTGGCCAGCGCGACGAGCCCATCGGTAGCACGTGACTACTGGCAGCAGGTGATCACCAACGTAGAGGTGGCCGCCAGGCTGCTCCCGGAACGCACTGACCTGCAGCCGATGCGCGAAGAAGCCGAACGGGCCATCGACCGCATCGACGGTGTAACGCGGATCACCCCGGTCAAGCTACACGATTACCAGGATCCCGGCAGCGTCCCCAGCCGGGTCATCGTCGCCGGTCTGAACGTGTACGTCCTAGACCGGGGCCTTAACCGCGTCTACCACCACATTCTCAACGAGCGGCGCACCGAGGTGCGAGATCCTGGTGTCAGCCAGATCCTCATCCAGCAGGGCCAGCCAGTTGAGGGGCAGAGCGTAGGCAGCCTGATCGACATTACCTGGTTCCAGAACGGCGGTGACAGACAGGCTGGTGCCCTGGTGATCCTGGACCGTAACGGGCTGCTGCTCGAGTACGACCCCGCATGGGAAAAGCTGCGTGCCCAAACCATCGGCGGTCAGAGCGCTTGGCGCACGCCTGTCGCTATGCGCACCTTTGACTCGAATCTGTACCTCCTTGACCCAACGGCCAACCAGGTCCTCAAATACTGGAAAGACCAATTCGCCAAGAACCCGGACAGCTGGGTCAAGAAAAGCGATGCCGATCTGAGCAAAGCGATGGATTTGGCCATTGACGGCAACATCCTTGTCTTGCACAGCGACGGCAAGATTGGCAAGTACTATGGCGGCGAGTTGGTGACCTTTACCCAGACCAAGTCCCCTCGGCCCTTGACAAGCGCCGCTGCTTTGCACTTTGACATCGAGGAAGTCGTCCGCAATATGTACATTGTCGATCCCACAGACATGCGTATCGTGCAGCTAGACCGTGCAGGCACGTTTGTTCGCCAGTTCCAGCCTGTTCGCGGACAGGAGGTCCACATGCGACAGCCCGCCGGCGTGTTCGTGGACGAAACCGGGGGCAAGCTCTACTATGTAGCCGCGAATGCGCTGTACGTCACCGACATCGCGCCAGTCCAACCCTAATCATACGCCTGGCCTGGCACCACCGGCGCTATGCCGTGCATGCACGGGGCTTGGCTCGCTGCCTAGCGGCGAGCGCTCCAGATGGTTCCATCTCTCCGCGTATCCGGATGTCCTCTTTGCCAGCGGAAGGCAATCGTGCTATAATAGCCCGCGTTTGCACGGTTCCGGTGGAGTGAGGAGGCCGGCCCATTCTGGACGTGACTGGTCCTGGCAGCAGGGAGACAGGCATGAGAAGCGCACGCTCCAGCGCGCACCGCTCATCTTTCTCGTGGTCACAGCTCGTGTGCGCGCTGTTGTTCATTGCACTAGTGACCATAGGGCTCTACCTCGGGTACCTGGCCTATGGCACGGTGCGGGCACTCGCTGCGCACACTCAGTTCCGATCCATCCCCATCCTTCCCGCATACTCTGACCAGCAGGCACAACAGACTCAGGGCACAGACCCGAATAGCCCCGGACAAGCCGGCCAGCAGGAACAGGAATCATCCAAGCTCGAAATCCACCCAGACATACAGAACAAAGAGCGGGTCAATATCCTCTTCCTGGGCCTTGACCAGCGGCCCGGCGAATCGATGGCTGCCCGCACTGACACGATGATCTTGTTCTCGGTCAATCCCAAGAACATGAGTGTCAGCATGCTCTCCATCCCACGCGATCTGTGGGTCCCCATCCCGGGACACAAGGAAGGACGCATCAACACGGCTCACTACTGGGGTGAGATCGAGCACTACCCCGGTGGGGGGCCTGCACTCGCCAAGCATACCGTCCGCTATAATCTGGGCGTGCCAGTACACTATTATGTGCGCCTGAATTTCGTGGGCTTTGAGCAGATCATCGATGCCATGGGCGGCATCGACATCGATGTTCCGGTGACCATCGACGACTATCAGTATCCGACTCCGCAGAACGGCTACGAGCATGTGCACTTTGACGCCGGGCCACAGCACCTCGACGGAGTTATGGCACTCAAGTACGCGCGCACCCGGAAGGGAAGTGGCGATGGCGATTTCTCGCGCATCGACCGCCAACGCCAGGTCATCCTCGCCATTCGGAAGAAGGTATTGAGCCTGCCGAACCTGCCCCAACTCGTGCTGCAACTGCCTCAGCTCGCCCAGAGCCTGGGCGAATCGTTGCAGACCGACATCCCGACTAGCACGATGCTGACCCTGGCCAAGTGGGCACAGCAGATCAAGGCCGAGAACATCCACGGGGACGTTCTGGATCGGCGCGTAACCGAGGGCAAGCGGACGGCAGATGGCCAGGATGTGCTGCTCTTTGATCGCGAAAAAGCCCGTCCGATCATCGAGGCCCTGTTCAGCGATCCAGGTCCCGTTATCCCGACCGCCACAGCCGATCACGTTGCCAGGCTGGAGGCCGAAGGTGCGCGCATAGCGGTCTACAACGGCACCAACGTTCAGGGGCTCGCGGGGCGCATCTCCTCGTTCCTGCGCATGCAAGGGATTGACGTGGTGGCCAGCGACAACGCCGATCGCCACGACTATGAGCGTACCACCATCAGGGTCTACGCCGACAAGCCATATAGCGTGCAGTGGCTGACCAACTGGCTGACGTTCATCGGCGTCGCCCAGCCAGCTCTGGAGCAGCATCCGGCTCGAAGTGACATGGACCTTGCCATCATCATCGGCCAGGACTTTCCGGTAGACAAGATCAATAGTGTACAGTGACCTTGTCGCGAACGGTAGACCTACGGGCACGCTCTGCTCAGCCGGTAACAAGGGAAGTCGATCCTCCCTTGTTTTTGTTGTCATCGCTATCGTCATCACTGTGACCAAGAGGGCTCTCGTTTGAAGCTGAGACAGGTTCTTGCACTAGTCGACGGCATCGCCACACACCCAGATGTGGATCTCGAGGCAGAGGTCAGTTCTGGCATTGCAGCGGACCTGATGAGCGATGTGCTAAGGTTTGGACACGAGCACATGCTGCTGGTCACTGGCTTGACCAATCCGCAGGTGATCCGCACGGCGGAAATGGTCGGTCTTCGAGCTCTGCTCTTTGTGCGGGCCAAACTGCCGCCTCCGGAGACCATAGCCTTGGCCAGAGAGGCAGGGATTGCTTTGCTCGCTACTCGCTACAGCATGTATGAGGCTTGCGGCCTACTCTTCAAGGCCGATCTGGTTGGGATAGGTCCCTGCGGAGAGTTCGGCTAAGCTGTCGATGGCAGATATCACCAAGATCCAGGAGATATTCTACGAACTGCAGGTCAGTGAGGTGATGACCTCACAGGTGGTCGCCGTAATGCCGCAGACGACCATGAGCCAGTTTGAGGAACTGCTCCGTGGACGCCGCATTTCGGGCGCGCCCGTGGTCGACGAGACCGGAAATCTGATCGGCATCGTGAGTATTATGGATCTAATCCAGGCCCTGGAAAAGGGACAGATCGAGCAGCCAGTGGCCGACCATATGACCACCGATGTGGAAGTCCTGCAAGACAACGAACGGGTGATCTCGGCCATTCACAGGCTTCAGAGCACTGGATATGGCCGGTTCCCGGTGGTCGCTCACTCCACGGGCAAGCTGGTCGGCATTCTGACCCAAGGGGATATCATCAGAGGCACGCTCAAGCAGCTCGACATGGACTATCGAAGGCTGGAGGCTCAAGGTTACCGCCAGCGACACTTTTTCGAGGACATCCTTTCCGAGAATACCAGCATCGTTCTCCGCTACACCGTCCGGCCACGTGACCTTTCCCATGGAGGCGAGGCGTCGAGCCATCTCAAACGCTCGCTGACCAGCCTGGGCATCCGGCCCGAGATCCTGCGTCGCGTCGCTGTGGCCACATACGAAGCGGAGATGAACCTGGTCCTGCACGCGACCAGCGGCGGCAGGATCAGAGCCGACATTCGGTCACACCAGCTACGCATCGACGTGACCGATCATGGGCCTGGCATCTCCGACATCGAGCAGGCCATGCGTCCTGGGTTTTCCACGGCTGCGGAGTGGATCCGTGAGATGGGCTTCGGTGCAGGAATGGGACTGACCAATATCCGCAATTGTGCCGACGAGATGTCGCTCGAATCCCGGATCGGCAGGGGCACGCACCTACGCATCCTGTTCCGGCTTAACCAGGCACAGCAGTAAGCGACGAGGAGGAAACGACGCGATGACCGTGCAAGAGATCATCGAACGCCTAAACCTTGGAGTCGTGACCAGCGCAGATCCCAACCGCGAAATCACCGGTGGCTATGCATCCGACCTCCTGAGTTGTGTTATGGCGGGAGCCAAGGCAGGGAACGTGTGGGTGACACTGCAGGCCCACCCGAACGTAGTTGCTGTGGCTTCACTGCTGGACCTGGCTGCCGTGGTGATCACTGAGGGCGTCGTCCCGGATGCCGAGACGACAACCAAGGCAGAGCAGAACAGCGTCACCCTCCTGCAGACGCAAAAGACGACGTACGCGGTTGTGGGTGAGCTGACCAGCGCGGGGGTCAAGGGGACAGGGGCAGAGTAAGAGTCCATGCGGCGGCTGCTCGTGGATCTGCACCTGCACACGGTTTTGTCGCCGTGTGCCGAGATCGAGATGATCCCGCCCTTGATCGTGCAACGCGCTGTGGAGCTTGGCCTGGGTATCATCGCGGTTACTGATCACAACTGCGCAGCCAACGTTCGGGCCGTGATCGACGCGGCGCGCCACACCGGCCTGGTGGTCCTGTCGGGTATGGAGGTGCAGACCCGCGAAGAGGTGCATATGCTCTGCCTGTTCGACACACCGGAGCAGGACGACCAGTGGCAGAACACCGTGTGGGCTGCTCTGCCCCGCATGCCCAACAACGCCGCTCTGTTCGGCGAGCAGTATGTGGTCGACGACACGGGCGAGTATATGTACACCGAGGACCGAATGCTAGCCACCTCTACCTCCCTGTCGGTAGAGCAAGTGGTGGCCGGGGTGAACGCCCTGGGGGGCATCTGCCTTCCGGCCCACATAGACCGACCGTCCTACAGCCTGCTAGGCAACCTGGGGTTCATCCCCCCCGTCCTACCGATTGCCGGAGTCGAGCTCTCCCATTTGACAACACCACAGAAAATCGTACAATTGTTCCCGCAACTGGCGCGCTATGGCATGGTCATTGACGGTGACGCACACCGCCTGGCTGAGATGGCCGCCCTGACCCAAGTCCAGCTCGAGGCCGCAACGGTGCCCGAACTTCGGTTGGCATTGGCTAAGCAAGGGAAACGACGCTGCGATATCTTGATGTCTACCCCTGCTGCCACATCGTAACCAAGCAACACTATCCGAGGAGTAGCGCATGGAAGAACAGGAACTGGACCTCAGCCCCCTGTACGAGGTTCTGAACCAGTACAAGACCCAGCACGGTGCAGTGATTCCCGTACTTCAGAAAGCCCAAGAGATCTATGGCTGGCTGCCCAGGCCAGTGCTGGAGACGATCTCCAAGACGATGAACGTCCCGCTGAGCCAGGTCTATGGCGTGGTGACGTTCTATGCGCAGTTCTACCTGAAGCGTCGTGGGCGACACATCATTCGGCAGTGCGATGGCACAGCTTGCCATGTGCGCGGCGCGGCCAGGATTGTCGACACAGTGGAGAACTATCTGGGGATTAAGGCCGGGAACACAACGCCTGACTACAGGTACACCTATGAAGTGGTGTATTGCCTGGGCTCGTGCGGCCTGAGCCCCGTAACCATGGTCGATGACCGCGTTGTCGGGCACCTTGTGGCGAAAGACATGATCAAGATCATCAGCGCGCTGGACTAGTGCGCGAGCGGGACCGCATGCCATCGCTGGTGCCGTGGTGGGTATGACGTGCGCGAGGCTGCCAGAAGACGCGATGGATGTGCGTGCGGATTGCCCGGTTCCTTGGCAGCCTCGCCTGTGTGCACGTGTGCCGCGCACCAATCGCATCTCGGAGGGCCAGGGTGCCATGCGTGAGCTCGCCCTGCACATCCTGGACGTGGTCGAAAACGCGATCGAGGCAGACGCGCAGCAGGTTGACCTAGCCGTTACGGAAGACCTGGTTTCAGATCTTCTGACGATCTCGGTCCGAGATGATGGGCGCGGAATGAATGCCGCAATGCTGGCCCAGGTGCGTGACCCGTTCTTCACCACCCGCACGACCCGGCACGTTGGGCTTGGCATCCCTCTCTTCGCCGCCGCCGCGGCGCGATGTGCCGGCGATCTGACGATCGAATCGACGCCAGGCCAGGGAACTAGGGTTACCGCGACTTTCCAACACAGCCACATCGACCAGGCACCGTTGGGCGACATGCCCCAAACCTTGATGTGCATCTTGATGCGCGGAGCGCATCTGGATCTGCACTACATCCATCGTGTCATTTCAGGTTCTTGTGCCGGTGAGCACCTGTTCGAGTTTGACACTCGTGAGATCAAACAGGAACTGGGCGACGTGCCGCTCTCTTACCCGGATGTCAGGGAATGGCTGAGCGAGTTCATTGCCCAGGGTGAACAACTGCTGAAGGAGACCTAGATGCCCAAGCTGAAATCACTTGATGATCTGAAGAGCCTGAAGCAGAAGGCTCTTCATGACCTGACCATCCGCCAGCAAACTACCACCAGGATCACCGTGGGGATGGGCACCTGCGGCATTGCCGCCGGCGCCCGAGAGACCATGCACAGCATCCTGCAAGAGTTGGACAAGCGCGGCATCGAAGCACAGGTGGCCACTGTGGGGTGCATTGGCATGTGCTCCAAGGAGCCGTTGGTGGACATCGAGCAGGCTGGCAGACCGCGGATCACCTACGCCAATATGCACCCCGACATGATCCCTCGTCTGATCGAAGAGCATCTGGTGAAGGGGGGCGTCGTCGAAGACTGGGTGTTTGGCCGCGTGCCGCTGGCAGGCATTGGGACTGAAGGCCAGCAACAAGCATAGCAATCGAGGAGGCAAGAATGGCTGAAGCTCTGTACCGCGCCAACGTGCTGATCTGCGGTGGCACTGGGTGTGAGGCATCCGGGTCAGCCTCGACCTTCGCGACTATGGTCGAGGAGGTCGAGAAGCGCGGCCTCAAGAACGAAGTCCAGGTGATCCGTACTGGTTGCCGGGGTTTCTGCTCCATGGGCCCGGTGATGATCGTGTACCCGGAGGGCATCTTTTACTGCCAGGTAAACGCCGCCGACGTGCCTGTGATCGTGGAAGAAACGCTGCTCAAGGGCCGCGTCGTTCCCCGGCTGACCTACAAGACCCCCATCTCGCAGGAAGCGGTGCCCTATTACCGCGATGTGCCGTTCTATAGCAAGCAAATGCGCGTCACTCTGCGCAACTGCGGCATCATCGACCCGGAAAACATCGAAGAGTACATTGCCCGCGACGGATACGCTGCCCTGAGCCGGGCGCTCTTTGAGCTAAAGCCACAGGAAGTGATCGATACGGTCCGCAATTCCGGGTTGCGCGGCCGTGGTGGCGCCGGATTCCTCACCGGCCTCAAGTGGGAGTTCACCGCACGCGCCCGAAGCGACCAAAAGTACGTGGTGTGCAATGCCGACGAAGGCGACCCAGGTGCGTTCATGGACCGCTCGATCATCGAAGGCGACCCACACTCTCTCTTGGAAGGCATGACGATCTGCGCTTATGCCATCGGCGCTACTGAGGGCTACATTTACTGCCGCGCCGAGTATCCATTGGCGATCGTCCGCCTCCATCGGGCCATCGCCCAGGCGGAGGAATACGGGCTACTGGGTGATAACATCCTGGACACCGGTTTCAGCTTCCGCCTGCGGGTCAAGGAAGGCGCTGGAGCCTTTGTCTGTGGTGAAGAGACCGCGCTGTTGGCTTCGCTCGAGGGCCGCCGGGGGGAACCACGCCCCCGTCCTCCTTTCCCGGCCGTCAAGGGCCTGTGGGGCCAGCCGACCAACCTCAACAATGTCAAATCGTACTGCAATGTCCCGCAGATCATCCTCCGTGGGGCCGAGTGGTTCTCCAAGATCGGTTCGCCCAAGAGCCCCGGAACGGCGATCTTTGCTCTCACCGGCAAAGTCAACAACACAGGCCTGGTCGAAGTCCCCATGGGCATCAGCGTTGGCGAGATCATCTTTGACATCGGTGGCGGCATCCTCAAAAACAAGAGCTTCAAGGCCGTGCAGACCGGTGGCCCACTGGGCGGGTGTATCCCTGCCGAGCACCTCAACGTCAAGGTCGATTTCGACTCACTCGTGGCCATCGGCGCGGTGATGGGTTCCGGCGGCATGATCGTCGTAGACGAAGACACTTGCATGGTCGAGTTCAGCAAGTTTTTTCTCACGTTCGCCACGGCTGAGAGCTGCGGCAAGTGCATTCCCTGCCGGGTGGGCGGGAAAAGAATGCTCGAGGTGATTTCTCGGATCACCGAAGGCAGGGGCAGAATGGAAGACCTGGACACCATCAAAGCGATCGCTAGCGGCATGCAGACAGGCTCTCTCTGCGCCCTGGGACAACTGACCCCCGGACCGATCCTTTCGGCGCTGCGCTATTTCCTCAGTGAATTCGAGACGCATATTCTGGAGAAGCACTGTCCAGCCGGCGCCTGTCAGGCCCTCGTAACGGCACGGTGTATCAACGCCTGCCCGGCCGAGATCGACATCCCAAGCTGGATCGCCCTGGTTGCACAAGGCAAGACCGCGGAAGGTATCGAGATCCACCGCCGCCGGAATCCCTTCGTGCTGACGTGCGGGCGCATCTGTCCTGCATTCTGCGAGGATCGGTGCCGCCGGGGCGACGTCGACGAGCCGATCGCCATCCGCCAGATCAAGCGTTATATGGCTGACCAGGAAATAGCCCATCCCTGGATGCCGCCCAAGATGGCAGAGGCCAAGACGCAAAAAGTGGCGGTGATCGGTGGCGGGCCGGCCGGCCTCACCGCTGCCCTCCGGCTCAGCCAGAGAGGCTACCCGGTTACCATCTTTGAAAAGCTCCCGGTCCTCGGCGGCATGATGGCAGTCGGTATCCCCGACTATCGCATGCCACGTGATGTGCTGAACTTTGAGATCGAGGGCATCCTCCGCTTGGGTATCCAGGTTGAGCTGAACAAGGAGCTGGGCAAGGACTTTACTCTGGATGGGCTGCTCAGTGACGGCCATAGCGCGGTTGTCCTTGCTCTCGGCGCGCATCGCTGTCGCACCCTGGGGATCGAGGGCGAAGACAAGCAAGGCGTCTACCCGAGCGTCGACTTTTTGCGAGACGTGTCCCTGGGCCGGGTCCCCGATCTGGCCGGCAAGCGCGTGGGCGTCGTTGGCGGAGGAAACGTGGCCATTGACGCTGTGCGTACCGCCTGGCGGTTGGGAGCCCAGGATGTGCACCTGATCTACCGCCGAGAGCGCGAACAGATGCCCGCCTACAAGGACGAGATCGACGCTGCCGAAGAGGAAGGAATCCACTTCCACATGCTCACCAACCCCGTGCGCATCCTGGGCGATGGACGCATCACCGGGATCGAGTGCCTGAGGTACGAGCTGGGTGAGTTCGACCGCACAGGCAGGCGCCGGCCGGTTCCCATCTCTGGCTCCGAGTTTGTCATGGGACTGGATGTGCTCGTCCCGGCTATCGGCCAGGAGCCAGACCTGACCTGCCTTGAGGCAGACATGGACTCCTGTACCGCCTGTGGGATGACCATACAGCGCGATTCGACCGTCGTGGTCAACCGCGGCCTGGCTACCACTCGCAAGGGCGTCTTTGCAGCCGGCGATCTGGTTCTCGGCCCAGCGTCAGTGATCGAGGCTGTCGCTCAGGGGAACAAGGTCGCCCGAACCGTAGACCGCTACCTCGAGACTGGTTCCGTGGAGCCAGAGGTGATCCTCCCCGGTTATGAAGCTGTCGAGCAGCTCTATAGCCTGGACGACTATGCCGATGCCAAGCGACCTGGAACGCAGAGTATCCCAGTCCAGGAGCGCAAAGACAGCTCCAAAGAGGTGGAACTCGGCCTGCCCGGGGACACGATCCGTGAAGAATGCAAGCGCTGCCTGCGCTGCGATCTGGAATGGCTGCAGATGCGGCATCTGCCCGTGGAGCCGAAACCCGAGCGGCTGGCAGACTACTAGGAGCGAACGCCCGCCCTAACGCCGTCCCGGGACCCACTGACGGGCTTGCGCAGGGGATGCCTGTACAACCCGCTGCACGCCCGTCGGTGTCTGGCTTGACAAACCGGGCCGTATGTAGTATAAGTTCTCTATGGAGAATCATTCTCCTGACCATGTCGCGGGAAAGGGCTCGCACCTCTCTTGGTAGCACACTCTGTTCAGGCCTTCTGTGGATGGGCAGGTTATGACTGATCCGAACACACGGCTCGACGAGATGGTAGGCAGACTCAAAGACGCAGGGCATCGTCTTACCCCGCAGCGCATGGCGGTGCTCAGCATACTGGCCCAAAGCCAGGAGCATCCCAGCGCAGAGCAGATCTATGAGCGTGTGAGGATCGAGTTCCCTATGACCAGCCTGGCCACCGTCTACAAGACTGTGGGCCTGCTCAAAGAGATGGGAGAGCTACTGGAGTTGGGATTCAGCGACGACAGCAACCGCTATGATGGCCGCCTGCCGTCTCCTCACCCACACCTGGTCTGCGTCGAATGCAGAAAGATCATCGACTCGGGTGTGTATGCCCTGGACACGTGGACCGATGAGGTCGGGCTCAAGACCGGCTATCGGATTCTGAGCCACAGGCTCGACTTTTTCGGCATCTGTCCTCTGTGCCAGCAGCGGGCTAGCTCTCCGTTGCTGGACAAATCCTGAGTTTGCCGGTATAATCCCGGAAACTCTCTGGCTGCCCACACGGGCCATTGAGCAGGTCCCACCGATGTTTTCATGGCAGGTTCACGAATCCGTGAAAGGAGACCTCAAAGATGGTGTCAGTGAACATAACGATTGACGGTCGCGCGATCACCGCCCAAGGGGGACAGACGATCCTCGAAGTAGCGCAGGCGGCAGGGATCGACATTCCCACACTATGTCACCATTCCTGCCTCGAACCGATTGGTGCGTGTCGCATCTGCCTGGTCGAGGTCGAAAAGCAGCGTACGCTCCAGCCGGCCTGTACCTTTCAGGTGACCGAAGGGATGGTTGTACATTCCGAGTCGCCGCAGGTCGTCGAGACGCGCAAGTTCCTGCTTGAGCTCTTGTTCTCTGAGCGGAACCACTACTGCATGTTCTGCCAACGGAGTGGGGATTGCGAGTTGCAGAACCTGGCCTACCGGTACGGCCTGGATAGCTGGCGTTATCCCCGTCCCTATACCCCCCTGCCGGTAGATGCCACCCGGCAGTACTTTGTCATGGACCACAATCGATGCATTCTCTGCCGCCGTTGCATCCGCGCCTGCGCCGAGCTCGTCGGCAACTATACTCTGGGCATGGGCGGCCGTGGCGCGCAATCGATGATCGTGGCCGACATGGATGTCCCCTTTGGGGATTCGTCCTGCATCTCCTGTGGTACCTGCCTGCAGTCGTGCCCGACCGGCGCGCTGATGGATCGCCGAAGCGCTTACCGTGGGCACGAAGTTGAGGTGGATCGCGTCCTGAGCACCTGTGCGGCGTGCAGCATGGGCTGTGGGATCGAGCTCATCTCGCGCGACAACCAACTGCTGCGCATCGAGGGCGACTGGGATGCCGAGGTGAACAACGGGATTCTGTGCGTCGTGGGTCGGTTCCACGCGGTGAGCGATGAACGTCGGCGCGTGTTCGCCCCGATGGTACGGCGTGGTGGCCAACTCAGGCCAGCGACCTGGGACGAAGCGTTGGATGTCGTGGCCAGCAAGCTCAAAACCACCGCGGGTTCCCTGGTGGCGCTGGCTTCGCCGCGCAGAACTAACGAATCGCTGCAGTCCTTTGCAGACCTGTTCCGACGTCTGGGGGCCAAGAGTGTCGGCAGCCTGAACCCGGTGCCCGAGTTCATGGCCACAGCAGAGGGTTCGCTGACGATGATCGACGAGTCGGATCTGTACCTAGTCGTCGGCACGGACCTCGATCTGGACCATCAGGTCGCAGGGATCGCTGTTAGGCGTGGCGTCATGAACCGGGGAGCCCGCCTGATCATCCTGGGTCCGGCCACAGACGGTCTGGCTAACATGGCCCACTATACTTACAAGCCTGATCAGATCGATCAGGCCATTGCCCTGGCCAAGGGTATCGATGCTCCCCTGGTCATCTACGGCGCAAGTGCTGGCGAGCTGTTGCCCAAGCTCCGGCAGGAACTGTCTGGGAAAGCCCGGTTCCTGGGTCTGGTGACGGGAAGCAATGCCCGTGGCGCATTGGCTGCCGGGCTCAATGGCTCCGGCAGGCTGGACGGTGCCAAGAGCGTCTTCGTCCTGGCCGGGGACGACAAGGTAGAGCAGGCGCTTTTGGACCAGTTGGCTGGTGCAGAGTTCGTTGTGGCTCAGACCTGCTATCAGGATGCTCTGACGAATCGAGCCGATGTGGTTTTGCCGACGGTTACCTGGGCAGAGACCTCTGGCACATTTACCAATACCGAGGGTCGCATCCAGACACTCCGCGCTGCTCTCAAGCCTCTGGCGAGTGTCAAGGACGACCAAGAGATTCTGAGCGCACTGGCGGATAGACTCGGTTAGCCAACGCGGGACACAAGCCCCGTTGGACCTTGAACAGGAGGACGCTTTCAATGGCCAAAGTTAAAGTAGCTATGGACTGGCTGGACATTTGTTCCGGGTGCGAGATGTCGCTGCTCGACATCGACGAACGCATCGTAGAGTTGATCAAGCTTATCGAGCTTACCTCCAGTCCGATCACCGACCTCAAGCACCCACCCAAAGACGGGGTTGATGTGGGGATCATCAGCGGTGCGGTAAGCAACACTCACCAACTGGCGGTGGCAGAAGAGATGCGCGAGCGGGCCAAGATTCTAATCTCCTTCGGCGACTGCGCTGTCTTTGGCGGGATCTGCACAATGCGCAACTTTTTCAACACCGAGGATGTGCTTCGGCATGCATACGTGGAAACTCCTAGCACGGACGAGTACGGTGCAGTGCCCCGTTCGCCGGAACTGGGCAAGCTGTTTGACCGGGTGAGATCCCTGGACGAGGTAGTGAAAGTGGATGTCAGCCTCCCTGGGTGTCCGCCACCGGCCGATGCCATCTGGTTCGTGTTGACCGAGCTGCTGGCAGGCCGTATGCCTGTGTTGACCGATCTGAACCTGACGTACGAATAAGGAGATTCTCATGGGCCAGAAGATTACCATCGAACCTATCACTCGCATCGAAGGCCATGCGCGGGTCACCATAAACCTGGATGACGCTGGCAAGGTCGAACACGCGTATTTCCACGTCGACCAGTTCCGTGGCTTTGAAAAGTTCTGCCAGGGCCGCATGTTCTTTGAGATGCCGGCCATTACCCCACGTATCTGCGGCATCTGCCCGGTCAGCCACCATCTGGCGTCCGCCAAAGCATGTGACATGATCGCTGGCGTCCGGCCACCTCGACCGGCGCAACTGCTGCGCGAGCTGATGCATATGGGGCAATTCATCCAGTCGCATTCGATGCACTTTTTCCATCTCGCCAGTCCGGATCTGATCCTGGGCTTTGACGCCGATCCCAAGATCCGCAACATAGTCGGGATTATCGAGGCCAACCCTGGACTGGCCTTGAAAGCAGTCAAGCTGCGCAAGTACGGCCAGGAGGTCATCCGCACCCTCTCGGGCCGGCGCATTCACCCCAAGTTCGCCGTCCCTGGCGGCGTGAACAAGGCGCTGACCGCCCAAGAGCGAGATGAGTTGTTGGCTCCCATCGATGAGATGATCGGCTACATGCAAGAGGGCCTGGCCTTGGCCAAGCAATGGCTGGGTGCCAACCAGGAGCTTGTGCAGCGTTTCGCCAACTTCCGTACAGGCTACCTGGGGATGGTGGACGCTGACACAGGTGCCGTGCAACTGTACGATGGTCCCATCCGCCTCATCGACAGAGACGGGAAGCGTCTGGAGCAGTTCGACGGCACCAGGTATCTCGACTATATCCGCGAGCATGTCGAGGACTGGTCCTACTTGAAGTTCCCGTACTACAAGAAACTGGGTTGGCCAGATGGTGTGTACCGCGTGGCACCACTGGGCCGGCTGAACGTCGCCGACTGCATCAGTACACCCATTGCCAACGAAGAGTTCGAAAAGTTCAAAGCCATCTCCAAGGGCCCGGTAGAGCCCACGCTCTACATGCACTATGCCCGCCTGATCGAGGACATATACGCTGCAGAACGTGCCCGTGAGCTCCTCGAGGACCCAGACATCCTATCCACAGAGATCATCAACGAGTCTACCGCCATCACTGGCGAAGGTGTCGGCGTGATCGAGGCCCCGCGCGGTACCCTGTGGCATCACTACTGGACCGACGAAAACGGGCAGATCACCCAAGTGAACCTGATCGTCGCCACAGGCAATAACAACTGGGCCATGTGTACCGCCGTTGATTCGGTGGCCAAGGAGTTCATCGACGGCAAGAACCTTACCGAGGGCATGCTGAACCGGGTCGAAGCGGCCATTCGCGCCTATGACCCGTGTCTGTCGTGCTCCACACACGCCATTGGCCAGATGCCTTTGGTCGTCGAGGTGCGTGGGTCAGACGGTGCCCTGGTTAATCGTGTCCAGCGCGGATAGGCGCGTGCTCGGCTACAATACAGCTAGTTCTCGAGGAGACAAGGCTGCATTTCCTTGTCTCCTCGTGCTTTGGTCAGAGTTGGAGCAGGCTCGGTGATCAGGACTCTGGTGATCGGGTTTGGCAACGCCTACCGCCGCGATGACGGCGTTGGATATGCGGTGCTCAACGCCCTCCGTGGCCGGCTGGGTCGACCGTTGCTGGACGCGGACGATGATGGCTACGATGACTTGGGCCATCCGGTTGACACGCTCCTCTTGCACCAACTGGTTCCGGAACTGGCTGCTAACCTGGCTGGCTATGAGTTGGTGGTCTTTGTCGATGCACATATGGGAACGATCCCGGAGCCTATCCGGCAAGAGGAGCTGACTGCTTGCTACAGAGCGGCCACCGTTTCCCACCAGGTGCATCCTTGCACTCTGCTGGCTATGGCCCAGGAGCTATACGGCCACTCTCCCCGTGGTATCCTGCTATCCATCCGCGGCCATGACTTTGACTTCGGTGAGGGCCTGTCGCCAGAAACCCAAGCCCTCGTCCCAGAGGCAGTGGACCGGCTGCTGGCGTTGGCCGGCAGTGCCGGATAGGAGTATAATATCCGGAATGCACGAGCTGGCCATCACCGAAGAGATCCTGCGTATCGCCGTCACACATGGCGAGCGTGCCGACGCCAGACGTATCACCGACATCCATGTCGTTATCGGTGACCTGAGCAGTGTCGTGGACGACTCTGTGCAGTTTTACTTTGACTTCCTGAGCCCGAACACGCTGGCCGCAGGAGGCAAGCTTCACTTCCAGCGCATCGCCGCCCGTCTTCGTTGTCGGCAATGTGCCTTCGAGTTCGAACCACAGGGCATGGAGTGGCAGTGTCCCCGCTGCCAGGCGATCGGCGGAGAGGTGGTCGCCGGACAGGAGTTTTTCGTGGAAAGCATCGAGGTGGAATAGCGCCGTGGTCAAGGTCAAGGTTCTTGAGCAGGTAGCCAAAGCCAACGATCAGATCGCACTCCAGAACCGCCAGCTTTTGGACGGCACACGCACGCTGGCTGTCAACCTGATGGCCTCGCCGGGGGCAGGCAAGACCAGTCTGGTCATGCGCACCATCGAGGCCCTGCGTGGTCGGCTGCGCGTCGGAGCCATCGAGGGAGACACCGCTTCGCAGGTGGATGCCGACAGAGTTGCTACGACTGGTGTGCCTGTGGTGCAGATCAACACCGGTGGTGGGTGCCGCCTGGATGCCAACATGGTCCGCCCTGCACTACACGAATTGCCGCTCGACGAGATCGACCTGCTTCTGATCGAAAATGTGGGTAACCTGGTCTGCCCGGCCGGCCTGGCCCTGGGCGAACACCTCAATGTCGTGATCTCCAGCATTCCCGAAGGAGATGACAAGCCCTACAAATACCCGGGCATCTTTACGGTTGTGGACGCAGTGGTAATCAACAAGACCGACCTGCTGCCCTATCTCGAGTTTGACCTGCCCACCTTTCGCCAGTTGATTGCCGGCCTCAATCCCCACGCGTGCTTCTTCCAGATCTCGTGCAAGACCGGCGAGGGCATCTCCCAATGGGCTCAGTGGTTGGCTGACAAGTTCGCTGCAGGCGCTCGTAGCACGGCGGGCGATGTATAGCGCACGCCAGATCGCATTGGGAGTCGCCCGGAGCCAGTGCTGCCGCGTGACATAGCGGATCACATTGGATACGACATGAGTTGCCACATCATCCGCAAGGTCCACCTCGCGCACTGCAAGAAAGGCCCTGCTCTCTGTGCCAAATGCCGGGAGATGGACGTTGAGCGGATCTGCTTGCTTGACATCGACCCTCCCCAGGCAGGACAGATCCAAAGGAGAGTCATCCAGGTCAGCCGCGCAGGCCAACCGACATGGGTGGAGTTTGACATCGTCCGCACGTTCGCCAGTCAGGAGGAGGCCCGTGCCTATGCAGGACTGCATGGAATAGAGGACGTTAACCTGTGACCAGTTGTCTCCTTGACAATGCTGTAGAATCGGGCTTGGCCATGCGACGCCAGTTGGGGACTGGTCCAAGAGTCGGTCCCCACTCGCAGCCATAGGCAACGTCCGGTGCACACAATGCGGAATCAGCCAGACTCTATCCGAACCCAGATTGCCGTACAAGGTGTAGTCCAGGGTGTCGGGTTCCGACCGTTTGTCTTTAACCTGGCCGAACGCCTCCGGCTGCGCGGCTGGGTGCTCAACAACTCGAGTGGTGTGCAGATCGAGGTGGAAGGCCCGCCCGAGGCGGTGCAGGCCTTTGTCGCTGCTTTGCGCAGTGAGGCCCCGCCATTGGCGCGCATCGAATCGCTCGAGGCACGGCAGATGCCCCCATGCGGCTATGATCGGTTCGAGATCCGCAGATCGGAACGCCAGGAAGGGCGCTATCAGCTCATTTCGCCCGACATTGCCACGTGCGCCGACTGTCGTCGAGAGCTGTTCGACCCCGGCGATCGTCGCTACCGCTACCCCTTCACCAACTGCACCAACTGTGGGCCGCGCTTTACGATCCTTGCCGACATTCCCTACGATCGGCCCAACACCACCATGCGCGTCTTCCCAATGTGTCCCGACTGCCAGCGGGAATACGATGACCCTCGCAATCGTCGCTTTCACGCCCAACCAAATGCTTGCCCGGTTTGTGGCCCCCAGGTCAAGCTACTGACTCGCTCCGAGCTCCAGAGCACGAACCCGGCTGCTTACCTCGCGGACTGGAAGTCAGTGCAGCCCGATGTTCTCTCCCAGGCAGCAGCGCTGCTGCGCGCTGGCGCGATCCTGGCGATCAAAGGGCTAGGTGGCTTTCACTTGGCCTGTGACGCGACGAACAGCGCCGCCATGCGCACCCTGAGAGAGCGCAAGCGCCGGCCGCACAAGCCCTTCGCCGTCATGCTGGCTACCCTTGAGGAGATCAGGCAGCACTGCCAGGCCTCGCCAGACGAAGAAACGCTGCTCCTCTCTCCCCAGTGTCCTATTGTGCTTTTGCCCTGGAAGCCTGCATCTACCGTCGTGCCCGAGGTCGCCCCAGGCTATCGGTACCTGGGTGTAATGCTCCCGTACACGCCCTTACATCACCTGCTGCTGCATGACGTTGGCCGCCCGTTGGTCATGACCAGCGGCAATCTGAGTGAGGAACCGATCGCCGCCGAGAACGAGGAAGCCCTGCGCCGCCTGGGCCCTCTGGCCGACGCCTTCGTGCTGCACAACCGAGATATCCATGCCCGGTATGACGACTCGGTGTGGTTCGTACCGCAGATCCAGAGCGATCCGGCTGAACCGACAGCGACTCTACCTGCCCAGGCCATCCGTCGAGCGCGCGGGTATGCGCCCTTCCCAGTCAAGCTGCCGTTCCGTGGGCAGCTCGAGGTCCTGGCTTGCGGCGCAGAGCTGAAAAACACCTTCTGCCTGACCCGCGACGAGTACGCTTTTGTATCCCAGCACATTGGGGACATGGAGAACCTGGAGACCATGGAGCACTTTCAGCGGACCATCGACCTCTACAAGCACCTGTTTCGGGTCAGGCCCCAGGTTTTAGCCTACGATCTGCATCCCGACTACATGGCCAGCCGCATGGCGCTGGGACAGGCCAGCCAACAGGGTCTACGTGCCATCCCTGTCCAACACCACCATGCACACCTCGCGGCCTGCATGGCGGACAACGGCTGGGAAGCAACGGATGCCTCCCGTCCTGTCATCGGCCTGATCTGGGATGGCACCGGGTATGGAGAGGATGGCCACATCTGGGGTGGCGAATGGTTGTTGGGCGGCTACCAGGCTTACCGGCGAATTGCCCACCTGGAGTACTTGCCGCTACCGGGCGGCGATGCAGCGGTCCGCAACCCGTGGCGCATCGCCTTCAGCTACCTGTTGACCCTGCTGGGTAGTGTCGCAGAGCTTCCTTTGCCACCCGAGGCAGACCCTGTGCAAGCTGCGCTAAGACAGCAGATCGAGCGCCGTCTCAACTGCCCACTGACGTCATCCATGGGGCGCTTGTTCGATGCCGTGTCTGCCCTCCTCGGTGTCTGTACCCAGACCTCTTACGAGGCACAGGCTGCCATCGAGCTCGAGATGCTTGCCACAGCATATGCTGACGCCAGGCCGGACACCAGCTATCCCTTTCAGATCGAGGCCCTGCAGGACCAGAGGATCGTCCGCCTGCGGCCCTTGTTCAACGCGCTGCTGTCCGACCTGAGAGCTAGCACGCCGCCTGCCCGGATCGCCATGCGCTTCCACCAGACGCTGGCCCACATGGCGGCAGAGGTATGTGAGCAGATCGCTGTCGAGGCAGGGACACGTGTCGTGGCCCTCAGCGGCGGATGCTTCCAGAACCGCCTGCTGCTGGCCCTGACCACCTCTGCGCTACAGAAGGCCGGCTTCCAGGTTCTCGTCCATCGCCAGGTGCCGAGCAACGATGGCGGGCTCAGCCTGGGCCAGGCTGCCATTGCCTGCCAGGTCACTCGAGACTGATCCATAACCCTACGAAAGGTGTATCCCAACCAATGTGTCTGGCCATACCTACACGCATCTGTTCCGTGAACGGCCAACTGGCCGAGGTCGAGATTGGTG
>Ga0315274_10004838_pt1 | contig 19766 bp, 12 predicted proteins | sample YL17G02_20_MG_FD_203700 | JGI IMG/M metagenome (GOLD analysis project Ga0315274, IMG submission 203700) | Sediment microbial communities from Yellowstone Lake, YNP, Wyoming, USA - YL17G02_20 | ecosystem: Environmental > Aquatic > Freshwater > Lake > Sediment | place: USA: Wyoming | collected... | reverse complement strand
CACCACCGCTGTGCCCACCTGCGCCAGCACCAGCAGCGCGACCGCCAGGGGTCCCAGCTCCCGCACCACGACGCTGACCATCACGACGCCCACGTAGCCTTGGATCCCCACCTGCGTCAGCAGCGCGATGGTCTGGGCGATGATCACCAGCCCCAGCGCGAGGGCCAGAAAGGTCGTCATCGGCAGCAACCGCCAGCCCGCCCGATAAACCTGCGAGCGGACCAGCGGACGAACCCCCGGAGACGCCACGCCTGACCTCCCAATCGCGACACCCAGGCTGATGAGGGCAAGAGCGATCTGCGCCTTGGCAGCCCCGAAGGAGCGCACGACCACCCGACCCAGGACGTCCACGGGACGGAACAGAGTACCCAGCCTCGGCGGTGCCGGAAGCGACCCGGCATTCGGTTCGATGTGGATGGCGTCGTCAGCCACGGCACGAGGGTGAGGCTGGCACTAACTACTTCAACGGGGAGTAATCCGTGGCTCGGAGGAACTGGGACTTGACGCCGTTGGGGACGGTTAATGCCCCGCCAGCCTTTTCCTCGGACGCTTTGCGGGCGGCCACCCAATCGGGATCTTCGCCAAAGGCCTTGAAGGACGCGGCGGCGGCTTCCTTGCTCTTGTGGGCCAGGAGATAGATCAGCGTGTCCTCGGCGCCTTTCTGGTCCTTCATCGGCGTCCAGTAACCCACATTGGTGATCGCGTGCCGGGCGAACAGCTTCAGCGTGTGGTTCCGGAAGCGGGCATTCAAGGCGTCCAGCCGGCCCGCGGCGGCGGTGTAGGTGCGGAGTTCGAACACGCGCGGCTCGGTGCTCACCACGGGCTTGATCTCGGGCGAGTAGCCGGTGGCGGAGAGGAACACGCTTTCCACCTTGGCGACCAACTTGCCATTGGCCTCCGAGGCCTTGAAGGCCGCCTGCCAATCCGGGTCGGCCATGAATGCTTTCCAGGACTGGTCCCGAGCTTCGCGACTCGGACACGCCAGGAGGTACAGCAGCTTACCCTCCGGGTTGTCCAGCGGCACCCAGTAGCCCACACTGGCAATGCCGTGTTTTTCGAAGAGCCGGCAGGTGTGGTTGCGGAACCGGGCGTTCATCTCGTCCAGCTTGCCCGGCGCCGCGGTATAGATGCGCATCTCGTAGCAGCGCGTGTCCCGGGCAGGCTCGGCGGCGAAGCCGGGCCAGACAACGGCCAAAGTGAGCAGTGAGAAACAGACCAGCGTCTTTTTCATGGTTATGATCGTGAACCGATACGGGGGATGCGAATCGCATTGGCCGCCAGAGTCAAAGCAAAAATGCGCAATCGGTCGGCCGAGGTGGATCTCCGAGCTGTCGGTAGCTCCGCACTGTGGAGGACTGCCACCCGGCGGCGGCAACCTGAAGACGCACGGAGCGGGGCGATATCCCCCGAATCGGTGCGACGCGATGGTCTGAGGGCTATTGGCCAGTCTCGGGTGCCCAGTTACCGAGAATCGTCCTTCTGAAGAAATACAACGCGCTCCTGCTTGCTCCCCCCAAGGAAGTCCTTCTTGATTTCCTCGAGCTGTTTCTGGTGGCGCGTCTTGTACTTTCTCACCTCTTCCGTATCCTGCACACCGCGAAGGACGACCTGTTCCCGGCGCTCGAACTCCTCGACTCGCGCCCGTCTGGTGGCCTCCTTCTTGAGCGGGTCAAGCGTGACGGTCGCCACCCATCCCCCGGGAGACGCATCGACCATGACGTCATACACCTTACCCGCCTCCACCTCAGCCTTCAGGACCGAGACGCGGCCTGAAATGCCCCTCAACTTGCCCCTCTCCTGGCACCACGTCATCACGACATGCTCACCCGGTTCGCACATCCATTGCAGCTCACTCCGGCTCGGCACCACGCCGACGAACTCTCCGGTAGCCGCGAAAGCGACGAGGGCCACGCCTCCCATATACCCCGAAGGCCTGTGGAAGTTGATCATTGCTTTGCCAGACAGCGGTTCATCGAGCCGAGCGCTCACGACCCCATTCCTCTTGGCAAAGGTGCTGCCGCAACCGGTGAGAAGCGCGGTACCCATGATGGCAACAGTCGCTGTGATGGCCGCTCGCAACAGGAGGTGGCTCGCTCGGGAGGGGGCTCGATTTAGGGTATGGGTTTGGTCAGGCATGCTCATTGGTTTCTGTGGGTTGTTTGTGGACTAATCGCCAACGGGTTCTGGGAGCGGGTTCAACAGTGAAGGTCCGGAGGCATCGGACCGCTATTGTGCGGCGGATTCGATGGTGGTTTTCGCGGAACGGGCCATTGCGAGGCATTCCGCAGCCCATTTCTTGCACTCGGCGCCACGAGTCTGACATTCAGCCAGGAGGTTCTTCAGATCGGCCTTCGAGTCACGTTCGGAATTGTATGAAAGACCGGCCTCCGCAGGAGCCCAGAATTCCCCAGTCCGCCTCCAAAAACCGCGGGTCTTCTCATCCTGAAGCTTCTCAGCCTTTGTCTCATAGGCCGCGGCAGCGCTCTCAAAACACCCGGCCGCAGCGGTCCACCTATCGGCAGCAGACCCTACCGGATCTTTCGGCACTGGGTTTCTGGCCAGGAAGCGATGAAGCTTTCCGGCGGCCTCTGCGAGCTCTCGGTTCGTGCTGACGGTCGGCTGGGCGCCGTTCGTCAACAGCAGACGCATCACTTCCTCCCGATCCGACATCGCGGCACACAAAAGCGGACTGATCCCCCATTTGCCTTGGGCGTTGACATCCGATCCGCTCTGGATCAGCAACTGGACAACCGGCAAGCCTGCGCTCTGTGCGGCCAAGTGGAGCGCCGTGCATTGTTGGTAGCGCACGGCCTTGGCATCCGCTCCTTTGTCCAAGAGCAACTTCACGATCTCGAGCTGTTGATTGGTGCCCTCGGGCTTCTGGCAGATGCCCATCAAGGGTGTGAGTTGAGCCTTCGGATCGCCATCTACTCCGGCTCCGCCATCCAGGAGCAGCTTCACAACCGAAAGGCGGTTCGCCATCGATGCCAGCAGCAGAGGAGTGACGCCGTTGATATCGACCGCTCTCGCCTCCGCCCCCTTCTCCAGCAGCAACCGGCACAAATCGGGGCTTCCGGCCCGACAGGCGGCCATCAATGGGGTCTGTTGCTGAGGAGTGCGAGCACCAATTCGCGCGCCCCGGTTAATCAGGGCCGTCGCCACTTCGGTTTGACCGTTGAGGGCTGCCAAGTACAACGGTGTGTAATGCGACTTGGCGTCCGGCTGATCGAAGTCCTTGCTTTTGCGAGCCAGTTCAAGGGCTCGGCGAGAATCCCCTTCCAGGATGGCTTCGTGCAGGCCCGCGCGGGCACCGTGATCGAGGAACAGGGCGCACAAAACCAACAGCCAACCACGTGGGATGCTCATGTGTTCAATTCTTTATCTTGCCTCGGGCCACGCCAGCCCACTTGATCCTTACCCGTTGCCGTGGTTATCCGTCAAGTGCTTGCGAGGTTCTTAAAGAACCCATCGTCCGCACGCAAGCAGGAAGTTCGGACCCCGGCAACCGGGCAGATTACTAGGGCGGATTCTCGATTGAGATAAGTTACAGGGAAGGAGGTGGATTGACCGAAGGGGTGACCCCCGCGGCGCACTCATTTACGGTGGCGGGCATGAGCCAGCACCGAAAGCCCCGGGTGAGCGAGGCGGAGCAAGCGATCCTCAAGGAGGTGAGCGATTCGACGAGTTGATCTGCCGCGAGCACTACCTGCGCCGTGCGGATCGGGTCGGGGAGCAACTGCGCTACGTGGCGGAGTATCGCGGCCCATGGGTGGCCCGATTGGCGTGGAGCGCGACGGCCTTCCACCGGAAGGACCGGGAAGCGTGGATTGGGTGGACGGTGGGCCAGAAGCGGCGCCGGCTGACGCTGGGGGTGAACCACAGCCGGTTTCTGCTTCGGACGAAGGGGCGGGTGCCGAACCTGGCCAGCCGGGTGATGAAGCTCTGAGGGCAACGGCGGTCGGCGGATTGGCGGCGCGTCTACGGGCACGCGGTGCTGGTGGCGGAGAGTTTTGTCGACCGCCAACGGTTTCGGGGGACGTGCTACCAGGCCAGCGGCTGGACGCTCCTGGGGCAGACGCAAGGCTACCGGCGAGCCGGGCAGGATTCCTACGTGGCCCACGAGCGGCCCAAGCAGCTTCGGGTGCGGGAACTGCGGCCGGGAGCGCGCACGATTCTGCGGGGGCGCAACCTCCCCGCGGCCTTGAAGGCGCTGGCGGAGGGACAGGTTCCGGAATGTCCGCAGAGTCCGGAAACGTTGGGCCGGATGCGCGGGTTCTTCGCCGGACTGCCCGACTGGCGCACCAAGCAGGGGGCCTATGCCCGGGCCGGTCTGGTGACGATCGTGGTAGGTGCCGCCGTGTGCGGGGTGCATCGGGGGCAGCGCGACTGGGCCGCCTTTGTGGCCTACTTGACCGTAGCGCAATGGGCGGCGCGGGGGCTGCCACGCCGGGGCAATCCCCGGCGTGGGTGGGGTTGCCCAAGGAGACGACCTTCTTCCGGTTGCTGTCCAATCTGAATAGCCGCGCGTTGGGGCAAGCCCTGTTGGATTGGCAGAATCACGTGCTGGGGCCGCATCCGGCCCAAGACGATCAGGTGGCGGTCGCTGGCAAGGAACTGCTCAAACAGCCAGGGGGGCAGATCGTCAGTGCCGACACGGTCAAAGGAAGACGCTGGCTGGGATCGGAGTTGGTGACCCGGAAGTCCAATGAGATTCCCGCCGCCCAGGCCTTGTTGCGGCGAGCTCCGATCGCAGGGAGGCTGGTCACGGCCGACGCCTTGCATACCCAGACCGAGACGGCCCGGATCATCGTGCAGGAGCGGGGAGCCGATTACCGGATGACGGTCCAAGGCAGCCAACCGACCGTCGCCGACACTGGGCGACAACTCCCGGCGGGGCTGACCCGCGCCTTTTCCCCCTCGGTCGGAGGGGGACCGGGTGCAGCCGGGGAAACGGAACCGGGGCCGTCTGGAGGCGCGCTGTCTGATTCGCTTTGACGCCACCGCCCAACAGACCTGCTTTCCCGGCGTGCGCCAGGCGGCCCGCCTGACCCGTTACATCGACCGGGCCAAAACCAAGGAGGAGGGCCTCGAAACGGAGTGGCGGGTCAGCTCGCGGGCGCACGCGACCATGTCGGCCGAGGCGATGTATTGAGCTGATCGCCGCTACTGGGGGATCGAAAACGGGCTCCATCTGCGGCTGGAGGTGACCGCCGGGGAAAATCGCAGCCGGGTCCGACGGCCCACCGCGACGCTGAATCTGGGGATGATCCGGCGCGCCACCGTCAGCCTGGCCGTCCATTGGATCGCCCAGTGCCGCAACCCACGCCAAGCGACCCTCCAAGGGTTCTACGATTCCATGGCCGCCCGCAACGCACGCAAGGCCTTCTCTCTCCTATCTGCCTCCAAAGCCTCTTGGTTACCTCACTGAGAAATCCGCACTAAGGACAGGACGGCGAGAGAAGGCACTACTTGACGCCAGGGAGTGGGGCTGGCATACATTCTCCGAACTCGGAACCCCAAAACAGTCATGAAATTACATCTACCGGCAATCCTCTCATGCATCCTTTTCTCAGCCCTCGTCAGTGGTTACGCTGCCGACAAGAGTGAGGCGTCGAAGGACTCCGAAAGCGCGAAAAAGGCCAAGAAGGAGGCCAAGAAGGGATACAAGGACCGGCAGTTTGCCGCGGAACCCACCAAGGTCAAGTTCGGCGAGTTCAAGCGCGTCGAGCTGAAAGGGAGTTCGCTCGCTCCGGAGTTTCAGAAGAAGAAGGCCAATCAGGAATCGACGAAGAAGATCGATGAAATGTTGCAGCGCGAACTGAAAGGCGTTTGGCCGGACCTTCAGGTCATCCCCCCCGGTGGCGAGTTTACGAAGAGCGCGGAGCGCACCCTGCAGATCACGCCCAGCATCGAGGACATCAAGCTCGTGGGCGTCGGCAGCCGGGTGATGTGGGGTGCGATGGCCGGAGGCTCGGACATCGTCATGAAGGTGACGTATCGGGACAGTTCGACGGGCGAGGTGATCGCCAACCCGGACTTTTGGAAAGGCAACAACGCTTGGGCGGGCGGGTCAAGTTGGGGCAAAGCCGACAACGAGATCCGCGACGCCGTAGTGGCCCAGATCGCGAACTACACCCGGGCCAACAAGTAGGCAGGTGGCCGCGGCCCAACTCCTGTGACCCCAGAGGCGCGGTTCTGATGAGCGCCACGTTGTGGCGCTCATCACCGCCTGCCACGGCCACGCCAGGTCAGACCCGCGGCTCCCCGCGGCGGAGCCGAGCCCGATCAGCCGGCAGTGAGGATCGAGGCTCTTTACGTCTGGGGCTTGAGCGCTTTCTCGAGCTCCTCGATCACGATCCGGGAGAACTTCTGCTGGCAAGGACGCAACGACTGGTAGTATTCCCAGTTTGATCCGCTGTATGCGGTGTCCCCTGTTGGATTGACGGCTCGCTCGTTCGGGGGACAATCTTGCGGCTCGGCGAACCGCCATCGCATACCATGAGCATCCTTTCCCTGAACCGGTCCTGGGAGCGCCGGCATCTTTGCCGGCAAGCATTCCGGAAGATTCAAGTCGCCGACAAGGATGCCGGCGCTCCCAGGGGATGTGACTCATTGTCCCGATGCGTGTTGGGGCAAACATGGCGGCTCTCCAAGCTCCTGCCCATCCTGGGGATCCTCCCCATGCTTTCGGCTCTCGCCGCGGAGCCCGCTCCGCCTCGGGCCGAATCCAAACCCCTCGACTACGTGATCGTCGTCACGGGCGGTGAGTTGCTCGCAGGCGCGTATCCAGACAGCCACACCCATTTCCTGACCCGCACCTTGCGGCCGCTCGGTTGCCGGTGCGTCGGCTCGCTCAGCGTGGACGATCATCGCGAGGACATCATCAGGGCGGTGCGTTATGCCACGAATCAGGCGCAGGTGGTGATCGTGACCGGCGGGCTCGGCCCCACGCCCAACGACCTCACCCGCGAAACCCTCGCGGAGTTCACTGGCATTCCGCTGCATGAGGACGCAGAGGCGCTGGCGGAGATGGAACGTCGTTTCAACACTCCCCGCGACCAACTCCGCCCCAACCTGCGTCGCCAGACGCTGGTGCCCACTCGGGGCGGCTATCTGAAGAACACCGCGGGCACCGCCGTCGGGCTCGTCTTTGATTCGCCCGGTGCCTTGACCATCGCGTTACCCGGGCCGCCCAAGGAGCTCCAGCCGATGGTCCGGAACGAGTTGGTGCCATTCCTTCGCCGGCGGTTCGGCGTGCGCGATTTCGGCTGCACTCTCACGCTGCGGTTCGTCGGGGTGGGCCAGTCGCAGATTGACCAGACGATCAAAGACCATGTGGCCCTCGCCCCGGACGTCACGGTCACCTCGCTGTTTGAAGGCAGCCGCGTGGACTTCACCTTCTCCGTGCCGGGCAACACCCCGGCGGACCGCGCCCGGCTCCAACAACTCGGGGAAAACATCCGCGAGCACCTGGGTGACTACTATTACGCCGATGACGGTTCGACTCTGGAGGATGTCGTCGTGCGTGCACTGCGCGCGCGCGATGGGTCGCTCACCCTGGTTGAGGTGGGCAGCGGTGGCCATCTCGCAGCGGCGTTGGGCGGCGGGACGGGGATTGACCGCCTGCTGGCCGGCGCCTTTACGGCACCGACCGAGGAGGCGATGACGAAGCTGATCCCATTGCCCGTTGAGCACGCCGGCGCCACCGGCGTTGAGAAGGTGAAAGCCTGGGCAACCGGCGCGGCTCCCTCAGCCCTGAGCCAGTGGGCCATCGCCGTGGGACCCGTCGAGTCCGAACCTGGCGGGGCCCGGGCTGTGTGGCTGGTCGTCCGCTTCCCGGAAGGACGATGGGAAACCCAGCGAGTGACCGTTCAGGGCGCCGGTGAGCTCGCTCACGCAAACCTCACCACGCAAATCCTCGATCACCTCCGCCGATGGCTCAAGTGATTTCGCCATGACATCGTCGTCTTTCGCCTCCGGAGAGAGCGTCCAATCCCTTAGCCCCGTCCCCCGTCTATGACTGAACAAAACCAACCGTCCTCGCCTTCCACTCCGGCAGCGCCTCGGTCCGAGCGCCTCGTGTCGCTCGACGCCCTGCGCGGCTTCGACATGTTTTGGATCATCGGCGCCGACGCGCTGTTTCAGGCGATGAGTCACATCAGCGACCGCGGGGTGGTGCGCTCGGCCGCCCAGCAATTGGAGCACGCCGACTGGATCGGCTTCCGGTTCTACGACCTTATTTTCCCGATGTTCGTGTTTATCGTGGGCGTGTCGCTCGTGTTCTCGCTCACGAATATCATCGTGATGCGCGGCAAACCGGCGGCTGTCTGGCGCATCGTCCGCCGCAGCGTGCTCCTCTACGTCCTGGCGTTCCTCTTCTACGGGGGTTTCAGCCATGAGTGGCCGGACATGCGGCTGGTGGGCGTGCTCAACCGCATTGCGGTCTGCTACCTCGTGGCCGCGCTCATCTTCTGCTTTGTCCGATGGAAGGAGATCATCGTGATCACCGTCGGCCTGCTGGTCGGTTACTGGGCGTTGATGATGTTCGTGCCCTTTCCCGATGTGCGGCCGACCCCCGGGGGCACGCTGGAAGTCTGTTCGGAAACTGGTTTCACCAACGTGGCGCAGCTCAACCTCGAAAGCACCGTGATGATCCGGGGCGTCTTCATCAAGGGCGTGAACCTGGCCAACTACCTGGACCAGAAGTATCTGCCGGGCATGAAATGGGACGGCACGTGGGACCCGGAGGGGTTGTTGAGCACGTTGCCGGCGATTGCGAACTGCCTGCTCGGCGTGCTGGTGGGCCTCCTCCTCCGGAGCCAGACCCTCACCGGCCCACGCAAAGTGCTCGCTCTGCTGGGAGGCGGCCTCGTCTGCCTCGGGCTCGGTTACGCCTGGGGTCTCGAGTTCCCCATCATCAAGAAGATCTGGACTTCGTCCTATGTCCTCGTCGCCTGTGGCTTGAGCACCGTCCTGCTCGGGGTGTTCTATCTGGTCATCGACGTGCTCCAGGTCCGGTTCTGGTGCTGGCCATTTGTGTGGATCGGCATGAACCCAATCACGGTGTATCTGGCCAACGAAGTGGTGGGCTTCCAGACTTTGGCGCAACGTTTCGTGGGCGGAGACGTGAGCCGCTATTTCGACGCCCGGCTGGGCGCGGGCTTCGGCCCACTCGCCATCGCCCTGGTCGGCCTCGGCTTCGGCATTCTCCTCTGCCGTTTCCTCTATCAGAAGAAGCTGTTCCTGCGCGTCTGAAAATCGAGTCCGGCTTGCTTGGACCATCGCCGGCGCGTTACCCTCAGCCGCAACTATGAATCGCCCCGGCCCAATCCGAAATGTCGAACCGTATGACCTCCCGCGAACGAGTTCTCACCAGCTTGAATCACCGCCAGCCGGACCGTATTCCGGTGGACCTTTCCGGCCACCGATCCTCGGGCATCGCCGCGATCGCCTACGCCCGGCTCCGTAACCATCTCGGCCTGGAACGACGTCCCATCCGGGTCTATGACCCCGTCCAACAACTCGCGATCGTGGACGAGGACGTGCTGGAGCGGTTCGGCGTGGACACGATCGAGCTGGGTCGCGCGTTCGCGCTGGAAGACCGGTGGTGGACGGAGTGGGCGCTGCCCGACGATACACCGTGCCTGATGCCGGTCTGGTGTCGGCCAGAGAAGGTCGCGGGCGAATGGGCGATCCGCTCGCCCAGCGGGCGGGTCATCGCCCGGATGCCCGCGGGCGTACTGTACTTCGAGCAGGCCTATTATCCTTTTGCGGAGGAGGACGACCTGGACCGCCTTCAACAACTCTTTGATGAGGGGATGTGGACCGGCGTCAAGGCCCCACCCGGCCCGATCGTCGCCGGCCCCGACGGCCCGAAGTTGCTGGCCGAGGGCGCGCGCCGGCTGCGCGAACAGACCGACCGTGCCATCCTCGGTCTGTTCGGCGGCAACCTCCTGGAGATGGGGCAGTTCTTCTATCGCAACGACAACTTCCTCCTGCTCCTCGCCGCGAATCCGCAACGTGCCCACGAGTTCCTCGACCGCGTGCTGGCGATTCACCTCACCAACCTTGAGAGCTTCCTGAACGCCGTTGGGCCCTACCTCGACATCATCGTGTTCGGCGACGACCTGGGGATGCAGAGCGGACCGCAGGTGTCGCCGAAGATGTATCGCGAGTTCTTCCAGCCGCGGGAGCGGTTGATGTGGCAGCGCGCCAAGGAGCTCGCGCCGCATGTGAAGATCCAGCTTCACTGCTGCGGCGGCGTGCGCGAGCTGCTGCCGGGGCTGATTGAGGCGGGCCTGGAGGCCATCAATCCCGTGCAGATCACGTGTCGGGGCATGGACCCCGCGGGGCTAAAGCGTGACTTTGGCCGGCAGCTCACTTTCTGGGGCGGCGGCTGCGACACGCGCGAGATGTTGTCCAAAGGAACGCCCGCCGAAATTCGCGAGCATGTGTGGCGGTTGCTGGACATCTGGCGTCCCGGCGGCGGCTACGTGTTCCAGCAGGTGCACAACGTCCTGGCCGACGTGCCGCCGGAGAACGTCGTCGCCATGCTTGACGCCGTGAACGAAGCGTGAGCTGGTCGTCTTCCGGGTCAGTCCTTCAACCGGTAGAAACGCTGCGTCTCGTCAGGGAACAAGGTAAGGGGACTGGTCCCACCCGGAACATCCTCGTAAGGACCAGTCACCTCAAGGGCGGTCTGGAGAATGGCGTCGCCCGACCAACGGAGCACCCAGGCGCCTTCTTCCACCGACAGTTGCAGCGGAGGCGCGACCACGCGCACCGTGGCGTCCTGGCTGTAGAGAGCGCCGTCCGGGTTGCTGACGCGAACCCGATATGGACCCGCCTGGCTCCGTTGGAGGGACGCGATCGTCAGTACCGGGTTCGTGGCGCCAGGCAGGTTCGTGCCGTTGAACTGCCACTGGTAGGCGAGAGGCAACGCGCCGGTCGCGGACACAGCCAGGCTCAACCCGGTGTTCTCCACGACGTCCGTGTTCCCCGGCTGGCTGAGGATGGTGGGCGGTGACGGGACGTAAGTGAAACGGATGGCATCGGCCAGACCCAGCGCGCCCCCGTTCGGAAAGGCGTCGAGAACCTCCACCGTGGCGCCGCTGGGATCCGTGAATGGGAAGGTGCCCAGCAGGCTCCAGCCGGTTATCGTTCCTCCAGGGAGCACGGCTGTCGAGCCCTCCCCGTGATGCACGACGTGCAGGGCGGGAGTCAGCTCGGACTGGAACTCGTTGAAGAAGCGGCTGTAAACGCGATAGTTTCCAGTGCGTGGGAGGGCGGGAACGAAACGGACTTGGCTGGCGCCCATCCCTTGGGGGATGAAGAGATAATTGGTGCCTATCTGTGAAGGGTTGAAACCCACCTGCCAGGGCCCGATTACGGCCGCCGAAGTGTTATCCACAATCACCTCCCCCACCCCGATTGTGAGCAATGCTTCAGGGCTGATCACAACGCCGTACGCGTTGGCGACGCGAACCGAATAGAAGCCCGCATCCGTGGCGCTGGCCGCCGGGATCTGGAATACACTCTGCGTGGCTCCGGCCACCGGCGCGCCGTTATGAAACCATTGATACTCGAGTGGTGCCGTGCCCTCCGCTCCTACCTCGAACCGGGCCGGGATTCCTTCGCCGACCGACGCACTCACGGGCTGGCGGGTGAAATATGGCTGATCACTCAACACCCGGAGCGCCGCGGCGCGACTGGTCACCACACCGGTAGAATCCCGAACCACGACTGAGTAGGACCCGCTCCGGGCCGGCGTCAGGGCGGAGAGGGTCAAGGTGGCATTGGTGGCGCGACTCAGATTCGTGCCATTGAATCGCCATTGGTACTGCAGTGGGAATCGACTGACCGCCTGAACCTCGAAGGAGCCGTCGGTGCCCACGGCAGCCGCGAGGTCCTGCGGTTGGGCCACGATCGTGGGCCCCCCAACGACGGCGGCATTGAAGAACGAACCGGCAGACACGCCCAGCACATTGGAAAGGCCCGGTGGCACGTTGAAGATCGCGCCGCGGTTCGTGCCCCAGATGGCCACCGTCCCGTTCGTGAGGAGGCCGATCTCGTGAGTTTCAATCTGCGTGACCCCGGGGCGTGGTTGATAGGGAACGTAGTAGCTGTCGGCCGTAAGAATGCCCGGCGGGCCTTCCACACCGCCGCCGCTGGTCCAGCCCCATCCGCGGATCCTCCCGTCCGAACGCAGCGCCAACATTCGTGCACGCCCCATCACCTTCACCACGTTGCTGAGGTTGGCGGGCGGGATATAGCCGTTCCCCCAACGAGTGATCGTGCCATCGGCTTTCAGGACCACGCTCGCGTCGAAGTTCGCCGTAACACTGACGGCGTTGCTCAGACCGACCGGAGGCGTAGATTGTTCGTATGCGTTGTACCCCCAGCCGACCAGGGTGCCGTCGGATCGAATCGCCAGGGTATGGCTGCTCCCCGCGGCAATAGCAACGGCATTCGTCAGATCGGCCGGAACGCCGGTCTCACCCAGAGCGTTGCGTCCCCACGCGAGCACCCGCCCGTCGCTTTGCAGGGCAACGCTATGTGCCGCACCGGCGGCGACCGCCACGACATTGGATAGTCCTGGCGGAACGTTCGCTTGCCCATCGCTGTTGTCGCCCCAGGCGGCTACGGTACCGTCGTCACGCAGCGCCAGCACGTGCGCGGAAGCCGCAACCGCCACCGCATTGGTCAGGGCCGGCGGCACGGTTCGGACCGATTCATTCGTGCCCCAGACGACGACGTTGGGCCGGACTTGCAGCGTGAGCAGGGCTGGGTCGGTCGTCACACTGCCCGCGGTGTTGGAAACCACCACGTGGTAGGAACCGGCGAGATGGCTGTCCACGTTGCTGATCACGAGCGAGGACGCCACCGCGCCGGACAGCGGTGCTCCATTGAAGAACCACTGGTACTCCAGGGGATTCGCACCCACCGCCACCACCGCCCACCGGACCGTGTTTCCGAAGCCGGCGACCTGATCCTGTGGGGCGGAGAGGATCTGGGGCGAGGGAGCTACCACGCTCAAGGTCGCACTGGCGCTGGTCAAGGTCCTTACCGGGTTGCTCACGACCACCGCATACACCCCGGCGTGATTCGTGGTCAGGTTCGGAATCGTGAGCGTGGCGTTGGTTTCACCTTCCAGGGTCAATCCCTGGAATTGCCATTGGAAGCTCTGGGGTTGACCGCCTCCGGTGACAACCGAGAATTGGGCGGTTTCTCCCTCAGCCCGGGTCATCGAAACGGGCTGGCTTACAAAAGTGGGAGGCGGCAGCACCGTCAACTGCGCCACCTGGCTGGTGGCCGCCCCAAACGCGTTGCTCACAATGACGCGGTAGTCTCCCGACCGGTTGGTGCTGGCCGAAGTGATGGGGTAGAGGGAATTCGTGGCGCCCACAAGGTTCGTGCCGTTGGACTGCCACTGGCATCGCAGCGGACCGAGCCCGGACGCCAGAACCATGAAGGTCCAACTCCCACCGACCGGAATGAGTCCTCCATCGGGCCCGGCCAGAATCTCAGGTGGCAACCCCAGCCAGAGCATGGCCTCGGCGGACACGCTCCCATCTGCGTTTGAGACGGTCACGGAGTAGAGACCTTCCGTGTCCGGGCTGGCGACGATCGTCAGCGTCTGGTTGGTGGCTTCGGGAATCGGGTGACCCGCGAGAAACCATTGGTAACGAAGCGGCGCCGCGCCCGCCACGTTCACCTCAAACGTGGCCAACTCTCCGGATGGCACATTGAGATCCGCCAGCGGTGTCACCAAGACGGGCCCGCGCTGCAGCGCCAGGCAATGGTTGTAACCGGCGGCGATGGCCACCACATTCGACAAGCCGAGCGGAATGCCCGCCTGACCCGCGCTGTTGTCACCCCACACCGCCACCGTGCCGTTGCCGCGCAGCGCCATGCTGAAGTTGTCTCCGGCCGCGATGGCCACGACGTTGCTGAGGCCGGCCGGGACGAGGCATTGCCCTTCGTTGGTGCGCCCCCAAGCGAACACCGTGCTGTCGCGGAGCAGGGCCAGCGTGTGTTGGCCGCCCGCGGCGATGCTCACCACGTTGCTCAGCCCATCGGGCACCGGGGTCTGCTCCGAGTGATAGTCCAACTGCGAGAGCACGACGGTGCCGTCGGCACGTAGCACGACGCTGTGATACCAACCCACCGATGCCTGAACCACGTTAGCCAGGTTGGTCGGGAAGAAGTCCGTGGCATACGGGTGCTGAATCGTACCATCCGCGTGGACGGCGATATATCCACCAGTTCCGTTGCCGACCAGTTGGGTCACGTTCCGCAGTCCAGGCGGCGGCAGGATCTCCTCCAGACTGGAGCTCCAGGCGCGGACGACCCCATTATCCTGCAACCCCAGGTAGCGCGTGTTCCCATCGGGCTGAAACGACTGGACCACACTGACGAGGGGGGAGTCGGGGAAGGTGATCAGGAAGGATGCGTTCCACCCGCGGGCCGTGCCATCCGTCCCAATCGTGTAAGTGGTGTATGACTCGGGGCCGGCCGACACCGCCGCCACTTCTCCGAGTCCAGGCGGGATGGCCGACGCGGACTGGCCGCCCCAGACGAACAGTCTTCCGCGGTTGGAGAGGCTGAGGAACGGAGGCGGGTTGACGAGCAGGGTGGCAATGTCGCTCGCGACGGTTCCCGCGCTGGTCGTGACGGATATGGTGTAGTCTCCTTCGTCCGCGAGTTGAACATTCGTGAAGCTGAGTGAAGGGTTGGTGGCGCCGGGGAGGTTCGTGCCCTGCCGCTGCCATTGGTAGCTCAATGGGGCGGCGCTCCAGGCACGCGCCTCGAAGGTGAACTCATCGCCGATCTCGCGTATCCCACCACTCGGGTGCTGGAGAATGGCCGGGTGGTTCGTGCTGCCGACCAACGCGCTCGCGGTCGAATACCCGCCCGCGACCGACACTACGCCGGTCAAGTCAGAAGGCGGGGTGCACTGGCTGAACGAGTTGTCCCCCCAAGCCAGGACTGAACCGTTCGACAGCACGGCAAAGCTCTGGCTGGACCCGGCGCCGATCGCCAGGACACCGGTCAACCCTCCCGGCAAGGCACATTGGCCACTGGAGTTGTTGCCCCATGCCGTCACAGTTCCATTCGAACGAAGGGCCAAGCAGTGGTTCCAGCCACATGTAACCGCCTTCACACCGGACAGCCCCACCGGAACCGCCGTTTGACCATAGCTGTTGTCACCCCAGGCAACGACGGTTCCGTCATTGCGCAGGGCCAGTGCGTGAGCCCAACCCGCCGCCACGGCCACCACTCCCTGCAGGTCTGACGGGACCGAGGTTTGCCCACCGCCGTTGTATCCCCAACCCACCACGGTTCCATCGCTGCGCAAGCCAATCCCAAACCCGCTGCCGAAGGCTACATCCACATACCGATTGTTATCCAGAGCGGGACACGGATAGCAGTATTCCCACGTATCGCTGGTGGCCTGCCCTGACGCCCCCAGCACGGCGCCGCCGTCGGCTTTCGCGGAGATCACCACAACCGGTTCGAGCGCCCGCCAGGTGTTCGCGGAGGACTGACCGCTGTAGCCCCACGAAAAGATGCGCCCATCCGCCCGAAGCGCCAGGAGATGGACGTCTCCCATCGCGATGGCGACAGCGTCCTGCAATTGGGTGACGGGTGCACCGGGGATGGAATTGGGGTAACCCCAGCTGACGATCCGCCCTGCCGCCGGCGGCGGGAGAACCGTGAGCTGCGCCACCTCGAAGCTCCGTTCCATTCCCCCGTCATAGCGGCAGATGACGGTGTAGTTGCCCGCATCCGCTGGTGCCAGAGACTCGATCACCAGCGTCGTGTTGGTCTGGTTGGGAATCTCGGCGCCGTTGCGGAACCAGCGAGTGCCACGCACCAGCCCGAACGGATCGCCCGCGTCCAATACGGTTCGCCGCCCCGCAAAGTTCACCGGTTCGGCTCGTCCCACATTGACCTCGATGTCGGACGAGGCGACGGGTCCCGCCGGGGTGAAGGCCAAGAGACGGTAGGCACCGGAATGACCGGGACGGGCGTGGTCCACCCGGAACTGGCCGGTGGCTGGATTGGGGACGTCCATTCCGTTCCACTGCCACTGGACGGATTCCGGTGAAACGCCGGCGAAGCTGCATTCGAGGCCGAGGGTGCCGTCATAGGCGACCTCGGTCGTCGTCCAGCGCCAGACGATGTCCGGCTGGGAGTATAACGTAAGACGCGCGACGGAGCTGGTGACGGCACCGGCGGCGTTCGACACCACGACGTGGTAGCCGCCGCCGAGTCGATACGTGAGGTTGGAGCGGATGAGACTGCTGTTTGTGGCCGCGGTGATCGGACTGTCGTCGAAGTACCACTGGTAACTCAACGGCTGCGTTCCGGTGGCAGTGACCCGGAACGTGACGTTCGTCCCGTAATATACCTGGGCGGACTCCGGCTGGGAGAGAATGGCGGGCGGTGCGATCAACTGGGCCACCTGGCTGAACACCGCCCCCGAGGCATCCACCAAGTGGAGTCGGTAATCCCCGAACTGGTCGTACTGCACGTCGCGGAGGCTCAGCGTTGCGTTCGTCGCGCCGGGAATGTCTACGCCGTCCCGCTGCCACTGCAACGCCAAGGAGGCGTCTCCGGCCACCACCGCCCTGAATGCGACCGTGCTCCCCGGAACGAGCAGCACGTTTTCCGGTTGTCGGAGCACCGCCGGCCCGGGCGTGATGGCCAGGGTGAAGCCGGCTCCGGCCGCCACTTGCGAGAGGTGAGCCAGACCCTCCGGCGGCACGGCTTCTCCCGCAACGGTCCCGCCCCAGGCTACGACCGTGCCGTCCTGCTTGAGGGTCACGCTGTGCGCGAACCCGGCAGCAATCTCGACGACGTTGGAGAGTCCCGCCGGCACGTTGGTCTGTCCCTGCCCGTTGTAGCCCCACGCCAACACGGCACCGTCCGCACGAAGCGCCAGGTTGTGGTTGAAACCGGAAGCGATGGCGACCACGTTGCTCAGACCAGACGGCACGCTCGTCTGGCCATTCCCGTTGTAGCCCCAAGCCACCACGGCGCCGTTGGTCCGCAGCGCCACATTGTGGAAGGCGCCCGCCGCGATGGCTTGCACATTGGTGAGGTTGAGGGCGGGGGGCGAAATGCCCTGCCCGCTGGAATTGCCCCCCCAAACCACGACCGAGCCATCGGCGCGCAACGCCAGGCTGTGGGTGCTCCCCGCCGCCACGGCGACCAGGTTCGTCGCTTCGGCTGGCGCGATGAGCTGACCGGACGAGTTGTCTCCCCAGCCCAGCAGTGAACCGTCGGCCCGCAACGCCAGGTTGTGTCGATGACCAGCCGCCACAGCCACCACGTTGGTCGCCGCGGCGGGGATCGCGATCTGACCATAGGAATCGTCGCCCCAAGCCACCACGGAGCCGTCGGCGCGGAGCGCAACGGCGTGGGCGAACCCGGCGGAGACCGACACGGCGTCGGAGAGCGGCAACGGCGGTTCGAGCTGGCGTAGCGCGTTGGCTCCCCATCCAGTCACGTAAGCCGGCGCCGCCGACAGACGCAGGCAAACGGTCAGTGCGAGAATCCAGGCACCGCCAGCCCGGATCCTGAACAGGTTGTGTTTCATGGAAACGGTCTTCGGGAGATCAATCGCTGGCCTACGGCAACACCTTGACGCGATAGTACGCCGCGCCGGACGGTGGGTCGGATTCGGCCCAGACCTGGCTCGCGCCGGATGCGGTTTGTGGATCGCCCATTGGAATCCAGGTGGTGAGGTTGGCACTGGATTCAACCTGGTAGCCACGGCCGATCAACGTGTCGAAACTCAGCCGCCAGCCTCCGGCCCCGTCCGGGGCGATCGCCAGCGTGGGCGGACCCGCCACCCGCACCGTGAGCGTCGGTGAGAAATGCAGGGTCCCGGTGTCGTCCCAGGCGCGCAGGGTCAGAAGGTGCGTGCCGGCGGTCGCGGACGACCAGGTGAGCGAACTGGTGCCATTGGTCGCGACCGCGACCACCTCGGTGCCCACCCGCAATTCGAGGCGCACCACGGCACGATTGGTCAACCCGAGTGCGCCGGAGACGGTCAGCCTGTCACCCGTGAGCCAGCCGGAAACGGGCGGCGTCGCGGAGATTCCCAGCCAGCCCTGGGCGTGAGCCGTCCGTTGTGGGTCGTGCCGGAATTGTGGCCAATTCACCTCCGCCGGCATGGTGCCCGGCACGGCCAAGGCCAGGAGGGCAGCGCCATCCAGTGGCACGAGGAGCCGATTCTCCAACAGCAAGGGCGATTGGAGGATCATGCCCGACACCGCGTTGGTGGCGCTGTTGAACGTCCACACCTGTGCGCCGTCCGGGTTCAGGCCATAGACCCAGCCGTTACGAGTGCCGAAATAGATCGCCCCGTCGGTTCCCACACAGGCGGAACCGTAAACCGCACTATCGGCGACAAACTCCCACCGCTTCGAGCCATCGGGCCCAAATGCGTAAAGCCGGCGGTCCCACGAGCCGACCACCACGGAACCATCCGGGGCAATCACCGGCTGCGCGACGACTCGATCGGCCGCCTGGGCCGCCCAACGCCGGCGGCCGTCCGGCCCGACGGCGTAAATCCCGCGGTCATCTGAGCCAAAGTAAACGACGCCGTCCGTCCCGACGGCCGGGCTGGACTCGATGGTCGCGCCGGTGCGGTAGCGCCAGCGCAGTGAACCGTCGGGGTTCAAGGCGTAGAGTTGGCCAGCCTCGGTGCCGAAAAAGACGGCGCCATCGGTCCCCACCGATGGGGGGCTCGTGATGCCACTGGCGGCACGGTACTGCCAGAGCAGACCCCCGGCAGGCCCGAGGCCGGAAACGGTCTGATCCCTGCCCGCGACAATGATCGTGCCGTCGGGCGCCAGCGCGGGCGGCAAGCTGGTCTGATATGGGCCCAGGAAGGACCAACGTTCCAAGCCGTCGGGAGCGAGGGCGTAGAACCGCCCATTCGATCCCCAGAAATAGGCGGTCCCGTCCAACCCCACGGCTCCCGTGCTGAAGTAACCCCAGGGACCTGACGAGATGGGGAACTCCCATCGCTGGGTCAGATCTGGCTCCAGGGCGTAGAACCTCGCGTTGTCGGAGCCAAAGCGCACGCTCCCATCCCGGCTCGCCGTGGGCGAATTGCCTGCCGGGCCGTTGGGACTGAAACTGGCGATCGGCTCGCCCGGCAGGGCAATGCGCCGGTAACCAGCCTCGGCTTCGCTGAACGGTCCCAGCCCAACACCGTTGCCGCTCCGCACCCAGTACAAATAGTTCGTCCCCGCAACCGCGGTCCGATCCTCGAAATCCGATCGGCCGCCGACTGCCTCCGCCAGCATGACCGCAGTGCCGACGTCGTCTTCCGTGTTCCTCCAGACCTCGTAGAAGCCGGCTCCCGCAGCCGAGAGCCAACTGACCGCGACGCGATCGTTGAACGTTCCGTCGGAAGCCGCCACTGCACCTGGGATGCCGGGAAGCTCGGCCGGACGGGGATCGCGGCCGCTATGACGGACGTCATGCTGAAACATCGGCCAGGCGGTGTCCGCGGGCGGTCCAGCCCCATAGATGGACCGCAACTTGCCGTCCTGACAGCCGACATAGATGGTGCCGTCAGGGGCAATGGCCGGGGAAGAAGATGACGCACTCCCCAACAACAGGTCCCACGCAAGGGAACCGTCCGATCCCAGCGCGACGAGCCTGCCCGCGTAGTTTACGGCATAGATGAAGCCGTCGGCACTCAGCGCGGCTGCGCCGCCGTGGCTTCCACCCGTGCTCGTGCT
>Ga0315274_10004837_pt1 | contig 19766 bp, 42 predicted proteins | sample YL17G02_20_MG_FD_203700 | JGI IMG/M metagenome (GOLD analysis project Ga0315274, IMG submission 203700) | Sediment microbial communities from Yellowstone Lake, YNP, Wyoming, USA - YL17G02_20 | ecosystem: Environmental > Aquatic > Freshwater > Lake > Sediment | place: USA: Wyoming | collected... | reverse complement strand
TAAGGATTGCGAGGAGAAGGTGCGTCTGCTCCTCCGCTTCGACAACGCACCGGCTCTCAAGATCTATTGGGATCTGTTGCACATGAAGAGATTCCGCGACATGCGCGAGGGCAAGGGCGACTACTCTGAGTCGAACATCGTCTACAAGACGTTGGCGAACGCTGGGTTGTTCCCTCACATCGCGGAAGCCATCGGTGAGCACATTGCTTAGCTGCACCTGTGAGTTCGATGGTAATGGCTCGCGAACTTATCCGTGCCCGGTGCATCACCCCGAGCAAGTTGAGAAGAATCGGATCGCTCGCGAAGAGTGGGCCAGTCGTCATGAGAAGACTGGCAAGACGGCTTTGTGTGGGCACTTCACTTGCGATAAGGTGATGACTCAGTGGCGCAACATCGAGACGGGGGTGATCTTCTATGGACACTTCCATTGATTGGGTTGAGTACGTCAAGGCCGCGATCCTCCCCGAGGTACGGATGCCGTTCGAGTTCGTGGCAGCTATGCAGCACCAGGCCGCATGGTCTGACGTGGCAGCTAAAGCCAAGCGTCTCGTGCAGCAGGGTAGTGTGACTATCTTGCGCAACTCACCCACTCACGTCATGTCCCATGTCGTTGGCGATCATGGCCAGTACAACTGTGAGATCAGCAGGCATGATCCCACGAGCCAGGTCATCGAGCAGTGGAATTGTGAGTGCCCGTGGGCATCATTCGCCTTCGACCGCACGCGCAAGTGGAAGAAGCTAGAGGGTCGAGTGTGTTCGCATGTGTTGGCCACCTTCTGGAAGGCCAAGTCCACGCCTATGGACATGCAAGACCAGGCCCCTGACTATCAGGTGCCGGGCGGTCAGGCCACAGACGCAGGCCCCGGCCAGCAGCAGTTCCCCGGTCTCGGCCCGACCCAGATCGCGCCCAACGAGGAGCCTCCGACTAACGTCCCGGCCCCGACCGGCCCCGAGTTCCAAGCTCCCGAACAACCCGAGACGCCGCCTGACACAACTCAGCCCGCTCAAGCGCCCATCCCGGTCAGCACCCCGAGTGGCCCACTCCCGTCCAACAAGGACATCGCTCTACCTGGTCAGCCTCAGTCTCCGTTCTCGACACAGCCTCAGACGAGTCCGGTCATGCCGCCCCAGAAGGAGCAGATGCACTTGTTCGACATCTCAGCCCCTCCGGGCATGCAGCCTACCCCGGCAGCACCGGCAGTGTCAGTTCCTGGTGGGCGACCCCCGACACCCGGAAACCCCGTACAGCTACCGGGCACGTTCTCACACTTCATCCCCACCTTCGTCATGTACTCCAACGAGTTCGTGTATGCTTCAGACACCTTGACTGACTACTTCGAGCAGTGTCGTGCAGCCCATCAGCCCATCGTCGTGGCGATGCTCAAGCCCGTGCTGTTGGAGCGCAGTGGTGGCAAGATCCCCGTGCCGGGTGCTCAGCCTTATGGAACGACGAGCGAGGGTATCCCCATGTATCGTGTCATGGATCTAGGGTACAACCCCGCCACCCAGAATCGCGAGAACTCAGACGTGAATGTCCTCCAGGGTGCGCCCGAGCAGCAGAGCACCTACAGTGACGTTCCGGCCGGTAAGAGGGCTGAGGTCATTGACTTCGACCCCAACCTCAAGATGGTCTACATCGTTGTCTCGCTCGACTACCCCGATGGTGGAGATGTCCGGCTGCATCCCCACAGCCTCAAGGGCTGGGTAGACTATGCCGACGTGCGGCCTATGCCGAACGCAGTGCGTAATCGCTTCAAGCGGTAGGTTGACAGAAGCGCCAGTCTCGTGTACTCTTAGGGAGTGAGACTATCAACCCACAGGAGGTACAAGTGTCGGTAGCCAGCGATGTTGTCGTGGACGCGGACGGACACATCACGCTCTGGGGGCACAGAGTGACCCAGAAGGACGCCGTCGATTTGTCGATTGCGCTCGTGATGTCTGTGCGTCATTCCATCGACCGCAACCAGCGCAACACTCCCGCGTACTACGACAGCGAGGCGATCATTCGGCGCATGGAGTCGCCGCTTGGTCGAGCACTCTCCGCACTCCGCAAGGTCTTCTAGTGCAATCAACGAAGGGATAGCAATGGCAACAGACTACACGGGAGTCTCTACCCGTCAGCTAGGTGAGGTCTTCGCTCGACACTCCAAGGGCACGCCCCTGGATGTCTTCGCCGACCGCATCGGGAGAACGTCAGCCGACCTGAAGCGCATTCTGGTCGATCAGAACTATCAGTACGTCGGCCTCGACACGGCAGACAAGATCTGTCTGGGGCTGGGGCTGACTATGGGGATGCTGACCCAGACGGAAGAGCTAGTGGTCGTCCCGGCTGCGTTCGCGAGTGCGTCTCGCCGCATGGCCGAGGACGAGTTCTGGGCAGCAGACAAGAAGCCCACCAAGCTCCAGGTCGAACGACGTGCCAAGCAGTTGGTCAAGCTCCGTGGTTTCGTGCTTGGCCCCATGACCGAGAGGCAGCAGGCTCAGGCCCTTCGGGACAAGTCAAGAGCAGACAAGAGATAGGGGGTTGACAAGGCTCCCTCTTTCGTCTACTGTTAGAGTACAAACCGAGAGAGGGAGCCACATGTCTCAGCCGATCAAGATGGAAGTCAAGCCCACACAGGAGACCCGCATGGGTCGAATGCTGTCCGCTGGTCGGCTCAAGGCGACCATCACTTCCGAGAAGACGGGCACCCACATCACAGTGGAGTTCGTCTCGAAGGTCAAGGTCAACAATCGCTGGCAGAACTCCGAGTTCGCCGATGCGACTCACGTCTTCATCTCTGGTGGCCAGGGCAACAAGCTCGGCACCTTCTATCCGCAGAAGGGTAACCTCTACTTCACGACCGAGGACAGGGCGTGGAAGTACGCCGTGCAGCAGATTCTCGGCGCAGCCACTCGCATCCAGCAGGATCTCGACGGCGTCTACCGCATCGAGGAGTCCAGCCACTGTGGCCGCTGCGGCCTGGAGTTGACTGACCCCGTGAGCATCGCTCGTGGTCTCGGCCCGCACTGCGCAGACATGGACACCGGCTCGCATCACTACAAGGCCGAGGCTGCTCCCAAGGAGGAGGCCGAGGAGTGTCAGGGTCACGAGTCCACTGACGGCCCCATCGGCAACGTCGTCTACTGTGATGGCTCCTGCATCAAGGGTCATCCGGTCTTCGCGGCATTGTCCGAGGAGGCCCGCGAGGTCATCGCCGTCAATCACACTGATCGCAAGGGACGCGAGATTCCGCGCACGTTCGCCGAGCTTGCAGGGAGGCTCTCGTAATGGCTATCGTCAACACACCCCGTCAGCTTGTCCTCGACGCCGCAGCGAAAGCGTACCGGAAAGAGTACGAATCCGCGCAGCGTCAGGCCAATGCGTCCGAGACTGACGAGCAGCACGCTGCCGCAATCGCACGGCTGCATCGCGCCAACGAGAAGTACGACGCGGCCAGGGCTGTCTTCGAGGCCGATGGCGGAAGGGTGGTCGTATGAGAGTTGCAGCAGCAGTAGCCAAGTCCAAGGAGCAGACGCCTGACAGGTACTGTCCGGCCCATCGTTGTCTGTGGCGGGTTGTTGACCGCAACGGCAACTACATCGGCCCGTGCGGCAAGCACGGTGACCTACGAAAGGCGGCATGATGTTCGGACGCAAGCGTGACGAGGAAGTTGACGAGTACGGCGACGAGCGCGGCGAGGACAATGAACTTGGCCCTACCGTGCGTGAGAACCTGTTGGCCTACACCATGTCTGGCCCGCTGCCGTCTCCGACCCCCAAAGAGGAAGGTGCCTTGTCCTAGGTGTGTTACACTCTGCCCATGGACACAAACACGGTTGACATCAGCGAGTGCCCGCCCCTTTGTAGGTTGGTAGGGTACTGCACGGAAGAACTCGGCCTTACGGTCGAGCAGGACGAAACCCTCTCGAATCGCATCAGGCTCTTGCAGGCTGAGGCGTATGCCGAGGGTCTCGATGCTGCCCTGGAGACACCCAGCTTCGAGGACGAGTACATCGTCGTCGGTGACGGTGCTCCCGAGGCCATGGACACGGAAGAGTTCCTGGCGTGGCTCGACAGCTTCTCTGACGAGGACGACACTCTCGAAGAGTCGGACTTCGTCCTCTTGGCCACAGCTATCGAGACCATGGAGAGCGATCTCGATGCAGCGTTCGAGAGTAGAGACAAGGCGTTCGGCACTCTCATCGATTCGATCCAGAGAGGATTCGATGACATGGGACTGGAGACGACTGCTCTTGCCGATTGGGTTGCCAACGTCGAAGAAGAGTCTGACGCTGACGCCGCGTACGTCGAGGCAATCGATGCTCGACTGACCGAGGCACTTCAGCGCATCGAGTTCCTTGAGAACGAGGCGGGACTCAAGTTCAGCCCCAGCAGCGAGGGGCTGTCGGCTCACGACTTCGTATGAAGCGATCTGCGTCCTCGGTTGTCATTCGATACCACGGCTACTGGCTCGACAAGACAGGGGTGTTCCTTGCGACCACCACGCTTGAAGAGTCACGGGGTTTCAACACAATCGAGGACGCAGAGAAGTGGATCGCAGATTCGTGGAGTACCTCCCCGAGGGACTTCCACATCATGTACTACGCAGTAGCCTTGTCGGAAGAAGATCAAGTCTACGCCCAGCAGCTTGAAGAGCTACGTTCGTAAGGAGAGTCATGGGATACTACATCGAGACGGCCTTCAATCTGGCCAAGGATTTGCAACTGATCGACAACTTCGGTGCCGTGGTCACAACGCCCGACCTACCCGAGGACAAGACCAAGGTGCTGGTGTGTGTCGTGCAGAACGGCCCGTTCGACGCAGCCGGTGTCGTCTTCAACGAGTTCGAGCTACGGGCCTTCACAGACCCCGATGATGACAGGCGCAGGACGTGGCTCCTCATGGATCGCGACATCGTGGTTGAGCTATGCCCCGCAGCGGCCCCTGTGCTCGCATGAGAGCCATCCTAAGCGCCTCCCAGGACGAAGGTGAGCAACGTGTTGGGTGACGCCTCGGAAGAGCTTAAAACGGCTCCTGAGGGCGAGAGGCTCTATGTCACCCAATACGCTATCTCAAGGCTGGAGCTTGGTGGCGCTCATGTCGAGATCATCCATCACGCGGATCTTGATGCCTACATGTTGCGTGTCGAGGCTGTGGGCAGGGACAAGTCATGTCTCACTCATCCCCTGATGGTACTGCGCTACATCACCGAGAAGCTAGACCGAGACTGGGAGGAGTTCGAGGATGTTGTTCCGACAAGTTAGGCTGATCTCAGCCACGCCGGATGCCGAGCAGACTATCGCGTATTGTGCGCGGGTCAGCAGCCCCAAGCAGGAGAGTGATGAGTGGGCACCCCTCTTGGCTTACTGCATTCGCAACCATCACTGGTCGATCTTCGAGATGGCCAACATGGTGGTCGAGATCACGACAAGTCGAGCTATCGCTCAGCAGATTCTTAGGCATAGGTCGTTCTCATTCCAGGAGTTCAGTCAGCGGTACGCCGCTGCATCAGACTTCTACGTCTATGAGGCTCGACGCCAGGACACCAAGAACCGGCAGAACAGCATTGATGACCTGTCTCAGGAAGATCGCTTGTGGTTCTCGACCGTCCAGGTGGATCACGGCGAGGCGGGCTTCAAGCTCTACCAGGAAGCCCTCGAACGCGGGATCGCGAAAGAGTGCGCCCGCTTCTTGCTACCCCTGAGCACCGAGACCAAGCTGTACATGAACGGCACTCTGAGGTCGTGGATTCACTATCTCCAGCTTCGCACCACGCCGGGCACTCAACTTGAGCACCTGGAGATCGCCGAAGAGATCAAGCTCGTGTTCGCTGAACAATTCCCTGCTATCGCGGAGGCACTAGAATGGTAAGTTTCGAGATAACCAGAGGTTCTACGTTCGACAAAGAGGATCGAGACTACGGGTGCGTGGTCATCGTTCTCCGCGTGGGCAAGTTCATGACCGAGTTCTGGATCGGCAAGCGCCGATGACCACGGTGGAGGAGGCTCGCCAGAAGTTTGCGGCAGACCTCGGAGCAGGAGAAGAGGTATTCTGTTGCGTGTGTGATAGACGGTCGCACATCGACGGACGCCCATTCGATCTGACTCTCGCCCGAGCGCTCAACTTCATGCGCCAGTGGGATGACACTCATCCGAGAGAGTTCATCAAGATGGCCCCGGCCCTGAACGAACATGGTCTCAATCCTGGCAACGTAGCGGCGTTGCTTAGGCATTGGTTCCTAATCGAGCCAGAGGAATCCACGGGCAGTCATGGTCGCGATGGGCATGGCATGTATCGCATCACTAAGTTCGGCCGCAACTTTCTCCTGGGCACCGAGGATCTTCCGCTGATGACGTACACTTACAAGGGTGTCTTGTATGCATTCAGTGATGAACACAACACGTTCGAGGACGGGCGCGATGAGTGGATAACCATCGCTTACGTAGAAGACTTCGACTACAAAGAGTTGTGGCTCCGATAGACGCCATCCCGGTTGTGTGCTACACTTAGTCTATGAATACTTTCGTCATCCCCGATCTGCATGGCAAGCCGGACGCTCTTCGAGCGCTCCTGCTCAAGGCTGGAGTCATCAACGACAATGACCAGCGCATCAATCTAGACGACAAGGTCGTCAGCATTGGTGACCTCTTGAGCGGAGCCTACAAGGACATCGCGGGCGACCACGAGTCGCTGAGGCTGGCTGACCTGTGGATTGATCAACTCATCGTGGGTAACCACGAGGTCGAGTATCTCCTGCCTGGTAGGGGGATGATCTTCAATGGCTACTACCCCGACCGGGACTTGATCGATGCCTACAAGCAGCGCCACTATAGCGGGATGGCCGTGCCATGCCTCCTCGTCGGTGAGACACTTCTGTCTCACGCTGGCGTTCATCACTACTTCGACTTCGAGACGGCGAGGGAAGCCTACGACGAGATCAATGAAATCTGGGGTGACTTCTTCCAGCCGAGCTTGTACGACGATCTCGATGAGGATGACATGTACGAGTACACCTTCCGCGACTACGCTCTCAGCAAGCACCACCTGATCTCTGGCGTCCCCAAGGATCGTGGTGGACTTGATCCCCTCGGAGGGATCATCTGGGGTGCCTGGGAGGAGTCGAAGAATCCGAAGTTCAACCAGATCCTGGGACACACTCCGATCTCAGGTGGCCCCGTGCTCATCGAGTACAAGCAGGCGGGTACGTTCACGCTCAACATCGACGCTGGTGCGAAGATGGATCTTCCGCCCGCTGGTGTGTGGCTGGACGAGTACGGACTGGTGACCAAGTACGTCACGACTTCTGCGATGGTACTTGACGGATCGACATCTTTCGTCTAAAGTGTGTTAAGAGAAACTATATCTTCTGTCTGAGAGGATCACATGAGTCTGTCACTTCGTAGAACACCCAAGCCCCGAGAGGTCATCGGCATCATCGACTCGCGTCAGATGTTGATCGAGACTGCTTGCAAGAACCTGAAGGGGCACGTCGAAGTTCGCGAGCACGCCAGCGGTAAGTTCACGATCTGGTATCCCGACGAGGGCTTCACGCCCTGCGCCTCGGTGTGCGACACCAAGCACAAGCACTCGTTCAAGCAGGACTTCGTCCAGAGCTTCTATCAGCCGACTGACCGCGACGACGCCTTCGTCTACGCTGACCTGATCGCCGAGGGTCGCGACGTGAAGTACGTCAAGGTCGGTGGCGGACGGTTCGAGGCCAAGCTGGCTCCTGTTGTCGAGGATGACGACTGATGGCGAGTGTGTTCCCCATAGCGGACGAGATTGTTGTTCGCAACGTTGTGGCCGAAGCTCTGGGCAACGGGTGGGTGACTGCCGTCGAGATCGAGGAAGAGTTGAAGAAGATCGTCCAGCAGGAGCGCGACCGTCGTAACGCCAATGTCATGAGCCAGTTGTGGTCGAAGGAGGGATCGTGAAATACGAGTCACTGCTATTGATCGTGGGATGCGAGCAGGATGACAATGCTGAGCCATTCGTCATCGGCGCGTTCAACAACGAGTACATGAACCAGCTTCCGATGGAGGATGCCGAGAAGCAGATCGAGACGCTCAAGGAGACGTGGACGGGTGACGCCGCTGCATACATCTGGCGCGAGGCCGTCGTGATCGTCCCCATGGATGATCTCAGCCAGATGTTCAAGATCCCTGTTATCGATGGAGAGGTAGTCAAGTCATGAGTGATCGATACGAGGATGCGAGCGGCACCGAGATCAAGATCGGTACGAGGGTCTCAGCCGACAGTAACCTTCCCGGTGGCACCGTTGTCAGGCTTGACGAGATGGACGGGGACTACGACGACGATCTCCAGCGCGCCGTTCAGTACGGCCCGTATGTCCACGTCGAGTGGGACGACTTCCCTGGAGATCCCGAGCGGTTCTCTGGGTACCTGGTCAACGTTGGCTACCCTGGCTACGAGGACGAGCCGTTCGTCTTCATGTTCGATGACATCGAGGTCGTTGCTGACAACTGGGAGCCGGACGACGAGATCGTTGAGCCGGACGACGACACCATCGAGGAAGGTTTCTCGTACGGAGAGGATCTCGTATGAAGAATACCAAGGCAATCAAGTCCGACGACTTCACCATCGTCGCTGTGGATGGCACCATCCAGACGAAGATCACCGTCATGGCGGGAGCCAAGCTGGAGATCATCAGCGGAGACACTAAGCCCTTCATGAGTATCTCTCGTGATCGAGACGGTGAGTTCACCATCACGATGCTCAGGCCCGTGCTGACTGTGGGGCAACCCGACAAGGAGTGTCTGGCCTTCTGGGTTAAGGGTGGATCGTGAGCTACGCCGTCTTTGACTCAGAGGCAGAAGCCCTAGCATCCCGCAAGGCTGCGCCCGCTGCTCGCAAGCGCCTGGTTGAGATCGGCAAAGAGCTTCGGAAGCTCCACGCCGAGAGCGAGAAGCTGGGCGATGCCTTGTACTTCGGTGAGCGTGTCCGCATCCACAAGGGTCGGCCGTATTGGTCACCCTACGGCGACTACGAGTCACTAGACGGGATGCGTCGTGCGTCCTACACGCCGCGAGCGGTGGATGATCGCTTCAATGTCGCTCTTCGTTCTCTGAGGGAGAGTGGGTACTTCGATGAGAAGACTATTCTAAGGCAGAGCGAGACAGAGGCCAAGAAGCTGTGTCTCGCTTGGGTGTTGGACGGAGAGCGACCCTCCTGATGCATCTGGGGGTTGACAAGTCCCAGTTTGTCGTCTACTCTTAGAATATGACTTCGACAAAGGAGACCCGCATGCCCGTCAAGAACGCTTACCGCACCAACGTCGAGATCCTTCTCAACCGCGCGACTGACGCCGAGGGTCGCAGCATCGCCATGATGGACGGCTACACCAACGGTGATCCCCTCGAAGTCGTGATCTCGTACGACGCATGCAACTACCCCTCAGACACCGAGATCCTGAACAGCGCCTACGCGATGTTCAACCGTGGCGCTCCCCAGTTCGTGGGTGACGACGCCTACCAGGAGCGCTCAGTGTCGGTGGGTGACGTGATCCGCGTCTTCGAGACCTACTACGCGGTGGAGTCGGTTGGCTTCTCGGCGGTGGAGGTCGAGCGCGAGATCCAGGTCAGCGACTACTCGCACGGTGCGAGCGGCATGTCCCCGCTCTTCGGCGTCGAGACTCGTGATCCCAACTATGTGGAGGTCTTCTAATGCGGCTCTACGTCGGCAAGTGGTTCGTGGCCCTTCGGCTCAAGGATGACCGCTGCTTCGGTGTCGGTCGGCCGAGTCGGGCGTTCCTGGAGAACGCTGACCTCTCGCGCCCTCACCGGGGAGTCTGATTCATGACCGGCGTGTGCCCCGTGTGCGGTGAGGAGAAGGCCCTCCGCAAGGACGGCAAGATCGCTGCTCACAAGCGCATGGGCATGCGCTGGGGATCGTCAATGCTCGTACGTGTCCGCTGCGGCGGCACAGGAAGGAAGCCATGAGACTCTGCATCAACTGTCTAGATCTTGGTGCCAAGGCGGTCAACGTCGGCCCCGAGAAGGGCAGCCAGCGTGACCCCTACAACGAGACGGTCGATCTCTGCGAGCAGTGCGAGCGTTGTCTCCTCACGGGTGACTTCGGCGGATTGTCTTTTCGTTACAACAGCGAGCGGCTCGTCCAGAGACAGGCACCCTCGTTGGACTTGTCGGTTGGACTCTACGGAGGGGGCGACAAGTGAGCGTGGGCACCACCTGGCTCTGGATGATTGCGATATGCCTCGGTTTCTGGTACGTCGTAGCACTTGCCTTCGTGATCGTAGCCTTCTAGGTGGCATGCTAGAATGTGTCTATGGCCGTAACCTGGATGACTTGTACGTGCGACTGGTGCGGCAAGACAACGGACGAGTACGAGGAGATAGTCGATGCCACGATGGACGGCTGGTGGTTCCTCGATGGCCCTGGTGGTGAGTTCTGCTTCTGTTCCAAGGATTGCATTGTGAGCTACATCCCCGATGCACCTGAGATCGTGTACGATGTTCCTGACACCTACGACTTCGAAGAGGGGGAAGAATGAGCGACGTAAGACTTTGGCACGATGACATTCGTCCCGCTCCTGAGGGTTGGCTCTGGGCGCGCACCAACGAGGCAGCCCAGCACATTCTCAGAACGGGCAACGTGGTGGAGATCTCGATGGATCACGATCTCGGCCTCGATGGTTTCAGCGAGCAGCAGATCACCGACGACCCCGAGCTTCTGTTCGGCAAGGGTCAGTCCGAGAAGACGGGTTTCCACCTGGTGGAGTGGATGATCGATAACGATGTCGTGCCCGCCAAGGTCACGATCCACTCTTGGAACCCAGACGGAGCCAAGCACATGGCTGCACGTCTCAACCGTTTCGGGTTTGACTGCACCATCTCGCCTTACGTGGTGAGACGATGAGCGACGAGGCGACCCTCAGACAACTGAGCGACCACGGCTACGCTTGGGAGCAACGAGCCAGGAAGTCCGAGGCTCGTATAGCTCAACTGGAAGTCGCTCTCTTCAGTCTAGGCAAGCACGAGCCTCTGCATGTGTTCCACCCCGAAGATGGCTGCAAGCCATCGTGTGAGGTCTGTTCCATCCTACGAAAGGACAAGTAACATGTTCATGAAGTGCAAGCGTTACCTCGTGCTCGCGGCACTCGTGCTGGTGGCACTTCCCGTGATCCTCACCGGCTGCAACGAGTCCGACGCGGACGTGGCGGCGAAGAACATCTCGAAGGCGGCAGAGCAGTTCGAGGTTGCTCGCGACATCGTCGGCATCAACGGCATCACTGGGGGATACCTCTGGCAGATCCGAGGCTACTGCTCTGTCGAGACGGCTCAGTCCGGTCTCGCTGGGGCGCTCGAAGTGACGTGTAAGGAGGGGAAGGGCCGATACAAGAAGCTCTTCATGGGTCTCTCCGACAACACCACCTACGTCGTCCAGCAGATCGATCCCATCAACGTTTCAACAACCCGCTTCCGGGTGATCTTCAAGCCCGAGACGCTCATCCCGAACATCGACAGACCGTAGTGAAGCTCAAGCTCTACACGGACGGAGGCGTGCGGACTGGTGGAGTCAAGGGGCCGACAGGAGGTAAGAGCGGCCCCGGCTCCATCGGTTATGTTGTTCGCGACATGGACAACAAGATTCTTCGTAAGGGTGGCATGCACATCGGCGAGACTACGGTCAATGAGGCTGAGTACAGCGCCGTGATCGCCGGGCTGTATTGTGCTCGACTGTTGGGTGCCACCGAGGTTGATGTCTACTCTGACAGTCAGTTGATCGTGAACCAGATGAACGGCACCTGGGCATGCAAGGCTCGAAGCCTGTTTGAGTTCAAGGCTGGGGCCGAGGCAGAGGTTGACATGTTTGACGCAGTTACGTTCAACTGGATTCCACGAGAGCAGAACAGTCTCGCCGACGAGATGACGAGGGAGTACGCCAAGTCGTGATGAGACCCAAACATCCCTTAACCTACAAGCAGCCATCGGTCGATGACTTAAAGGGTACCGTGAGTGACTCAATTACCCACCCCGAGGACGTGCTGGAGTGGAGGAAGTTTCAGTTTCGCTCCTTCGGTTACGCTCCATATCTGGCTGACTTCTTGGCCGAAAGTCGAATCGATCTCCACGCAATGGAGGATTTGCTCAATGCTGGATGTCCTCATGAGCTAGCCACCGCGATCCTCATGGGTACGGCGTGGCATGGCGAGGATGATCGTTGGAATGCAGATGCCACCGAACCTGAGGAGCCAGAAGACGATGACACAGAGTCAGACCAAACTCTCAGCCCGGCTGCTTCGAGCTAACGGAAGACACTTCATCGAGATCACCACTCCTGGTGATCATGACTACGAGATCGGCCTTGATGACGCCGAAGCTCTCCTGGGTGATCTGTTTGCAGCCGTTGATGGTTGGAAGGGCATTGTACGGCCTTCTAAGCCTCTATCACGCTGGGATCGACTCCTTGGGCGTCTAGGGCTTCGAAGGGCCTGAGGATGGCCCTGGTGGCCGTACAGGTGCCTTGTCAACCTACCTGTACAATGTGGTTATGACAATCAGACCAACAATGGCCAAGACCGAGGATGCCGTGCTCATGTTCAAGCTGCCTGAGTTCTATGGCGAGATGGAGCCAGAAGAGCAGGAGGCAATGCGAGCCAGCTTTGAGATCTTCTCGAATGTGATGCTCAACATCTTCCAGGGAGTGATGTACTCCCCACGAGTTCTTCCCCTGGCAGCCAAGACGCTGAAGGCGACCGCCAACATGTTGGTGGAAGAGATGAACAATCCGACACCGAGGGAAGAGGAGTATGACAACATTTAACGAGTACCAGGAGGATGCAGCTTCGACGGCTGTCTTCCCTCGTTTCTACACCGAAGATCAGGTGCGTAGGATCATCTACGACATCGCCGAGGAGAACTGGGGTACGTCGGGTGAGCCTGAAGAGTCTGCACGCATTGTTGCGTGGGCCAATGGCTACCTCGATCAGTACGAGACGGCTCTGTCTCGTCTCGTGTATCCCATCCTGGGTCTCGTGGGCGAGGCTGGCGAGTTGGCCAACAAGTTGAAGAAGTGGGGTCGCGACTCAACAGGGCAGAGCACGCCCGACCAAGAGGACGCACTGGCAGACGAGCTTGGTGACACGTTGTGGTATCAGGCAGCGGTGGCGACCGGCCTCAAGCAGGATCTTGAAGGTATCGCTGAGGCCAACATCAGCAAGCTGTTTTCTCGCCAGCAGCGCGGTGTCATTCAGGGAAGCGGGGACACACGATGAGCAAGGTAACAGCACATCAGCGTCACCTTCGACAAGGTCAGCCCTACACTCAGGTGATGCCAATTGGTGGCATCTTCCTGGTCATCGGCAACACTCTCGAAGAGGAGCAGGACAAGGATGGGAACTACTTCAAGAAGTGGATGCAGCATGATCTGGGTCAGTTCGCCACCGGCAGGGAAGCCTTCGCAGTAGCAGCAGAGTGGCGGGATGGCCTTGTCGGGTCTTACGCCTAATCAGCAGAAGCTGGTCACCGAGTACATGACGTTCGCGTCAGGGATCGCACGCAACATGCAGATGAAGATCCCCAAGCTCATCGAGGCTGAAGATGCGGTGTCTGTTGCCTACGTGGGATTGATCGAGGCCGCGCGTCGGTTCGATCCTTCCAAGCACGACGATGGCATCGGCACTATGGGTCAGCACTTCAAGAACTTCGCGTACAAGCGTATACACGGGGCTATCCTGGATGAAACGAGGAGGTTGTCGTTTGTTGGCAGGAGAGACAAAGAAGCTGGCAAGAAAGCCAAGATCGAGTCTCTCGATGAGATGATGGGTGATTCGGATCTTCCCATGCGACCATTAGCTGACCTAGAAGCTACGCCTTGGCTGAGAGTTGATCTTCAACATGCCATGGAGGGGTTGACCGAGAGAGAGCAGCTTGTCATGTGGGGGTTTGCATTCGGGACAACAGGCAAGGAGATCGGAGAACAGATGGGGGTCACCGAGTCTAGAGTAAGTCAGATCGCCACCATAGCCCGAGCCAAGCTGGCATTGGTGCTGGAGCCATGACTCCCGAGATCAAGACAGTAGCGGTAGTCGTGCTTCTTCTCGTGTTCGCACTCTTGTATGCCCGCCTGCGATGAGTAAGCGAAGCAAGGGGCGTGTATCCCTATCAGTCAAATCTCCGGTGGGTGACGAGCCGGAATACACGCCCCTTGACAACCTCATGAATCTCGACTACTCTTAGAGATATGGCCCACTGGGAACGCATCCGCCTCGACGGCAAGACTCTCATCCTGCGTGATCCGCAGGAGTCGAGGTTGCTGGGCGTAACCACGCTCGTGGGCATCGAGGTTGACAAGTTTGACGTTGAGGTCGCGCCTCGTGGTGTGGACGAGCGTCAGCACATCATCGAGGAAGCAATCATCACCCGTCGCACTCCCCTCAAGATGAACCGTACCTACGGAGAACTGGAGCCTGCATGAATCCTCCCAGCCTTTACAAGAAGACTTCGACTGGCGCGATCCAGGTGTGGAACATCGGTGTCCAGGAGCGCGATGGTGTCGTCACCATCGAGACCGTCAATGGACAGATCGACGGCAAGAAGCAGACTGCTTCCGAAGTCATCACCGAGGGTAAGAACATCGGCAGGGCGAACGCCACGACTCCTTACGAGCAGGCTGTGGCTGAGGCCACGTCTCGGTGGGAACTGAAGCAGAAGAAGCACTACGTCACCGACCTGAGTGCCGCTGAAGCTGGCACCGTGGATGCCACGTTCGTGGCCGGTGGCGTTGCTCCCATGCTCGCGTTCCCCTTCGACAAGCAGGGTCACAAGATCACATATCCGTGCTACGTGCAGCCCAAGCTCGACGGGCACCGTTGCATCGCCATGGTGATCGACGGCAAGGCAACGCTCTGGAGTCGCACGCAGAAGCGCATCAACTCCATGCCACACATCGAGGCCGAGCTTGAAGCCATGTTCCCTGAGACAAACATCGTGCTCGACGGCGAGCTTTACAACCACGACTACCGCGAGCGGTTCGAGGATCTTACCTCGAAGATCCGCAAGGATAAGCCGGTGCCTGGTCACGAGGTCGTGCAGTACCATGTCTATGACGTGGTCACCGATGGCCCCTTCACCACGCGCAATGCGATGCTCGACCTTCTGGCCGAACTGGTGCTCGCCACTGGTGCTCAATCAATCAGTAGCGTCTACACGGTCACTGCCGAGGACGAGACGGCTCTCATGGATGCGTTCGCAATCTTCGTGGAGCAGGGCTTCGAGGGCGCAATTGCTCGCAACGCTGCGGGCCTCTACAAGAACAAGCGCTCGTACGATCTCCAGAAGATCAAGGAGTTCGATGACGCCGAGTTCGAGGTCGTGCGCATCGAGGAGGGCCGAGGCAAGATGGCGGGCAAGGCGCTCTTCGTTTGCGAGACAGTGATGGGCGACGAGTTCAGGTGCAAGATGGTGGGCGAGCTTGACGCGCTGACCGCGTACCTCGACAACGCTGACCAGTGGATCGGCAAGCTGCTCACCGTCAAGTTCTTCGGGATGACGAACGGTGGCGTCCCGCGCTTCCCCATCGGCCTACGATTCAGGGAGGACGTGTGATGGCTGTACGCAAGCTAGGGATTGACAAGTTCAAGGCTCTTGACAAGCTGGGGGTTGACAAGTGCTCCTAACCGCTGTACTATTAGGGTATGAGCACAACGACAGAGGAGACTGCATTGACTGAGATTCGTCACGAGGCCGAGGTTGACACCAAGCTCGCCGAGATCATGAGCGCCCAGGACAAGCAGGCTCAGGCCATCTCTTACGCCAAGCGTGGTCTTCAGAACGCTTGCAGCTTCCGCGACAGGTTCCGCGACGAGGAGCCGACTCTGGCCGAGGTCATCACGGTCGCGAGCGAGAAGGTCGCTGCTCCTGACGCCGCAGACTGGTTCAAGAACAAGGTCAGCGCGTACCTCCAGGAGATCGCCGACGCTCAGTACCAGATTCGTGTCCTCCGTGACGAGGCCGCTCCGCTCAATGCCGAGTTCTACGCCGAGCAGTGGAGCCGCTTCTTCCTCGTCAACAACAACAACGGACACATCCACTCTTCGATGTCGTGCTCGACATGCTTCTTCGACACGAGCTTCGGTTGGCTTCCTGAGCTTTCGGGCCTGACCGAGAAGGACGCGGTCGAGGCTTACGGCGCGATCCTCTGCTCGATCTGCTACCCTTCGGCTCCGGTCGAGTGGACGAACGGCATCAGCCACGTCGCCCAGGCCGAGAAGGACGAGAGGGCTGCGGCCAAGGCCGAGCGTGACGCGACCAAGGCTGCCAAGGCCATCACGAACCCGGATGGCTCGACGCTGCGGGGCTATGGCTCATACGGTGGAGAGATCAAGACTCTCGTCACGGCCCGCCGTGAACTGACCAGCGTCTTCAAGGATCGCCGCTACTACGGCGATGAGGACGGCAGCCGGTTCGAGTTCGCTGTCAAGCTGGCCGAGGCGATCAACTTCAAGACGGGCGAGGACATCGAGGAGCTTCTGATCCAGGCCGAGTACAAGGGTGACGCCGCCTACAACCGAGAGCAGAGGGCTTGACAAGTCCGCAGTTTCGTAGTAGACTTCGTCTATAAGCCTTCGACAAAGGAGAACTTGATGCCCACGACGATCACCACAGACAACGGAGCACACACTTTCGTCTCAACGGGCGAGGCTCACGCGGCGGCTCGCATTCTTGGCTCTCTCGGCGTGGAGTTCCAGTTCACGTACGAGGATGACGCCGACTTCGACTTCAACTTCGGCGATGACGACGACCGTGGCGATTACGCCAACTATCAGATGTACTCCAAGGCGGGTAACGACGCCTGCGAGGATGCGGTCGCTGGCATCGAGCGCGCGGCCAAGTCCATGGTGAGCGACAACCGCTTCACGCGCGACCTGGTGATCGACTGGATGCGGAATGCACACCAGGCCCTTCGTGCCACGCACCCCGAGGCGCGGGACACCGAGCCGAGCGAGGAGATCGCCTACCAGGTCAACAAGCGCGTGTGTGCTCCGTATGGCATCTCGCCCATCGACAGGTTCGAGGTCTAGTCATGCCTGCCACCAAGAGCGCCTTCACCGTTGTGCTCGAAGAGGCCAATGCGCCCGCGTGGGTCAGCGGGTACGCGATCTACCTCCTCAACACCACGCCTGGCCAGCGCCCCAGCGGGGCAGCACGTCAGGCCGTGAGTGACTGGAAGAACGGCATGACCGAGGAAGACAACGCGGCTCGCATCAAGCGCGAGACTGATCTCATCAAGCAAGAGAGGGGTTGGTGATGGACTACCCCTACGAGATCGAGTCGGAGAACTGGTACAAGGCTGTGGCCGAGGGGCGTGAGTCTCCTGCGTCTGATCGCCCACGGCCTGCTCACGAGTCTGTTGGGGCGCTCATCATGCAGCCCTTGTCGAGCTACCTGTCTGACCCTCGTGTATACTCCGATCATGAGTAAGTTCTGGACGATCTTCTTCGCTGTCTTGGCGGTCGAACTCGCCATCGATGCAGCGGTGATCTTCGTGGGTTGGCACTTCATCGCCAAGTTCTGGTAAACCAACAAAGGAGAATGATGATCACACTGTTCCCCATGAGCCTCAACAAGGGAGGGTGGCCGATCCTTCTGTTCGTTGCGTTCAACTCAGCCCTTCTGGCGGTCTACACCGCTGTGGTGGCCGCGACAGCCACGGTCGTGATCGGACTGGTCAGCTAGATGAGCAGCGCAACGCAGGGATCAGCAAGCGTGGTGCGAGTTGGCACCGGCCCTCTCAGTCTTCTGGGCGTGGCGTTCGTCGTGCTCAAGCTGACCGACAACATCGACTGGTCATGGCTCTGGGTGCTTGCGCCCTTCTGGATTCCATGGGCCATCGTGCTCTTCATTCTGGTCTTCTTCGGGATCGGGGTATTGATCGTCGCACTCCTCGACTCGCACGACGACCGCAAGAGACGCAAGCTGAAGCAAGAGCGACTCAAGCAGCAGTCACTTCGACGGTAACACCCAGGCCCCCGAAAGGGGGTCTGTTCGTACCCTTAACTACTGATGGACGACTGGTCTGTGCCCGAGCTTGACCCTCATTACTGGGATCATCGGCACGCCTGGCTCGTCACGAACACTGGCAGCATCGTGATCGGTGACGCAGGCGTGCTACATGATGATCTCGTGGTGGACAATGACATCGATCCCGATGAGGTTGTCGCACGAGGCGAGATCAATCGAACTGGTGTAGCTCGACAGCTTGTGCCCGCTGGCGATGAGTACAATGACGAGGTTGAAGCTCAGTTTGCAGAACAGCACGGGGACAAGTACCAGGAGACCCCTCAGGAGGCTCCAGGAGACGATCTAAGCGCGATTGGGAGCGAATGGGACTACTCACCTTCACAGACCACCGCAGGCGCTAAGAATGGCTCTGACGACTGGCAGCCCAACCCTGGCCCTGAGTATGAGAACCGAACGCCTTGGATGGTAGACATGAGCAACCCTGGTAATCCTAACCCACGTATCTGGATGGGTGCCAAGGGCACATTCCATCCTCTCATCGATGCAGTGGGCTTGTCTCCTGGCTACACAGTCAAGGGGGCAATCGATCATGACACAGATCCGCCTACGTTCTCGCACTTCTGGGGTGACGACAACCCACAAGGTGACACGGCGATCAAGCACGCTGAGCGCTACTACTACCAGCGTGAGGATAAGCCCGAGGACAGAGTTGAGTCGAAGTACACGGATAACGTGTACAACGTAACACTCAGTGGCAAGAACACGGGCACGTCGTTGTGCTACTACGGTGACGGCATGAGGGCTGACAACTGGGTCAGGATGCCTCCCAACGAGACGTACCCCGCAGGCCACGTTAGGGGCATGTGCGATAAGCACTTCATCATGAATGAGTTGGGCTTCCTCGATGAGTCAGACGTGCCCAAGAAGTGGCTGAAGGCTGACGCTGAAACTCGTGAGCGCCGCAAGACTTTGATCCCACCCAAGCATCTCTTCCAGGAAGGGTATGGGCCTGGCACAGACAACTGGGTATCCAAGGTAAGTGCTGACGATTTCAACTGGGACAACGCATTCCTTCCACCCGACTATTCTGGTGAACCCTACGAGCCTGATGGCGAGTACCACAAGTTCGTATGGCACCCCAAGCATGGTCTTCATACGTGGCAAGACGAAGGCGATCCCGAGTTGGATGCATGGGGTCGAGAGCGTGGTGATCCGTATCCTGACTTCGAGCCATCGCATTCAGAGATGGAAGCCAATCTGGGTTGGAAGAAGGACTGGGAGCAGTCCAACGCAGTGCATGGTGTGGTAACCGTGAGAGACGACCATGTGGCCGTAGGTACTCATGGCCTCAAGGGATACAACGAGGCAGATGTTCAGAAGGACATTGTCGATCACTTCCAGCCCCAGCACCCCAACAAGCCCATCAACTGGACTCATGGTCACTGGTCAGACTGGAATGAGAACTCACCTTCGACTCGCATCGCAGGGAACCCATGGCACCAGCCCGCAACTTTCCCCTTCCCTGAAGATCCTCGCATGCCTTACGAGAAGGACAAGGATGAGTGGGATGAGATCATGAAGACTGTGCCGTCAGCAGCCAACGAGATGCACTACTGGGACAACCGACAGCCATGGGCGCTTGATCCTGAATCAGAAGATGTGTGGTTCGGCGAAAGAGGCGAGCATCATGATTCGTATCCTGGGTACGATGACTACTTTGGCTCGAATGGAGCCATGGCACAGCACATGGCCATGGGCGACATCTACAACGGCCAGGTCAACG
>Ga0315274_10004836_pt1 | contig 19767 bp, 8 predicted proteins | sample YL17G02_20_MG_FD_203700 | JGI IMG/M metagenome (GOLD analysis project Ga0315274, IMG submission 203700) | Sediment microbial communities from Yellowstone Lake, YNP, Wyoming, USA - YL17G02_20 | ecosystem: Environmental > Aquatic > Freshwater > Lake > Sediment | place: USA: Wyoming | collected... | reverse complement strand
CCGCCGCGAGATCGCCCGCCACGCGGTCGAACTCCTCAAGCTCCTCCTGGCCACGCCGAGGGCCTCCGAGGAGCGGGTCGTCGTCCCCGTGCCGGTCAACGATCGCGGAGAGGCGGTCTAAGGACATAACCGTATGATTCACAGTGTCTTGCGTCGTCCAGAAGAAACCGCGTAGGATGCCCTACAATCGCCTTTCTCGGGCCTCCTAGACCAGTGAGACCTACGGGCCGCGGGAGGGGGAAGCCGGGGTCGTAAGCCCAATGGTATACTGCCCTTGTGGCGATCCGCCTCCGGTGGCATACGCGCCAACCGGAAGCCTCAAAACGCCTCTGGGCCCTTTCTCCCAGATTACCGTTGCGCGGCTAGGCGATGTCCGCGACAAGCCGAGTACCCGGATGAAAGCGAAGAACGAGGGGAACTGATGCTCGTCGCCCATGGCCGGAGGAAGTACGTCCCATGAGACCTTGTCGTCGTTCGCAGCTGTACTCTCAAGCGGGTCGCCAGGTGTTGGCGGCAGGGTTGCTGATCGCGATCTTCGTTGCCTGTGAAGCCGGTGTGGCCGGCGACTGGCCACAGTTCAGGCGGGACGCGGCTAGGACGGGCAACGCATCAGACGAGACGCTGACACTGCCACTGAAACGCACGGTCGCCGTCCGTTTCCCCGCGCCAATCTACGCCTCGGCTGCCGTGGTTGCGGGCCGCGCCTACATCCAGGATGCCTGCGGCAATCTGGCCTGCGTGGACGTGAAGGCAAACAGGGATCTGTGGGTCACGCCGCTTGGCGGGCGCAACAACTTCTCCTCGCCTGCCCTGGTCGGCGGGAGGGTCCACGTCGGCAATGACGACGGCGCTTTCTTCATCGTGGACGCAGGGAACGGCAAGATCGTGAAGAAGTTGGTGATCCCCGGCGGCGTGGTGGCCGCGCCGGCGGTGGCGAACAACGCGGTTTACTTTCCGAGCTTCGATGGCGTGCTCTACAAGATCACGCTGGACGGCCAATTGGTTTGGAGCTTCAAGGGCGGTTGGACGTCGCATCAGGAGATCGCGGTACGCGGCGACAGAATCTTGTTCTTTTCCGGGCCGGTGCAGGAGAAGGGGGGGCTGGGCAAAGTCGAGAAAGAGGTTGCCTGGAACGTGAACTTCACCAACTCCCGGCTCCTGGTTGTGCGGGATGAGGGCGAGAAGGCGGTCGCCGAACTGGCCGGCGCGATTGGCGTGGCGACGGGCGGCCCCGTCTGGTTCAGCGATGCGAAGTTCGCCTATCAGCACTTTGACAGCGAGGGGGCGCAACTGGCGATCGTTGATCTGGCGCGGTCGCGAGAGAGCACGAAGTCTCCCATTCCGGTACCTGGCTCGGCGTGGCAGGGGATCATGAGCCTGCGCTCCGACAGCCGCGCTGTGCCAGCGTCGCGGGACGGCTTGGTGTATACCGGCCGCGCTTGCTTCTTGGAAGACGCGTCGCGCGTCGTCTGGTATGCCGCCGAGCCGTTGCGCCACTGTGGATCGTATCACAGCAGCCCAGCGCTGTCCGCAGGGCACCAGGTCGTGGGCGGCCAGGACGGCCGCATCTACTTCACCGAGATTGGCGACGACAAGGCCCTTGCCGAGCGACGGACCAAGGACGAGGCCAAGGAGGCGCCGACGCGTCCGGCAGCCTGGGTCTACGACACGGCGCTCGCCGGGACGGACAAGGCGAACGCCGGGATCGTGTCTTCACCGGCGATCGCCAACGGAACGGTCTTCGTCGGGTGTCTGGACGGCACGTTTCTCGGCCTGGGCGCCGGCGAAGAAGTGGCGCCGGTGGATGTGGGGCCGGCCGCGGAAATGATCCAGCCGGAACCACCGCGCCGGTTGCCCGGCGGCGAATGGCCGACGGTAGGTGGCGACTTCGGATTCAGCCACGTCTCGACCGACACCACCGTCAAGCCGCCGTTCCGCATCCGCTGGAAGACGAGGGTTTGGGGTGTCTTCAAATCGCCGGTGATCGTGGCGGACGGCCGAGTGTACGCGACAACGCGATTCGGCAATCTCCTGGCCCTCGACGCCAACAACGGCCGCATTCTGTGGTCGCAGTTCATGCCTTACGGTGAATCCTACAATCCGTCCAGCTTCATTGCCGGCAAAGTCATCACCTCGAGGAGCATGGGTACGAATCAAGGACTGTGGTGCCACGACGCCGATACCGGAGAACGGCTGTGGCGTCGCGCGATCCGGATCGATGATCAAGAGCATTCGCAGTTGCCTGGGGTACCGGTGTTCGACCGGCAGACCCTGGTTTGTGAGCAAGTCAACGACACAACCCTACGCATCACTTCCATCGATATCAACACAGGGAAAGACCTCTGGGTGAGGGAAATCCGCGATGTTCTTGCCAAGCGGAAGAACTGGATGCCGATGACCTGGGGAGCCGTTGCCGGAGACGGTCGATGGTATGTGTCCGCGTCGGTCAATGGTGCGGCGGAGAAAGACCCGAAGCGACCAGGGACAGCCTGGGGCGGGGACCAGACAAGAATGCTTGCCGGCACGGGGATCACGTTGGCGCTGGATCCCCAGGACGGCGCCGTGTTCTGGCAGGATCGCGCGCACATCCGCCATAACCGTAGCGGATTGAAATTCCGCAAGGGGATTCTGGCGGTGTTCGGCGCGCATGGTTGCAGTGCCCACGAACCCAGAACCGGCGAAGTGTTGTGGACCGTGCCCGTCGAGCGGGTAGTGAATTCGCCGGCCTATGGCAGCTATCAGGGCCAGCCGCTCTCCGATCAGTTCCTAAATGGCAAGGGCATGGCGGAGATGTTCGGCATTTACACGTGCAGCATCCCTGTGTGGGCCAACGGCCTGACCTACGGTCACCGCACGCCGGTCAGCGGCTACAGCGGCGTGTTCGACCCGGCTACCGGCAAGGAAGTCTGGCACTATCGGCTTCCTTGTCACGTCTGCCCTACTCCGACGCCGGCCTATGGACGGCTGTACGTCGTCGGCAACGGGGAAGGCGTGATCTACTGCTTCGAGCCGGATGGAGCAACTGACGCCACGGGAGAGAAGAAATGAGGAACGCCTGCGCCATCGATGGCTCGTCGGTGCGGAGGGCAACGACAGGGGGATCTGCGATGGGTACTAGCGGGAAAGGTGCGAAGGGACGCATCCGCGTGCTTGCATGCGCTCTGATGCTGATGGCCGGCGGGGTTGCCTTGGGCGAGGCGAAGGGCATGCCGGCGCCCCCGGACGAGAATCCGCTCATGAGGCGATTGAGCGCCGGCCAGATCCAGTGGAACACCGTCCTCGACGCGGACAAGGAGACGCCGGGCCTTTTCAAGCAGATGCTGGATAGGCAGCTGGCGGGGGTGGAGGAAATCGTGTTTGCGGTGCGGGGGCGGAGCAAGGACTATCACTACTACGCGAGTCAGGGCAACTACTACCACCAGCCGGACGATTGGCAGTACGGCGTGGGCGGGGGTCAGATCTGCCGGATGAAGCTGCGGACCGGAGCGATGACGATTCTTCTGAATGACAAGAACGGCGGCGTGCGCGATCCTGCCGTCAGCTACGACGCCAGAAAGATCGTGTTCTCGTACCGCAAGGGCGGTACGCATCGGTATCACCTCTACGAGATCAACACAGACGGCAGCGGGCTCAAACAGTTAACCAACGGCGATTTCGACGACATCGAGCCCTGTTACCTGCCGGATGGAGGCATCGCCTTCTGCTCGACCCGCAGTTACCGGTGGGTAAACTGCTGGCACGTTCAGTCCACGACACTGTACCGCTGCGACGCGGACGGCAAGAACGCCTATCGGATATCCGAGAATATCGAACCGGACAACACGCCCGCCGTGCTCCCCGATGGGCGGATCCTCTACACGCGGTGGGAGTACGTGGACCGGCACAACACGGCGTTCCACGATCTCTGGGTGGTGAATCCGGATGGCACTGGCCACATGGTGTACTGGGGCAATCAATGGCGCGGGATACTCGCCGGGAGTGCGACGTTGGACGGCAGGCCCATCCCGGGAGCTTCGGGCCTCGTCGCGATCAGCGGGGGACATGGCACGCCAGAGCATAATGGTTATCTCGTGAGGATCGACCCGTCGTTCGGCCCCGATAGCCTTCGGGGCTTGTCGCTCATCAACCGCGGCTTTGCCGGCAGAGGCACGCTCATTGGGTACGAGTCGACAGTGGGCTGGCGTGATCCGTACCCGATCGGCCCGGACTGCTACCTCGTGGCTTGCTTGCGGGCGCTCTACGTGATGAACGGCCGGGGGGAGTTTGAGGCATTCTATCGGCTGCCGGAGCCGGCTGGGACTGATGCCGAAATGCAGCGCAGGGTGTGGGTGCATGAGCCACGGTCGCTCGTGCCCAGGAAGCGCGAGCCGGTGATCCCGTCAAGGGTTGACTGGACGCAGGGCACGGGGCGGATGTTCCTGCAGGATGTCTCGCGCGGCCGCCAGATGGCGGGCAGGGTGAAGAAGGGAGAGATCAGGTCGCTGCTGGTTCTGGAAGTCCTTCCACGGCCTGTGGGGGTGAACCAGACGCAGCCCCTGACGTGGTGCGGTAGCTGGTCCCTGGCGCGGATCCTTGGAACGGTCCCCGTGGAACCGGATGGGTCGGCCTGCTTCGATGTTCCGGCCATGCGCGCGGTTTTCTTCGTCGCGCTCGACGCCAAGGGTCAAGAAGTCCACCGGATGAAAAGCTTCGCCAATGTGATGCCAGGAGAGGTGCAGAGCTGTGTGGGCTGCCATGAACTTCGTACTGAAACGCCAAGTACCTCGGCGGTGCCTCTGGCCCTGCAGAGGCCGCCATCGAGCATCGAGCCGCTGGCGGGCATACCGGAGATCGTGGATTTTCCGCGGGACATCCAGCCGATCCTGGATCGGCACTGCGTCCGGTGCCACAGCCCGGACAGGTTCGAAGGGAAGGTGATCCTGAGCGGCGATCGGGGTCCGACATTCTCGCAGAGCTATATGAACCTGATCCTCCACAAACAGCTAACGGACGACCTCGTGCTGCGAGGGTGCTGTATGGGGGATGGCCCTCCGAACGTGAACAGAGCCTTCCCCCTGGAGGCGAGACTCAACGGGAGTCATCACGACGTCAGATTGTCCGAACGGGAGGCGCGTGTGATCTGGGCCTGGCTGAGGAGCGGAGCGGTCTATGCGGGAACCTACGCCGCACTGGGCAGTGGCAAGGTGTACCCGAGGAATCTTCTGCCGGGATATGAGAGAAGCGGCAACTACCACGCCGACACGTATGCGACGATGGATCTGGACGTGGACTGGCTCAAGAAGAACTGCGCGGCCTGTCATGCGCCGGCCAGCATACGGGAGAGCTGGCGGAAACCGTTCCAGTGGCGATGGTTCGACATGTCCTACCTGGGCATCACGGCGCATGAAAGCCCGTTGGATTACGCCATCAACCTCAGCCGGCCGGAGTGCTCGCCGATGCTTCGGGCGCCGCTAGCCAAGGAGGCGGGCGGCCTGGGGCTCTGCCCTCGATCGGAGCAGGATCGGACACCGTTCTTCAAGAGTGCGGACGACCCCGACTACCAGAAGCTGCTGGCGGCGATCCGGCGGGGCCATGACGAGCTGGATCGCATCAAACGGTTCGACATGCCGGGCTTCAAGCCTGGACGGGCATACACCCGGGAGATGAAGCGTTATGGAATCCTGCCGGCGGACTACGATCCGGCGCGGGACCCGATCGACGCGTACCAGACGGACGAGAAGTACTGGCGTTCGTTCTGGTTCGCACCGGCAGCGCAGACCAAGCATCAACTCTCGCGCGTGCAGCCGGGCAGGTGAACATGGGGCGTAACAGCCTGAGAGAGCGGCTAGCGTATGGACCAGAATCAGCGACTCCTGTGCATCTTGGGCTCCAGCAACCATCTCGCATGCTATTCATCTGATTCTGCAGTTCCGCCCGGGCGAGGCGGCGCCCCGTCGAGCGCCTGGCCTGCTGATTGAGGGGACATGTCGTGAGACGCGTGCTGGAGATTCTCAGCATTCTGGCAGCCGCTGGCGGGACGCTTGCCGCGGAGCCAGCCCAGACCAAGGGACTTCTTCAGGCGTTCCTCCAGGGCCCCATGGAGGGCGTGGAGGACGTGGTGTTCGCCGTCCGCGAGGAGGGCGGCGACTGGCATTGGTACGCCAACTTCGGCTACTGGTCGAGCAATCCGGCACACAAGCTCTACGGCCGCTTCGGCCGGTTGTGCCGGCTGAACCTGAGATCCGGCAAGGCGACCACCCTTCTGGATGATCCGCAGGGCGCGGTGCGCGATCCGTTCGTGCACTACGACGGCAAGACGATCCTCTTCTCCTACCGCAAGGGCGGCAGCGAGTACTACAACCTCTACACCATCAACACAGACGGCACCGGCCTGAAGCAGCTCACCAGAGGCCCGTGGGATGACATCGAGCCGTGCTATCTGCCGGATGGCGACATCATGTTTTGTTCGTCCCGCTGCAAGCGGTGGGTGCCGTGCATGGCAAGTCAGGTGGCGATTCTCTATCGCTGCGGGCCTGAAGGCCGCAATATCCGCTGCGTTTCGTCGAACGTCGAACAAGACAACGCGCCCTGGGTCCTGAGCGATGGGCGCGTCATCTACACCCGATGGGAGTATGTGGATCGCGATCAGACCAGCTACCACCATCTGTGGACCTTCAATCCCGACGGCACGGGGGTGATGGTCTACTTTGGCAATACCCCCAGTCCCACACCGTTCGGGACATCGCTGGTGATCGACGCCAAGCCGGTCCCGGGGAGCGACAAGGTCGTGGCGATCTTCTCTCCCGGCCACGGCGCCTCTGAGCATGCCGGCGCGGTCGGCCTCATTGACCCCTCCACGGGACCCGACAACCCGAGGGCGGTCCGCCGCGTCAGCAATCACGACCCGGCCATGGACGGGCCGAAGGGCTGGGCCAAGGAATGGAGCCAGCGTTGGTTTGACCCCTATCCGTTCTCCGAAGACTGCTTCCTGGTAGCCCGGGCCGGCGGCACGCTATGTGTGATGGACGGGCAGGGGAACTTCGAGACGATCTATGCGCTGCCCGAGGATCTGAGGACGCTGCAGAAGGGCCGGCGGCCCATCACCCTACAGGAGCCACGTCCGTTGGTGGCCCGGCCGCGGGAGCCGGTGATCCCGGACCGCGCGGACTGGACATCGCCCACCGGCCGCTTCGTGCTGTGCGACGTCACCCGCGGCCGCGACAGCGCGGGCATAAAGCCTGGCGAGATCGAGAAGCTGCTGGTTCTCGAACTCCTGCCCAAGCCCTGGAATGTCAGCGGCCTGATGGAGCCGATCAGCGCCCACAGCTCCTACTTCATCCACCGCATACTCGGGACCGTCCCGGTCGAGGCCGACGGCTCGGCCGACTTTGAGATCCCCGCACTGCGGCCGGTGTTCTTCGTGGCTCTGGACGGCAAGGGCATGGCCGTGAAGCGCATGCAGAGCTTCACCAGCGTCATGCCCGGTGAAGTCGTCGGGTGCGTGGGCTGCCATGAAGCGCGGACCAGCACGTCCGCCGCACCGAGGTCGGGAACGCTGCAGGCGACACGGCGAGCCCCCAGCCGGCTGACGCCCGTTCCCGGGGTCCCCGAAATCATTGACTACGGACGCGACGTGCAGCCGATCCTCGACAGGCATTGCGTGAAGTGCCACAACGCCGAGAAGTTCGCCGGGGAACTCGATCTCTCCGGCGATCGCACGCCCTGGTTCACGGTAGGGTACGTGTCCCTGATGTGGAAGAACTACGTCTCGCACAGCCACAACGGGGCCAATGGCAGCGGAAACGTGGCGCCGCGCAAGCTCGGCAGTTCGGCCAGTCCGCTGCTGCGGACGCTCGATGGTTCCCATCACGATGCCAGACTCAGCGACGCCGAGCGCACTCTCGTGCGGACCTGGATCGACGCCAGCGCGCCGTTCGCGTCCACCTACGCGTCGCTCGGATCCGGCATGGTCCAGTTCCGTCCCACGGAGATCGTAAGACGGAGATGCCTTTCCTGCCACGAAGGCGGCACGGACGTCTGGCAGACCACGGGGGACATGTTCGGCCTGGGCCGCTGGGACTACGCCCTGAACCTTTCCCATCCCGAGAAGGCCCTGATCCTGCGGGCGCCGCTGGCGAAGGAGATGGGCGGGCTCGGCCTGTGCCAGAACAGGAAGAACAAGCACCCAGCCATCTGGGAATTCCAGAGATACCCCGAGGGCCTGCCGCGCGGCGACCGCAGCGCGCCGGCCAACGTGTTCAAGGACACCCGCGACCCGGACTACCAGGCGCTTCTAGCGGAGCTCAGGAAAGCCGCTGCTGAACTCGACAAGATCAAGCGCTTTGACATGCCCGGGTTCGTGCCGCACGAGCACTATGTTCGGGAGCTCAAGCGCTTCGGCATCCTACCGGCGGATCTGGATCCGAAGAAGACGCCGATCGATGTCCATGAGACAGATGAGAAGTACTGGCAGTCACTGTACTACAGGCCCGAACCCACGGCCGCCTCACGGTGATGCGGGTCGCAGGTGGCGAGAAGCAGGGTCACACCTATGTTGAGCTGGCAAGAGCCGCTTCCCCTTGTGTCGTTTCAGATTGCCTCCGACCCCGCGGTCCTCCGGCTGCTGGGACAACGTGCGCACAGCGCGCCGGATGGTGGCGCGCGGGAGACCTTTGCCTACCGCGCCGAGGGCCAGCCCTTGCTGGTGTGGGTTGAGCGCACCCGCTCCCCGCGCGGCGTCAACACCGTGCAGGCGAGGCTGTTTGCGGAGCGCAACGTCGCCGGGCCGATCCAGAAGGTCCATGTCCTTGACGCGCGCTGGCCATTGGCTTCGCCGCGGAGCTTTGTGGCCGTCCGCGGCTGGAACGGCGGCGGCATCAACAATCAGACCGCCCACGTCCCCTCCTGGACGCTGAAGATGTGGGACCAGGAGTTGCGCGAGGGGCAGTCGCTGCGCCGACACGACCACATCGGGCGCGGCTCGACGGAAAACCTGCCGATCTGGTTCCTCTACACCGAGACCCGGGGGCTTTGGTTCGGCCCGGAATGGAGCGGGACGTGGGAGCTCCAGATCGCATGCGCCGGCGACCGCCTCGATGTTCGCCTCGGCCTGCCGTTCCTGAGCTTCGCGATGTATCAGGGCGAAGAGATCATGCTGCCGGCAGTCAGCTTCGGCGACTACGACGGCGACATCGACGAAGGCTGCCGCGCCTTGCGCCGCACGATCTGCGAGGAGTTTCTACCCACCATTGACGGCCGAAAGCCGGATCCGCCAGTGTGCTATCATGTCATCGGCGGACGCTTCCAGCACTTCTCGGGTGACGGCGTCTATCAGGAGATCGATCGTGCCGCGGATCTGGGCGCTGAGAGCATGGTGCTGGCCTCCTGCTGGCTGGAGCCGCCGCGGGCAATCAGCGTGCAGGGTGGCAAGCCCGAGCACTTGATGCGTTTCGTCAACGGCGTCACCGGCGAGGACGACGTCGGCAACTGGCACGAACTGGTCGGCAACTACTTCCCCCAGCCGGATCGTTTTCCCGAGGGTTTCGGCCCGGTCGTCAAGTACATGAAGGATCGCGGCATGAAGCTGGGCCTCTGGATCGACCCGCGCGTCAGTTGGTGGTCGCAGGCCTATGCCGGCGCAAGAGACATCGTCGTTGAACCGAAACCCGACGTCCGCGGCGATCTGGGCTTCATGTCCAACCCCGAGTGGCTCCAGAGCCCGGTGAACCTGCTTCCCCTGATGGATACCGGGCGGATGGCGGGCGAGGAGTACCTCTTTGAGACCATCCATCGCATGATCGTCGAATACGGGGCCCAGTGGATCTACTACGACTTGAACACGGAGATCCGCCCGCTTTTCTGGAACGCCCACGAGGAAGAGAACCGTAAGGGCCTCGCGGAGCTTCGACACCTGCACGGGCTGGATCGCGTCTTCGACCGCATCCTGCGGGAGCACCCCGGTGTCTGGATCGAGTTCTGCTCGTCGGGCGGACGAATGCTCAGCCTTGGCACGCTGCGCCGGGCTCACTCGCTGTGGATCTCCGACTACTGCGACTGCTCTATCAGCCAGGGCGAACACTGGAACACCGACGTCTCGCGCGGGTGCCGCTCCAGCCTCAACCACATCCTGCCTTCGGTTTACCTGCAGAACTCCGTCTACGTTCCGCGCCAGGCTTCCCGAGGCGAGCGGCCGTTCGGGCTGCACAACTTCCTCTCGCAGTTCGGCGGGGTCTTCTCCCTCGGCCCCTCACCCAGGGACTGGAAACAGAAGGACATTGACGACGCCAAAGCCGCCATCGCCCTGTTCAAGCAGGTGCGCCGGTACTTTCACAAGGACTACGCCGAGCTCTTCCCGCTGCCCGCGCGGCAGGACGCCTGGGACGGCTGGCAGTTCCACGACCCCCGGACTGGCACCGGCATCGTCTGCCTGTTCAGGCTGCTGGAGTGCGGGCAGGAGGCGGCCTTGGTGACGCTGAAATGGGTGGACGGGCCGCTGCGCGTCGAGATCCTTGCAGGCGAGGCGAAGGTCTCGTCGGACGGCCCGACCCTGTCGGCCGACATGGGAGAGAGCCGAGCCGTCTTGCTGCGTTACGAACTCGGACGATGCCAAGAAAGGACATGAGTAGCCATGATGCCCTCGGTTCGGCCCGGAGTTACGTCTGAGGAGGTGCCGGAGACGGCCGAAGGAAGTTGCCACGCCCGGGCGGTCTGGGCAATCTGGGCGGCATTTGCTTTACTGTGCTGCGCGGCTTCTGCTGAGTCGTCGCGTAAGATTGTCCAGTGGACCAGCAACCCTTCGCGCAACGTGGTGTCAGAAGCCAGAGGACTGCCTGACCGCGTCGGCGAAGCCAATCGACTCTGGGAGATCAAGCGGGGCGAACATCACTTCGGCTCTCCCGTCGTTGTGGGCGACAAGGTGCTGATCGTCGGCGATGCCAGGTCGATTCACAACGAGCGTCTGGCGCGGGCCGCGGCCCGACGGTCCGGGGTGATCGCCTGCGTGAGCCTTTTCACGGGAGAGACGCTGTGGGAGCTGACCACTCGGCTGAACATTGCCGACACGGGGCATTGGGAATTCGGCCCATGTTCGACTCCCACCGCCGAAGGAGACCGGGCGTACGTCGTCGAGACCGGCGGCAACGTGCTCTGCCTGGACATGCACGGCCAGGCCAACGGCAACGACGGTCCCTTCACGGACGAGCTGGATTTCATGACGACCAATCCTGCCGGAAAGCTGACCAGGCTGGAGCCGACCGACGGCGATATCCTCTGGCGCTACGACATCGCCGACCAGCACAAGGCCCTCTTCCACGACGCCTACAACTGCCTGATTCTGATCCAGGACGACTACCTCTGGGTGACCACCAACCATTGCATCGGGCAGAAGCCTGTCGTGCACCTCGTCGATAGCGATACCGAGAACTCCAGGCGCAAGTTTGAGCGACAGCAGAAGATCGCCAAGGACGTCCCCAATCTGTTGGTATTGGACAAGAACACCGGCAAGCTCCTTGCTCACGACGACGTGAGAGTCGAGCAGGTCTTTCACGGCCAGTGGTCTTCGCCCAGCCTGGGCATGGTCGACGGCAGCCCCCTGGTCTTCTGGGGCGACGGCTATGGTGTGCTGCACGCCTTCGAGCCGCCCGCAAGGCCCGGTGTCGAGGGCAAGGTGCAGATCCTCAAAGAGCGGTGGCGTTGCGACTGCAACCCACCGGAGTACCGCCTCGATCCGGCCGGCAACTCGTACCCGTACCCCACTGGATACTACAAGCCCGATCGGGAGTATAACGAGCGGAAGAACAAGGGGCCGTGCCCGATCATCGGCACGCCCGTCCTCCACGACGGCCGTATCTACCTGGCCCTCGGCCGCGACCACAATGAGGGCTTCGGCCCGGGCGTCGTGGTGTGCATCGACCCGAGAGGAACGGGCGACATCACCAAAACCGGCATTGTGTGGAGCAACAAGACCGTCGGCAAGTCGCTCTCCACACCGGCCGTGTACGGCGGCCTGCTCTATGTCGGGGATACGGACGGCAATCTTCATTGCCTCGATGCGACGACGGGTGCGACCCTCTGGTCGCATCGGGTGGGCATGTTCATCTTGTTCTGCTCGCCCTTTGTGGCCGATGGGAAGGTGTACGTGGCTCCGGAAGAGGGCAGCTTGTGCATCTTCAAGGCCGGGAGGGAGAAGGAGCTGATTTCCGCGGCCAAGATCGGCCGTGAGCCCTCGACCCCTACGGCCGTGGATGGGTTGCTGATCGTGCCGACCGGCAACAGGATCACGGCCTACTATGGCCCCCGGTATGACGGTCCCAGGCCAACCGTGCCCGCGAAGGATCTGGCTCACGGACGCGCAACGGATCCTCCTGCACTGTCGCGGGCCGAGACGCAGCCACTCCAGGCCCCGCCCGGCACAGACTGGACAGGGTTCCGGGGATCCGCCCGCAGCAACCTCTGCGCCGGTCTGCCCGAGACGCTGCCGGACCCGCCGAAGCTGGTGTGGAAGCGGCCGCTCACGGGCATGGTCTACAGCAGCGTCGTGGTGGCGAACGGTCGTGTGGTGACGATGGACCATCGCAAGGACAGGGAGGACATCGTCCGCTGTTTCCAAGCCGATTCCGGCGAGCCGGCTTGGGACTTCGTGTACCCAAACACGGGGGCCCGCATCGAGTTCGGCGACTGCCCGCGAGCCACCCCAGCGATCGCCGATGGGGTCGTCGTCTCGCTCGGGGCGCGAGGCCAGCTTAGCGCCCTCGACCTGCGCACGGGAACGCCGCTCTGGAAGAAAGATCTGGTGCGGGAGTTCGGTGCCAAGACGCCGACATGGGGCTATAGCGCCTCGCCTCTGATCGCCGACGGGAAGGTGGTGGTCCAGCCGGGCGGCAACAAGGCGTCCTTCGTTGCCCTCCAGCTCAAGACCGGCCAGGTTCTATGGAGTTCGCCGGGCGGTGAGGCAAACTATGGCAGCCCTGTCGTCGTGAAGGTCAACGGCGTCGACCAGGTGATCGGCTTTGACCGGGACAATCTGGTCGGCCGCTCGCTCGCCGACGGCAAGGTGCTGTGGAGCAAGCCCCTGCCGTCCAACTCCGGCTACGTCGTGCCTAGCCCGGTGGTCGCCCAGGGCAAGCTGCTCCAGTGCGGCGACGGCGGCGCATACCTGATGAAGCTGGGCGCTGGGGGCGCGTTGCCAGAGGGCTTCGAGACGGAGAACGACTCCTTCCGGCTGGAAAACGCCACGCCGACGGTGCTGGGCGACCTGGTACTGGGGACATCTCAGGATGGTGGCCTGGTCGCCCTTGACCTGACCAGTAACCTCCGCCGGCTCTGGAACTACGACAAAGAGAAGACGTTGAGCGGCTTTGCCAACCTGCTTGCTGCCAACGATCGGGCACTTGTTCTGGACGCCGCGGGCACGTTGCACCTCTTCTCGGTATCTGAAGCCGCCTGCAAGCCGCTTGCCAAGGCCCGGGTCTGCGGCAACACCCACTGTGGCCCGGCGCTGGTTGGCAGCAAGCTGTTCGTCCGTGATGCGGCGGCGCTCTGTTGCTACGACCTGTCACCTCCACCGTCGGCCCCGGATACCGGACGGCCCAGGTGAGCCGCGTGACACTTGGCTTCACGTGGGCTGCCAGACCCTAGGCGGCCAGCCCGAGGGACCACAGGCGGCGAGTCCCATATGCGATCGCCTTTGTTGATCCGGCCGCCTGTTCTACTCTGGCAACAGACAGCAGGAAGCATCTCATCCGCATTGCCCGGCCATCCCTGCGTACAAAGGCTTGTGAGACGTACAGGGCCGAACAGGCCCGATCTGAGCACTTGGCGGTCAAGGTTCCGGCCCCAGTAGTTCACCCGCGGATCACCGCAGTGATCATTCGCCTGGGTGTTGAAAACCCGTATCTTCAGGACGTGACGTCCCGGTGCCAACCCGCGGAGACGCGCGCGGAAGGGACGGAAGGGGACACGGACTGTTTCCTTCCGATCGTCAACCTGAACGGTCGCCGCATAACACACCTCGCCGAGTTCGAGCAGCCCCGAATCAGTTCCGCTGGGCCAGTCGAATTCCGCTGTGTAGTCCATCCGACCAGTGAATGTCGTGAAACCCAGTTCGCACCAGTCAGGGAAACCCTTGGTCAGGGAACGCCGTTTCCCGTCGGGAAGGACAAGCACCCAGTTCAGGATATTGACCGGGCTTCCGGTCCTCTCAGGGGGCGCCTTTGGCGTTCTCACGCGAGCCGGCTGCCGGATGAAGACCCGGCATTCGGTGGGCTCGAAGCGGACCGGCAAACGCAGAATACCCCCCCTCAGCAGCTCTGTGGTACTGCCGTCTCCAGGGTCGATCTCGGCAATGCTTCCGCTTCCGGGGAAAGTCACGGCCAGTTCAACGGGCACCGTGCCCTCGTTCAGCAGCATCCACAGGTCGCGTTTTCCGTCCCTTCGGCCGGAGAGCGAAACCCGGTGGCGGGGTTGTCCCTCAAGGATGACTGCGCGAGGCACCTTCGTGAGCAGATCACCAAGCCCCGTGCATTCGGTCGCGCACTCAGAAAGCTCCTTGGGCGTCCGGTCCATGGCCAGAAGCCGTCCTCCCTTCCGCGCGAAGGCGGCCAGCCTTTCCACGATCGCCGCCTTCAGTTTACATCCAGGCGGCAGCACGACCGTGGTATAGACGGCTCCTGTCGGGGAGCCGAACCCGCCTTTCGTCAGGTCCAGCGACAGAATGCCCTCATCCCACAGATAGTCGAACTCGCAGGGCGAATACGTCAGAACAGCGGCGATCTCTTCGATTTCGGTCCACGGCAGGGAATGGTTGCCGGTATGGGGCTGCGATAGAACCGTCTGCAGGGCCGCGATGTCGTGCAGAGGAAGGTAAAGACAGGTTTGGGCCGCCGACCGGCCGGCGCAGGAGAGCGCGCACATGCGTCCGATCCGTTCGTTGAGCGGCGGGCTGAATTCCTCGATTACCGGATTGGACCATGGGCACAGATCCGGACCGAACCCAATCCCGTACGCTGAACCGTTGTAGAGACACTGCATGAGAAAGAACTGGTTCACCCCGCGGATGATCTGATGTTCCAGGACGTAGCGGATGCTGTCGGGGCTCATGCCCCACCCTCCTGCGGCGAGCGATTCGCTGAGCGCGCGGGGTTTACCGAGGATGCGCGCTGCCGATCCCGCGTAGCGGGGGAAATCCACGAATCGCCCCGGAAGGATGTTGCTAAAGATGACATCGATCCCGGGATGGTCGCTGTGGGAGCTGTTCTTGAAGAAGTGCCCGCTCACGGTCGCCAGGTTCAGCAGTCGGTGGTCCATATCCTGGTGGCCTACGGAGAGCACTCCGTGCTCATGGCACCACGTCTCGATTCTGCCGTAGAAATTCTCCGCCACCAGGTCGGTCCAGACATCGAGATAGTCGTCCGCCAGAGCGCGGACGCGCCCAAGAGGGCTGCCGCTCGGGTCTGTGAAAACCGTTGACTGTCCGGAAAGAATGGCAGGGAGGTCCGGCGCCAGATCGCGTCCTTTGCGCTCCTTGAACGCGGCCAAGAATCCGTCAGTCCAGGGAAACGGGACGGCTTGTGTCGGTTCATCGTAGAAGAATCCCTTGAGAGGCTCACCGAAGTAACGGCCGAGGCGGCGGGCATACCGCTCATGGATGACCTCGAGAAATCGGTCCGTTGCCGCCGCGCTCAGCATATCGACCGAGTGAACATCGCCTCGTCCGTCTATTGTGTCCGCGTGAGCGGAGGAATAGTCCCAGCACACGACAACACAGCGCTCCCGTCTGTCCGCAGCTTTGCAGGAAAGGCGCGGCCCCGGTTTCCCGGAGAGAGGGCGCCATGCGCCAATTGGGGCCCCGTACTTGTCCGTCGGGCACGCGGCCGCGGCTACCATCCGCGGCGGAGCCGTGCAGTCGAGAGATTCGCCGGGCGCCAGGAGAGCGTCGATCGCCAAGTAGAGGCGTTTGGCCCGATGCCGGGGACTCTCCGTGACGAGACCGCCCCCCATGCCGCTGGGGAAGACCCAGTCATCCCATATCCACACTTCGAGGTTCTCTTGCTTGGCCTCTTCAAGGATGACCTCAACGGCCTCGAGCCACGCCTCGTCCATCACCTTGCAGGGAAGGGGACGCCACGGCATGACCAGTATCCCTCCGTATCCGGCCCGGCCGAACACCTCGACCTGTTCGCGTAGCCGAGAAGGGCTCAGCTCGGCGTTCAGCACATGACCTATCAACGGGCGGAATGCCCTGCTGGGCCCCGCAAGCGCCCTGGTGATCTCACGCCCTTTGCTGGAGTGTGCCATAGTGCGCTCTCCTCAAACCAATGCCGCAACGGGCCTGCTGTCCGCCGCATACACGGACGACCCGCACCCTGCCCATCCGCGCTCCTCCTCACGCCCACGTGCTGCGGAGCCATCCTGAGTCCGTCTTCCCCCTCGCGCTCGCCGAGCAGGAATGTCTTCCCGTTCGCTTGTGCTCCATCCCGCGGGCGCCCGCGAGGCGCCGCTCTGGATGCTACTTGCCTGCGGCCGGCGTGTCCGTCAGCACGATCGTGCCGAAGACGCTGGTGTCCTCGTCGAGTCTCTCGTTGCCGCGCCAGGCCTGGCGGCCGGCGTCTTCTTCCACCGCCAGGTCAAAGCCGTACACGCTCCTGGCGCCGAACTCGATGGGGTTGCCTTCGCCGATGAAATACGTGCTGCCGATACGGATCTCCATCACGTACCCGCCCTCGATCTCGATCGCTCTGGCTTCAATGAACCAGTCCGGTTTGCCTCGGACGTGCCGCTTGATGGGCCCGTACGGCTTACGTTCCTCGCGTGAAAGGAAGACGTGCGTGTCGTCCGCGCTATAGATGACTTCTCGGTTGTGACGGCCGTCGATGTACAGATGCACGCCGTCCTTCCTGGACTTGCCCGCGGGGCCGTCCAGAACTTTGACGGCGAGCCACAGGCTCTGGGCTTTGCCCTTCTGGCGCTCCTGTTCCTCCCACACTGCGCCGAACGTGGCCTTCTTGACTGGTGCGCCGTTGACTCTGACGGACACTGGCTGGTCGGTCACCCAGAACGGCTCCTTGAGTTGGGCGTCCAGTTCGGCCGCCTTGAACGGCACTTTCTTGACCAGCAGCGTTTTCGGGTCCGCCGGCCCGATCAATAGTTTCATTTGGCTCTCGGCGCTCCGACTGCCGGCTGGATGCGAATCCTCCACCCGCACGGTAACTGAAAACTCGCCTTCTTCGCCGGGAGTGCCGTAGAGCATTCCGCTGGGCGACAGGCGCAGGCCGTGAGGCAGCGTGCCCGCCGCGACCGACCAGGACTTGCGCCCCACGCCGCCTTCGGCTTTGAGTTCCTTGAGCAGGTAGGTGTCCAAGCCGATCTTGCCGAGCGCCGGCGTCACCACCGCGGGCGGTTTGTCGGCTGCGACTTCAAGCCGGAGCGCCCGTTCGACCGTGCCGTTGCCGGCTGCGACGCGAACGACCAGTGATTGCTCTCCTGCCTCGCTGCTCTGGCCTGCGATCACGCCCGATTCCGAGAGCGAAAGGCCCGCAGGCAGCTTCCCCTTCGCCAGCGACCAGCGGGGCGAGCCCTGGGCGTGAAGCGCCTTCATCTCGTGGCGGTAGGCCTGGCCCACGACCGCCGGCGGCACCCAGCGGTCGCCGATGGCCAGGCGCGGCTTCATGCCCGCTGGCGGGTACGTGCACAAGATGTCCCAAACGACGCGCCGCAGTGCCCGGGACGTCTCTGGCGACAGGAAGATCGACGTGAAGACGCCGGTCAGGGGCTTGCCCGCACCATCGTAGCGCACAATCTGGTCTGGATAATCCAGCGGCGACTCGTCGTAGAGCATGGCGCACACCATGACCAGCACGGCATACCGCCCGATGTCGCTCAGGTGCCCACCATCGGTGTAGACCTCGAACCGCGTCTTCATCTCCGGAATCTCGCCGCGGTCTGCCAGACGGCCAATCTCACGGATCAGCAGACTGCTGGGAATGACTTTCGGCCGCGGGGAATGGGGATGAGCCTTCGCCACAGCCTCGGCCACCTTCTCCGTCCAGGCTTCCGAGCGGACCTCGGGCGGCTTCTCCATATCCTGATTGGCGTCCGGCCAGATCGTGTAGAGAAGCACCTGGCATTGGGGATTGGCCTTATACGCCTCGCCGGCAAACATCGGCGCAATAGCCGTGTCCTTGAGGTCTCGGTCATTCCCGGTCCAGGTGTTCCAGCATAGGAGGAGCATCGCGTCCCACGGCTTGCCAGGGCCGAGCCTTTCCTTCCACCTGTTCTGCTCCGGGTGGTCCCAGTTCCACCACAGGGGCGCGCCGAGAATGGAGATCTCGTCGTCCTGGTGTTTGGGGTGGAGGGCGGCCTTGGCCAGCGGATCGAGCAGCCGAAACGTTTGTGAGTGGCTGTTGCCGATGTGAACGAATCTCAGACCGGGATTGGGCGTCGCGGGCGGGGCCGTGCCCGTGTCCTGGCCTGAGGCCAAGCCCACTGCCACGGCCAGGCTGGCAGCACCCGCCACACACAGATTCCTCACGGCTTCTCTCCTTTTCCCATTCACCTTGAACTCCTCCGCGCCATCGGATTCGTGGCTGGATCAGAGGGGATGGTCACGTTCCCTTGCCTGCGCTCGTTGCCGGGACGACGGGTTGTCGATGGCCGGCACCAATCCTCCGCCGTAGCGGTCAATGCAAGTCGGCCTACCGGCGAAGGGCACTCCCGCCGGGGGCGCCTCCCTCACCCGCGCGGCCCGACAGCAGGAACCCGCAGGTCCGTGGGGCCTTGGCCGGACAGCACGAGCTGGGGCGCCGACGCTTGGACCATCTCGCGGATGATCTCGCAGTACTTCACCTTGGCGCGGGCGTCGCCGGCCAGTTCCTGCTTCAGGTAGCACGGGGCTGCGACGCGGATGATCTCAGGGCTCTGGCTGACGCGGCAGACGTTGCCGAGCGTCTCCCAGCCGAAGATCACGATGTCCATGGGGATGTGGACCGTCTGGCGGATGGCGGCGAGCATGGGCAGCTCGAGGTCAGTGACAGGGTTGAAGCTGTCGGCGCCCAACTCCTCGAGCAGCCTGGCTCCTGCGGGGCTGCGGTAGCCTGCCGTGTAGGAGACCTTGAAGAGCGTGTCGGCGGGGAGGTCGCCCGCGGCTCGCATCTTGCCCAGGAGCCAGAGCGCCCCTTCGTCGTAGAGGAGGAAAGCGCGGAAGCCGGCTTCGACCCCGCGGAGGACGGCCTGGACGAGATAGGCCATGTTGTCGGCGCCCCGAACCCGCCATCCGCCCCATTTGCCGAAGGGCGTCTCAGCGTGGCGGCCGATGTCGGAGATCGAAGTGACACCGAGGTCCATCACGATCTCCAGCTTGTGCCCGTGCGCCATCTGCGCGATGTCGCACAGGTCGCCCTGCGAGAGCTTGACGACACTGCCCATGATCACGCGGTGGACGGGGACACTCCGCTTCTGCATCTCATCCACCAACTCTTCGAGGTCCTTGGGCCAGCCGATGCCCGAGATCTCGTTGCGGTAGTGCGCACCATCGGGAAAACGTCCCTCCGACGCCGGCAGGTCGTAGCGGTCCTGCGGCGCGATACCGTGCTTGGAGATGAGCTCGCGGACCTGGTTGATGTGCATGGTCAAGGTTTGCCTCCTTCGCGCCGTTCAGGGAGTCTCGTCGGCCCGGCTCCCGCGGATGAAGTCCCAGTCGAGTCGATAGCCCATCCCCGGCTCCTGCGGGAGGGCGATGCAGCCATCGGCATCGAGGTCGTAGCGCATCGTGCCGCCGTAGCCTTCCATGTACGG
>Ga0315274_10004834_pt1 | contig 19769 bp, 14 predicted proteins | sample YL17G02_20_MG_FD_203700 | JGI IMG/M metagenome (GOLD analysis project Ga0315274, IMG submission 203700) | Sediment microbial communities from Yellowstone Lake, YNP, Wyoming, USA - YL17G02_20 | ecosystem: Environmental > Aquatic > Freshwater > Lake > Sediment | place: USA: Wyoming | collected... | reverse complement strand
TCACCTGCTACCTATCCGCGCCCGGTGCCGGCGCCTGCTGCGGCTGGAACTCCCGGACGAGTCGTTGCGCTTCGGCGATTTGCTCAGTCGTCATCTGCCGCTCGACCGTGGACATCAATTCCCTCGCCTTCCCCATGCCTTGCGACGAAGCCAGGTGCAGCCACTTGTGCGCCTCGACAGGGTCTGGCGGCACGCCCTTGCCTTCCGCGTAGCAGACGCCAAGGTTGTATTGCGCGGTGGTGTCTCCCTGGTCGGCCGCCCGGCGACACCAGTCCGCAGCCTCGGCGCAGGCCTGTTGGGCGGCTCGACGCTCCTGCTCCGCCCGCTTCCATTGCCAGAGGAACCCCGCCAACCCCAGCGCCGCCACGCCCACCGCCAGGAGTGGACCGGCCAGCGCGGTGATCTCGCGCTGGCGGTCCAACCAACCGAGGAGGAAGTCGCCCCAACCCAGGACAGCGACCACCAGGAGCACCGAGGTGAGAGCGGCGATCCTTAGCGCGTAAGGCAGGGTCAGTCCAGCCACGGTCTCCTGGGCATTGCTCGGCCGCGCCCGGATCGGCTTGTGCCGCAGCCAACACTCAAGGTCGAAGGCCAGCAACTCCGCCGACGGATACCTCAATTGCGGGTCCTTCTCCAGGCACTTCAGACAGATGATCTCCACCGCCCGCGGCACGCTCGGGTTCAACAACCGGGGTCGAACGGGCTCGGCCTTCAACACCTGCTCGAGCACATCGGGCAACTCCTCCGCCACAAAGGGTGGACGACCGGTCAGGAGATAGTAGAGAATCGATCCAGCGCCGTACACGTCGCTGGCCGGTCCCACGGTTCCCCGCTTCATCCGCACCTGCTCCGGCGGCAGGAAATGCGGCGAACCCAGCACCTGGCCGGTTTGCGTCAACCCCGTGTCGCTCGTGAGCACCTTCGCCAGACCAAAATCCGTGATCTGCACCCGGTCATCGGAGTCCACCAGCACGTTCGACGGCTTCAGGTCCCGGTGCAGAATGCCATGCTGATGGGCGTAGTGGATGGCTTTGGCGATGGTCCTGACATACCGCGCGGCTCGCTCGACGGCGATGGGTTGATGCCCGGTCATCCGTTCCAGGTCCGGGCCATCGACGTAATCCATCGAGAAGAAGGGGGTTCCCTCATGTTCGCCGACCTCGTGAACGGCAACGATGTTGGGATGGTGGAGCTGGGCGGCGGCTTCGGCCTCCGTGCTGAAGCGTTGGCGGAATTTGGGCCCGCCGTGTCCGCCGCCGAGCAGCATTTTGACGGCGACGAGGCGGTTGAGGCTCTTCTGGCGGGCTTTGTAGATGACCCCCATGCCGCCCCGGGCGATTTCCTCCAACAGCTCATAGTCGCCAAACGAACGGGCCAAGGGCGAGCGATCCGTGGCGCCTGATTTCTGATCCCTGAGTTCCGATCCCTGACCGCCCACGACCGGTTCACCGTTGAGCACTCCGTAGGCGACACAGTACGGGCAGAGCCCTTCGAGCGACTCGGCGGTCAGCTCGCGACCGCAGTGCGGACACTGGCCATCAGCCGTCATGGGGTCCTCCGCAGCACATTCACTCACGCAGGAGACTCAACAGGTAGCGGAGCTCATCCTCGATTTCCTCGGGCCGCGTTACCGTGTGCGCAATCTCCTCGCGCACGAGCTCCCGATACCGCTGCCGAAGGCGGTGCACGGTTACCGCCGCGGCCCCCGGTGTCATGCCCAACTCGTTCGCCACCCCCTCATAGCCACCTTCCTGGATGGGCTGTTGCAGAAAGCCCTTCAGGCGGTCAAAGAGGCGGTCCTTGCCCGCCGCGACATGCTCCTGCCGCAAGCGTGCCATGGCGCGTTCCATGAGCGTCAGGGCCCAGTGCCGATCGAACGTGTGCTCAGGCCTCGGGTCCGAGGGGGGCTCGATCTGGTAGCGGCCCTCGGCTGTTTCCCAGTCGAGGGGCAACAGGGTTTGCCCGCCGCCACGCTTGATGGCGGTGGCACGCTCGCGTTCGTTGATCAGGAAATGGTTGAGCGACGTCAGCAGAAAAGAACGGAACTTGCCCTTCTCCGGACGAGCCAAGCCGACGGCCTTGGTCTCGAGCAGGCGGGTAAAGAACGCCTGGGTCAGGTCCTGGGCGTCTTCGCGCGCATACCCCCGGCGCCGCACGTAAACGTAGAGCGGATACCAATAGGTGCGGCAGAGCGCCTCGAGCGCGGCCTGGGCGCCGGCAGAAGACTCGTGGCCGGCGACAAGTACGACCGTCCAATGGGTTGTCGCGAACCACTGCTGACGACCCGCTTCGCCGTCGCTGTTGGCCATCGAAGGTGACATGACACCTGCGAGAATGGGTCCGATGCATACAGTAGCCAGTTGGGCCCGGTCGTCGATGATAATTCTGATCCTCAACGTGGATCGGAGTGCATCCACAAGTTGTCGGTGCTGGTAGGGCGCATGTGTCCTCACCGCGCCGTTGGGGCATACCCTCACCCAAGGCGGCGGACTGAGGACAGTCTCGCCCTACCCCAAAGCGGGACCGCCAACCTCGTGATGAACCGCGTGGGTCGCGAACCCGGCTGCGAGGTCGAGCGAATCTGCGAAGCTTCTGCTAATTGCTTGCGACTGGCGCTCAAGGTCCCTAGCTTTCGCGGCAGCCGTCAGCCAGACCGCGATGACCACCACCCCACGCGTTCGCCCATGATTGCCCGCGACACCGCCGCGGCCCCCAAACGGTGGCTGCCGCCCATCGGTTCGCTCCGCTATCACCTGCTGCTGGGCACGGTCGCCATCTTCATTCTCGGGCCGCTCGGCGGGATTTCGGCGGCCTTCATGAATTTCTCGATTGGCTTCTTCATCGGCGGCCAGGTCCTCGCCGGTATTCTCGGCAGCACGGTCACGTTGCCGTACGGCCCGGAAGGCAAGCACGGGGCAAACTACATGCAGACGATGGCCGCCTCCGTCGCCGGCATGTGCGGCATGGGCGTCTTGATGCAGGCGATGGTCTGGCTGGGATTGCCCGAGCCACCCGTGTGGCAGCTCGTGCTTTACTACCTGTGCATCGGGATGTTCGGCGTCGGGATCGGGATGCTCTACACGCCCATCCTCGTGGACCGGATGCAGCTCACCTTTCCGTCCGGATTCGCCGTGGCCAACATCCTCCGCGCGCTGACGGACAGGAGTCTGCTCAAGCGGTCCATCGCCAAGCTCGGCGGCGGCATGGGGACGGGCTATGCCGTGGGCTGGTTCGCCTTGAACCTCTCCTGGTTTGCGCAGCTCGGTTTGCCCCAGCCGGCGATTGCGCGCCTGACGTCCTTCAACATCTCGAGTTCGACTTTTGGGGCCGGCATGATCGTGGGTGCGCGCATCGCGATTCCGGCCCTCGTCGTCGCATTGATTGGGCTGTGGCAGACGCCGTACCTCCGCAAGATCGGTTGGCTCGGCCCGGAGGAGACGTTCCGGAAAATCGGCTTCATCGTTTCGCTCGGGACGATTCTGGGTGCCGCCCTGCTCGACGTCGCCCTGATCCTGATTCAAGCCGTCAAACGGTACCGGCAACAGCGAAGTGAGCCCGCCGCGCCCGCGGAGGACTGGAAGCGCGTCAACCTGCTGCGGCTCGTGCTCTGGGTCGTGTTTTGGGGCGCGGGCACCGTGATCGTCGGCAGCCGAATCCTGCACCAGCCGGTCTTCTTTCTCATCGTCGCGGTCGCGCTTTGTTTCGTATTCGTGCTGGTCAACGGCATTTCGCTGGGCATCTCGGACTGGAATCCGATCTCCAGCGCGTTCGTGGTGACGGTATTCATCCTGGCGGCGCTGGGGCTCAACCAGGCCGGGGTCGGCTTGATGTGCGCGTCGATCCTGCTGATCGCGTGCAGCGAAGGGGGCGACATGCAGCAGGACCGCTCGACCGGCTGGCGCCTGGGCACGAACCGTCTCGTCCAGTTCCGCTACCAGGTCATTGGCATTGTGGTGGGAGCGATCCTGGCGGTAACGCTGGCCAAGTTGTTCATGGGATCCTACGAGGTGCTCCGGGTGGACCAGTACTCGAATCCCAACGTGCCGGGCGCCCAGCAATGGCAGTCGGCCATGACCTACAAGCTGGTGGGCGCGCTCAAGGGCATCACCGACCAGAAACCGCACGTCATGCAGGCACTCCAGCTTGGCATCGCGCTCGGTTTGCTCATCGAGATCGCCCGCAAACTCATCAAGCGCAACCGTCGCTACCACCGGTTCGCTGCGGACACCCGCGCCGGACGGGTCACCGACTTCGCCGTGGACGCGCTCATTCTGCCGAGCCCTTATGCGTCGAGCTTCGGTGGCTTTGTGGAGTTGCCTTCAGTGCTCTGGTGGACGGCCGGTGGGGTGAGCGGGGCGGTATGCGACCGGCTTCGAGCCAAGCTGCGCGCTCCCCGAACGAACTCCTCCAATGCCGATCTTCCGTCGGACATGAGCACAACGTCCCTGGTCGGCGGCGGTTTGATCGCCGGTGATTCGCTGGCGGCGTTGAGCGTGGGCGTTTACGGCCTGCTGAAGACCGTGCTGCTCAAGGGGTAGTTGAGGCTGCTTGGTGAGGCCCCGACCCGGAGGCAGCCCAGTTCGGCGGCGGCACCTCCGCTTTGCTCTCACCGGCCAGACGACTGCGCCATCGTCAACTCGGCAATCTTCGTCTTCAGATCGAGGGACCGCATCAGCGACTCGCCTACCAGAATGGCGCCAGCCCCGGCTTGCGCCACCCGCTCGACATCGCCACGAGTGTGAATGCCGCTCTCGGCGATGAGAAGGCGCGAGGATGGAGGATGGAGGATCGTGGATGGAGCGCCGGCAACCGCCATCTTCCATCTTCCATCTTCCATCTTCGCCGCGAGCCGCTCGGTCGTCGCCAGGTCCACCTTGAAAGTCTTCAGGTCGCGGTTGTTCACGCCGATCAACTGAGCGCCCACCGCCAGCGCGCGCTCCAACTCGAGCTCGTCATGAACCTCGACCAAGACCGCCAGACCGGCCTCGCTGGCCAGCGAGTGGAATCGTCGCAGTGGTTCCTCGGTCAGGATCGCCACGATCAAGAGGAGGGCGTCCGCACCCCACTCGATGGCTTCCAGGATCTGGCGCTCGTCGATGATGAAGTCCTTGCGCAAGAGCGGAAGGCTCACCACCGCGCGGATCCGCTTCAGGTAGTCGAGCGAGCCTTGAAAGAACTTCTCGTCGGTCAGAACGGAGAGACAACTCGCGCCCGCCGCTTCGTAGTCGCGCGCAATGCGGACCGGGTCGAAATCCGGGCAGATCACGCCGGCGGAAGGCGAGGCCTTCTTGACCTCGGCGATCAAGGCCACGGAGCCGGCGCGCGGCTGACGCAGCGCCCCGGCGAAATCCCGAACGCCGCCGCGTCGGGCCAGCGCGGTCCGCAGATCGGCAACCGAAACCGAACGCTGAGGCAGCCGGGCAATCTCCCGCCGCTTCTGTTCAACAATGGGGTCGAGAATGGACATGGTCGGATGACGAATCCCGGATTCCCGGCACCGGAAACCGGCGCCAGCATCGGGCATCCGGTATCAGGTATCCGGCATCCGGTCTCCGGAATCATTCTCTTTCATCCTTGACTCCCTGCATCCGTTTGGCAGGGCAGCCAGCCCGGAGCCAGGCACTCACGAAGTCGTCGAGGTCGCCGTCCATGACCGTCTGCACGTTGCCGACCTGCGCCCCCGTGCGGAGGTCCTTGACCATGCGGTAGGGTTGGAAGACGTAGCTGCGAATCTGGTTGCCAAAGCCGATGCTGCCCTTGTCGCCATAGAACCGCTCCATCTCCGCCTTCTGCGCGTCGAGGCGTTGGGCGAAGATCCGCGACAACAGCAGCTTCATGGCGGTGGCCCGGTTCTGGTGCTGCGACCGCTGAGTCTGGCTGGCCACGACGAGGCCGGTCGGCAGGTGCGTGATGCGGACGGCCGTTTCCACCTTGTTCACGTTCTGGCCGCCCTTGCCGCCGGACCGAAAGGTGTCGATCTGGAGTTCGTTCGGGGGGATGACAATTTCGTTCGAGGTTTCCTCGATCTCGGCGATTGCGTCCACGCTCGCGAAGCTGGTGTGTCGGCGCTTGTTCGAGTCGAACGGCGAGATGCGGACCAACCGGTGCACGCCGCGCTCGGCCTTGCAGAAGCCGTAGGCGTTCTCGCCGGTGATGAGCATCGTGGCGCTCTTGATGCCGGCCACCTCGCCCGCGAGGGCGTCGGTCACCTCGGCCTCCCAGCCGCGCCGCTCGCACCACCGTTGGTACATGCGCAGGAGCATGCTCGCCCAGTCGCACGATTCGGTGCCGCCGGCGCCGGCGTTGATGCTGAGGATGCAGTTCTTCCGGTCGTGGGGGCCGTTGAGCAGGACGCCCAGCTCGAGCGCGTCGAGGTCCTTCGTGAACTTTGCCAGATCGCGCTCCAGGTCTTGATGGTGCTTGAGCTGCTCGGCTTCGGGTTCGGCCTCCGCGAGTTCGACCATGACGCGGAAGTCCTCGAGTTGGCGTTCGGCGGCGAGGAGGGGCTCGGTTTTCTTGCGGAGGGTGTTAGCCTCGTCGATCAGTTTCTGGGCCTGCTCGCGATTGTTCCAGAACGTGTCCTTGGCCATCTCGGTGTCGAGCTCGCCGAGGCGGCGTTGGGCGCCGGGGACGTCAAAGAAACCTCCGCAGGTGGCTGAGCTTCTGGCCTACGGCGGTCAACTGGTCCTTGATGTTCTCGAACATGGGCTCAATCTAGGGGGCGGCGGGCGAGCTTGCCCAGCGAAAACTGGCGCCGCCACTGCCGGGCTTGACCCGCCCTCCGACGGTTCCTAGTATGCGCCGCTGATCGCATGAGAGTTGTCGTCTTCATCGCTTTGGCCGGTTGCCTGGGCGGCGGGTGGCCGGCCGCGGGCCGGGCGCAGAGCCCGCCGACGCTGGTCAATGCCATCGTCGCGATCGTCAATGGCAAAGTGATCACCCGCGAGGACATCGAATCCGCGATTGTGGCGGATGAAGATCTGCTCATCCGCCAGTATGGCCGCCAGGCCCAAGTGCTGGCCGAGAAACGCGAAGCGCTGCGCCAGGATGCCCTCGAGTTGCTGGTCGAGAACGAGCTCATCCTGCACGAGTTCGAGGTCCAAGCGGAGACCGCGGGGTTCAAGTTCCCGGAGAACGTCATCGAGGAGTACATCAAGACCACCATCCGGCGGCGCTACGGGGACCGCCTGCGGCTGATCCGTTCCCTCCAAGCGAAGGGCCTCACTTACGAGAGCTACCGGAGGCAGGTGCGCGAGGATTTCATCATCCGGGCGATGACGAGCCAGAACATCTCCTCAGGCATCCTGGTGTCGCCGTTCAAGATCGAGAACTACTACGCCAGCCATCAGGACCGGTTCCAAGTGGGCGATCAGGTCAAGCTGCGGATGATCGTGCTGGCCAACAAGCCGGACCGCGGACCGGAAGCCACAAAGAAGCTTGCTGCTGAAATCCTCGCCGAGCTGGAATCGGGCACGCCGTTCGCCGAAATGGCGTCGCTCTACTCCGACGGGTCGCAGCGGTCCGAAGGCGGGGACTGGGGCTGGATCGAGAAGTCGGTTCTGCGCCCGGACCTGGCGGAAGCGGCCTTCGCGCTCAAGCCCGGGGAGCGCAGCGGCATTCTCGAGAAGTCGGAAGGCTGTTTCCTCATGCTCGTCGAGGAAACCCGCGCAGCCCATGTCCGGCCGCTGACCGAGGCGCGGGACGAAATCGAGAAGGCGCTGCGGGCGCAGGAGGAACAGCGGTTGCGCAAGGAATGGCTCGATCGCCTCAAGGCCAAGTCGTTCATCAAGTACCTCCCTTTGAATTGACTGGGGCCGTAGCGCCTGGTCCCACTCGCTCCGTCACGTTCCAGTGGCTGTTGAACCATGAAAGGCTGGCTGGGCATCGCATTCGGGGACGTCACCGGGATCGGACCGGAGGTCACGCTCAAGGCGTTGGCCGCTCAGCCGGGCCCGGAGACCGCGCGGTACCTGCTGATCGGCGACCGGGCAAACCTGGAGCGGCTTAACGCGCAGCTCGGCTTGGCGCTCGACCTGCGTCCGTTCGCGGGCTACGACCAGCCCGGCCGGGTCTTCGTGCTCCAACCGCTTCAAGCGTCCCTCCCGGCGGATCTGCCGCCCGGCGCGCCGGCCGCGGCGAACGCCGCGCTGGCCTGGCTCGAAGAAGGCGCGCGGCGCTGCCTGCGGGGCGAACTGGACGCGCTCATCACCGCGCCGGTAAGCAAGGAGGCCATCATCCGCGCCGGCCACCGGTTCACCGGCCAGACCGAGTTTCTTTCAGAACTCGCCGGCACCCAACGCACGGCGATGATGTTGCTGGGCGAGGATGATCGGGGACGCTGGCTGCGCGTGGCCCTAGCCACAACGCACGTTCCAATCTGCCGGGTGGCCGAGGCAGTCACCCGGCCCAAAGTTGAGCTGGCCATCGAGCTTGCGGCCCAGGCGTGTCATGACCTCGGCCTGCCGCGCGCGCGGGTGGCGGTCTGCGGACTGAACCCCCACGCCGGCGAGGGGGGCCAGCTCGGCACCGAAGAGCAGGTGACGATTATTCCCGCGGTTGAGGCCGCCCGCCGTCGGGGCCTGGACGTCGTTGGTCCGCTGGCGGCGGACACGTTGTTCCATCAAGCCTACCGGGGCGATTTCGAGGCGGTGGTGGCAATGTATCACGACCAGGGCCTTGGGCCGTTGAAGATGATCGCCTTCGAACGCGGGGTGAACTGGACGCTGGGCTTGCCCTTCATCCGCACGTCTCCGGACCACGGGACGGCCTACGATCTCGCGGGGCGCGGTGTGGCCGATCCGTCCAGCATGATCGCGGCGATCCGGCTGGCGACTCGGCTGGCGGCGAGCCGCCGCTTAAAACGGGAGGTCCCTCCGACGGCCGCGCGTGAGTGAATCTCACTCATGCGGCGTGAGCTTCACGCCCCCGCCGCGGTCTGATCCAGCGAGCCGAGGCGAAAAACCTGCAGGCATTCAGACTGCTGTGATGGGGAGGCATCAGGAAACGGGAGGTTTGGGCTGAGCCCTCGGCGGCGGTCCCGCCAGGTGTGCCGCCAGACGCACAGTTTTCAAGAGGAACACTTTGCGCGTAGGGTGGGGGCGTTCGGAGCCGGACAGAAGCGCGTTCGGGCCGGGCGGGAAGTTTGACGGGATTAGCCCTTGGCAGAGGGCCGGCGGATTCGTAACCTTCCAGGCCTACTGACGAGACCAGATGCGACAGTTTATTGCCATCGCCTTGAACACGCTGATGGAACTGGTGCGGCAACCGGTGTTCCTGCTGCTGATGACCTGTTCGTCCGGGTTCGGGGTGTTTCTGGCGGCCGTTCCTTACTTCGGTTTTGGCGACGATCCGAAACTGGTCAAGGATAGCGTGCTGGCGGTGATGTTGGTGTCGGGCCTGTTTGGCGCGGTGGTGAGCGCGTCAGCCTCGGTGGCGCATGAGATTCGTTCCGGCACGGCGCTGGCCGTCCTGGCCAAGCCGGTGGCGCGCGGCCAGTTCCTGCTGGCCAAGTACGTGGGGATCGCCGGCACCCTTACGGTGCTCACGTATGTCAACCTGCTGAGCGCCCTGCTGGCGAGCCGGATGGCTTATGACGCGTACGGCAACACCGACAAGCAATCGCTCGCCATCTTCTTTGGGGCCATCGCCATCGCCTACGCCGTCGCCGGCTTCAGCAACTACTTCCTCCGGCGACCCTTCGTGGCCGATGCCGTCCGGGCGGTCGTGGTCATGGCGACGCTGGCCTTTGTGATCGTCGCGTTCTTCACCCAGGCCACCAAGCCGTTCGGGGAACCCGCGGAGGTGGATTACCGTCTGGTTCCGGCTGCGGTCCTGATTCTGTTCGCCCTCTGGATTCTGGCCGGGGTGGCGCTGGCGTGTGCCACGCGATTGGACCTGATTCCGACACTGGCCATCTGCACCGGCATCTTCCTGCTCGGTTTGATGTCCGACTATCTGTTCGGCCGGTTGTCCGAGCCGGTCTGGAAAACGGCCGAGCTGCAGGCGGAGGCCACCGACCCGCGGCGACCCGCGGCGGAACAGAAGTTGTTGGGGGAAGTTCTGGAGAAATACGACGCCAACAAGGACGGGCGTCTCGACCTGGCGGAGCAGAAGGCTATCAACGGAGGGGATATTGAACGGCTGAAGCAGGCCGGTCTGGGGGGCGCCTGGTGGGCATCTGTGCTTTACACGGTCGTGCCGAATTGGCAGCTTTTCTGGCTCGCGGATGCCCTTGAAGGGAAGAACGAGATCCCCTGGCGCTACGTCGCCACGGCATTCGGCTACGTCGTCGGCTACCTGGGCGCCACCCTGGTGGCCGCGCTGTTGTTATTCGAGCAACGGGAACTGAGTTAAGACGCGCATGGAACAAAACGTGCAAAAGACCGGGATCGTGAACTGGGTCGCCCTGCTCGGCATGGCGGTGGTCAGCGCGGCCCTGGCCCGGCAGGCCCAATCGGCCGCCGGTCTGGTGGGAACGGCCTTTCTGGGGATTGGCTTCCTGGCGGCGGCGGTCAGCTACTTCCAGATGCGCCTGGAAGACCGCGAGCGCTTGGAGCGGCTCGAGGTCGAAGAACTCAAGAAGACCCGGAGCGACTCGGCGCTGTTTGCGGACACGACGGGGGAAACCTTGCTGGCGCGGCGTTCGCGCGAGCAATTCGAAAGGTTCCTGGTCCCGGCCTTCACGGTGGTGCTGTTTCTCCTCCAGGGCGGCGCGGCGTATGGCGGCTGGCGCTGGCTGGAAAAGGCCGGCGCGCCGGCGCTGGATCGGGCCACGCTCACCCTGGCGCTCTACGGCCTGTGCGGTTTGATTCTCTTCCTCCTGGGCAGCTACTCCGCCCGGCTGGCCCGGCTGGATCGTCAGCGGCTCCTCCGCCCGGGCGCCAGTTATCTGATGCTGGGCGCGGTGATGTGTTTCCTGGTGGCGGCCACCGAGGCGACGGCCTACTTCGGCTTCCCCAGGATCGACAGGGTGGTCGCCCGCGTCTTCTGCGGGGTGCTTGCCCTCACCGCGGTGGAGACGCTCATCGGGCTGGTTTTCGAAATCTATCGCCCGCGCGTTCGGGGTCAGGCCGCGCGGCTGCTGTATGAAAGCCGGCTGATCGGGTTGCTGGGCGAACCAGGCGGGCTGATCACGACGGCTGCCCAGGCGTTAGACTACCAGTTCGGATTCAAGGTTTCTGAAACCTGGTTCTACAAGTTTCTGGAGCGGGCACTGTCCTGGATCATTCTTCTGCAACTGACCGCGCTGTGGGCGTCCACCACGTTCGTGATCATCGAGCCGGGCGAGCAGGCCCTGCTGGAACGGTTCGGCAAGCCGGTGACCGGGCGCGCCGTGCTGGAGCCCGGTCTGCACTTCAAGTGGCCGTGGCCTGTGGATCGGGTCTATCGCTACCAGACCCGCCAGATCCAGAGTTTCATCGTGGGCGTTATTCCCGATCCGGAGCTGGACAAGGAAAAGACCGTCCTCTGGACCCGGCCGCACTACAAGGAGGAGTTCAACATGCTGGTCGCCAGTCGGGATCCCGGCGCGCGAACCGACATTCCCGGAGCCGAGAAGCCCGTACCGGCCAACCTCCTCGTGGCCAGCATCCCCGTACAGTACCAAATCACCAACCTGGTCGCCTGGGCTTACAACCATGCCAACGCCGACAAGGTGCTGGAACACGTGGCCAACCGGGAAGTGGTTCGCTATCTCGTCAATGTGGATTTCGACAGCGTGATGTCGAGCGACCGCCAGACCGCGGGTGAAGCGCTCCACCGGCGGATTCAGGACCGCGCCAACGAACTGAACCTCGGTGTGCAGGTGATCTTTGTGGGCCTCCAGAACATTCATCCGCCGATCGGGAACCGGACGCTGCCGCTGGCCCAGGAGTTCGAGAAAGTCGTGGGCGCCATGCAGCAGAAACAGACGAACATCCTGGCCGCCCAGGCCTACGAGGCCCGGCGCATCCCGGCGGCGAGTGCCGAGGCGACGAACCTCGTCACCCAGGCGCGCAGTGACCAATTGCTGAGAGTCAGCACGGCCACGGCGGAAGCGGCCCGGTTCACGAACCAGCTCGCGGCGTTCCGCGCCTCCCCCACCGTTTATCCCCACCGCACGCGCCTCGAGGCCCTGGCCACCGCCCTGCCCGGGGTGAAGAAGTACGTCGTGGTCGCCACGAACACGCAGGACGTCGTGGTGCTCGACCTGGAGGAGACGGTCCGACCGGACCTGCTCACCAAGACGATCCTCCCGCCGGACGCGACGCCACCGGCCGAGAAGAAGAACTGAGCCGGAACGAGTAGGAAAACCACAGATGGACACAGATGAACACAGATTCCAGAACGGAAGGGCATTTCGCTCCGGCCAACCCAGGTCAACAACCCGTCACGTTCCGAGGGAGCGTTGCCGATCATGATTCCTCCCATTCGATCTGTGTCCATCTGTGTCCATCTGTGGTTTCAACAGAATCGATGCGGCTGAGATCTTTTCAATAAGACTATGAAGCAACGGAATCCCATCACCCTGATCACCGGCGGCCTGCTGGTGTTGATCTTCCTGTTCATGCTGTTCAGCTACCAGGTCCGCCTCACCGAGGTGGCCGTCGTCACCCGGTTCGGCAAGTACGCCCGCCAGAGCGACCAGCCGGGTTTCAAGTTCCGGCTCCCCTGGCCGGTCGAGAAGGTGTATGAGTTCGACAAACGCCTGCAGAACTTCGAGAGCAAGTTCGACCAGGCAATCACCAAGGACCAGATCAATCTCCTGTCGAAGGTCTATGTGGGCTGGCGCATCGCCGATCCCAAGGTGTTCCTTGAGCGGTTCAACGGCGACATTGCGGCCGCCGAGCGCACGCTCGAACCGGTGGTCCGCAACGCCAAGAGCGAGGTCATCGGCCAGCACCCGTTCAGCGACCTCATCTCCACGAACGCCGCCGAACTCAAGTTTGACCTGATCGAAAGCAACATTCTCAATCGCGCGCAGGCCCAGGCGCGCGCGGATTACGGCGTCGAGATCGAACTCCTGGGCCTCAAGCAGCTCGGCCTGCCGGAGAGCATCACCTCCACCGTCTTCGAGCGCATGCGCGCGGAGCGGCAGCGGCTCGTGGCCCGGTATCAGACCGAGGGCGAGCGGGACGCCAAGATTCTGCGCGCCACCGCCGACGGCTTGGCGAACGAGATCCTGGCGAACGCGCGGGCCGAGGCGATCCGCATCAGCGGCGAGGCCGAACTCCAGGCGCAGGAGGCGTATGCCGTCTTCGAGCGCAGCCCGGAGCTGGCCATTTTCCTGTTCCAGTTGAAAGCCCTCGAACAGTCGCTCAAGGAGCGAACGCATCTGGTGCTCGATCAGCAAACACCCCCCTTCAACCTGTTGTCCGGCGCCGCCGCCAAGGCGCCCGCGGCCAACCCCAAACAGTAGTCTCCCGCGATGAGCCACGATTCCTCTCATCCTGAGCCGGAGCCAAAACCCGTGCCGCAGCCGGCTCGCCCCGGCGGAGGCGACGCGGGCCCCGCAGCCATTGAAGACGCGGGCGCACAGGCGCTGGCCGAGGCCCTGCGGAGCAGCTTCAACCTCATCAAGCTGGTGATGGTGCTCCTGGTCGGGGCGTTCATCGCCTCCGGCCTGTTCACCGTCAAGCCCAACCAGGTGGCCGTGAAGCTGCGTTTCGGCCGACCCGTCGGGGTCGGCCGGGAACAATTGCTGCAGCCCGGCCTGCACTGGAAACTGCCCTATCCCATCGATGAGGTCGTTTACATCCCGGTGGGGGAGACGCACACGCTGACCTCGACCGCCGGCTGGTACGCCGTCACCCCCGAGGAAGAGGCCTCCGGCCAGACCCCGTCGCCGCTGCCGTACCTCCGGCCGGGCGTGGACGGCTACACGCTCGCCGGCGATGGGAACATCATTCACGTGCGGGCAACGATGAGCTATCGGATCAGTGCGAACGATCCGCTCAGCTACGCGTTCCACTTCGCCCAGGTCACCAACCTCCTCCAACATGTCCTCGACAACGCGCTGGCCTACGCCTCGGCGCGATTCAACGCCGACGACGCGCTCTACCGGGACAAGCTCGCCTTCCAGGAGCTCATCCTGGGCCGGGTCAACGCGCTCGTGGACCGGGTCCAGTTGGGCATCACCCTCGACGTTCGCGAGGTGCGCACCAGCCCGCCGCTGGACGTCGAGCCCGCGTTCAACGACGTGGTCAAGGCGCAGCAGCAGGGCGACACGAAGATCCGCGAGGCGGAAGGCTACGCCCGGGGCGCCACCAACAACGCCGTGGGCGAGGCCTCCACCATCCGCCAGGACGCCCTGACCCGCAGCAATTACTTCGTCAAGACCGTGGAAAAGGAGGCCAGCAACTTCCTCGGCTTCCTGCCCAGCTACCAACGCAGCCCGGAGCTGTTCACCAAACGTCTCCTGGCGGAAACCATCGAACGCGTCCTCACCAACGCCCAGTTCAAGACCTATCTGCCGGAGCGCGCCGATGGCCGCCCGCGCGAACTGCGGCTGTTGCTAAACAAGGAACTGGAGGCGCCCAGGAAGACCGAAACCCCGACCGCCCGGTAGCGAGGCGTCTCCGAGCTTTTCCCCGCCCTATGCAAGTCACCTCCCTCCTCAGCCGCGACGAGCCCGAGCATTCGCACGAAGGGTGCGAGTGCGGCCACGATCATTCCCACCCGCCCGATCACGATCACGGCCACGAGCACATCCCCGTCCGCCTGCAACAGATGCTCCTGGGCATCATTTTCATCCTCAACTCGTTCGTCGTCGAGAGGGTCTTCGAGAAGGGTGGCGTGGTCGCCGGTGTCAGCGCCATGATCGGCGCGATCCTCCTCGGCTGGCCGATCGTGGTCACCGCGGTGAAGGACCTCCGCCGCGGCATTTTGAGCATCAACGAACTCGTGGCCATCGCCGTGCTCGCCGCCTTCGCTTCCGGCGAATCCCAGGTGGGCGGTTACCAGACTGCCGGCATCATCGCCTTTTTCATGCTGCTGGGCGAACTCATCGAAACCCGCACCGCCGCCGGCGCCCGCGCGTCCATCGAATTGCTGATCAAGCTCACGCCCACCAAGGCGCGCCGGCTCACGTCACAAGGCGCCGAGGAGGAAGTGGCCGCCCAGGACCTGACGGTCGGCGACCTCATCCGCATCCGGCCGGGGGATAACGTGGCGGCGGACGGCGTGATCCTGAGCGGCCAGGGCTCGTTCAACCAGGCCAACATCACCGGCGAATCGCTGCCCGTGGACAAGAAGCCGGGTGACGACGTCTTCGCCGGTACTCAAAACCTCACCGGCGTGCTGGAAGTCAAAGTCAACCGGGCCGGCCAGGACACGACGCTGGGCAAGGTGCGGGACCTGATCCTCGCCGCCGAGAAAACCAAGCTGCCGCTCATGCGGATCATCGACCAGTACATGGGCTACTACACGCCGCTGGTGTTGGTGTTGGGCGCGCTGGTCTGGGCCTTCACCGCGGACTTGGAGCGGGTCATTACCGTGCTGGTCGTCGGCTGCCCCTGCGCGTTCATCCTCGCATCGCCAACGGCGATGGTCGCCGCCCTGTCCGCCGCGGCCCGGCTCGGGATTCTCATCAAGAACGTGGGCGACATCGAACTGGCCGCGCGCATCAACGCCTTTGTGTTCGACAAAACCGGCACGCTCACCACCGGCAAGCTGGTCGTGAGCCGGCTGGCCCCGATCGGCGACCTGAAGCCGGCTGAGCTATTGCGCCTGGCCGCCTCCGCCGAGAGGTATAGCAATCACCCCACCGCCAAGGCGCTGGCGCAACTGGCCGAGGAAGCCGGCGTCCCGCTGCCCGAGCCAAAGGACTTCCTGGAAGCCGCGGGGCGCGGGATCAAGGCGCGCGTGGACGGCCAGCACATTCTCATCGGCCGTGCCCAGTGGCTCAAAGACAATGGCGTCACGGAATCCTTCGAGCAGGCCGTCGATCTCAATGAAGCCGAAGGCTACAGCCTGGTCTTCGTAGCCTGCAACGGCCGCTGCGTCGGTTGGGTCGGCCTGCAGGACCAGATCCGCAGCGAAGCCCGCGAGGCGCTGCACGGTCTCAAGGAACAGCGCGTGCGCCGGATCGCGATGGTGTCGGGTGACCGCCAGCCCGTCGCGGCGCGGGTGGCGCGCGAGATCCAGTGCGAGGAAGTCATGGCCGAGTGTCTGCCGCAGAACAAGGTGGACTTCGTGCGCCAGATGAAGAGCCGCGGCTACCGCGTGGCGGTGGTGGGCGACGGCGTCAACGACGCCCCGGCGCTGGCCGCCGGCGACATGGGCATCGCCATGGGCGCCGCCGGCAGCGAGGTGGCGATCCACAGTGCGACCATCGCGCTGATGAACAACGACCTCCGCCGCCTGCCGTTCCTGGTCCGCCTTTCGCGTCGGACCCGCGGCGTGATCAACCAGAACTTCCTGTTCGGTGTGGTCTTCATTCTCGGCGGCTGGACGGCGGGTGCGTTTGGCTATCTGAACCCGATCGTCGCCGCCATCCTGCACAACGCCGGCTCGCTCATCGTGGTGTTCAACAGCGCCCGGCTGGTGCGCCTGGGCGAGGAATTGGAGCCGTTCCAGGCGGCCTTGCCCACGGCGCCGGACCGGGGAGGAACACCGACCGAGCCGGGAGCCCAGTTGATGCCGAAGGTGGCTTGACAGGAATGCCCTCATGACCGTTGCCGCCCTTTCGCCTTCGTTCCCCGCCTCGTCGCCCGCCCAGGGCGAGCCGGTGGTGGTCGTCCGCGGTCTCACGAAGATCTTCAAAGACTTCTGGGGCCGGCCCAAGGCCAAAGCGGTGGACCGCGTGGATTTCGAGGTGCGACGGGGCGAGGTGTTCGGACTGCTGGGCCCGAACGGCTCCGGCAAATCCACCACGGTCAAACTGCTGCTCGGCCTGCTGTATCCCACGCGCGGTCACATCGAGGTTTTCGGCCACTCGCCCCGGCACGTCGCCACCAAAGCCCGCATCGGTTATCTCCCGGAAGAGTCCTACCTGTATCGCTACCTCGACTCCGGTGAGACGCTGGATTTCTTCGGCAGTCTGTTTGACCTCGGCCCCCGCGAACGCAGCCGGCGCACAGGGGAGTTGTTGGAAATGGTCGGCCTGCACCAGGTCCAGCGCCGGCTGGTGGGCGAGTTCTCGAAAGGCATGCAACGCCGCATCGGTTTGGCCCAGGCATTGATCAACGACCCCGACCTCGTGATCCTGGATGAACCGACCTCCGGTCTCGATCCCATCGGCTGCCGCGAGGTCAAAGACCTGATCCTTGCCCTGGCCCGGCGCGGCAAGACGGTCCTCCTGAGCAGCCACCTGCTGGCCGATGTCGAGGATGTCTGCGATCGCGTGGTGATCTACTACGGCGGCCGGGTGCAGGCGATGGGCGCGCTCAAGGAGTTGCTGGCGAACCCCGATTCCATCCGGATCACCACGCCGACCTTGTCGAAGGAGAAGCTCCAGGAAGTGCTCAAGATCATTCGCAGCGACGTCGCCGAGGACAAGGTGCGGATCGACACACCGACGCAGAACCTGGAGAGCTACTTCCTCAGCGTCGTGCAGCGGGCCCGTGAAAGCGAAGCGGAGACTTCCGGCGCCACGTCCGGCACCCAGGTGGCGGCTTACCTGCGGGGAGATGCGGCGAAGGCAGCCTCCCCGAGCGAACGGGTGCTCGATCGCCTCAGCCGGCCCGCGGCCACGCCGCCTCCCGCAATCCTCGTGGCGCCGCCTCAAGACAGCACCGATCACGTGAAGCTCGCCGCCCTGACGCAGCCCAAACCGGCTGAGACCCCGGCGCCCGCTCCCGCGGTCGAAGCGCCCCAACCGGTCGATCTGGCCCAGGCCGACGAGAAACTGGCGGCGCTCCTCGGCAAGCCGAAATAGGCGTTTCCCCGGCTCGTTCCGGCTTTCCGAACATGTCCGCAGCTCCGAACCCAGCTCGACCGGCGCCAGCGATCCGTTTTGGCGGCCGCTGGCTGGAAGGCTTGGCGACGCGGCTGGTGGGCCGGCGGATCTGGGCGGTGGCGAGGCTGACGTTCAAGGCAGCTTTCCGCTATCGGCTCATTCAATTGCTCCTGCTGTTGTTGCTGGCGGCGGTCATCGGGCTGCCGGCGGTCATCAAGCACGATGGCACCGCGCAGGGCTTCACCCAGATTCTCCTGACCTACACGCTGGGCTCGATCATCACGCTGCTGGGTTTTGCGACGCTGTGGCTCGCCTGCGGCACGTTGGCGCGGGACGTCGAGGAATGCCAGATACAGATGGTGGTGGTGAAACCCGTGGCGCGCTGGGAGGTCTGGCTGGGCAAATGGCTCGGCATCGTGGCGCTCAATGTCCTGCTGCTGGGCGTGGCGGGCGGCACCGTGTTCGGGCTGATGCAGTGGCGAGCGAGCCGATTGCCGGCAAACGTCCAGATGGAGTTGCGCAACAAGGTGCTCGTCGCGCGCGGCTCGATCAAGGAACCAGTCGATACCCGGGCCATGGAGGCCGCGGTGGAGCGGCAACTCCAGGAACGCCTCAAGGACCCGAAGGTGGCCAGTTTGGACCGCGACTTCGTGCGGAAACAGATCCGCGAACAAGTGAAAGCGCAGTACCAGATCGTCCCGCCGGGCACCTTGCGGCCGTGGGTGCTGAATTTCGGCGCGCGCGCCGCGGCCCTGCGCGACCAACCGCTCACGATCCGCGCGAAATTCATGACGGCGCAGCCGGGCTCTTCCCAGACCTACTACGGCTACTGGGAGATCGGCTCGCCCAATGGCCGGCGCTACCGCCCGGAGCCCTCCAGCCTCGCCGCGGAAACCTTCCATGAATTCCTGGTGCCGCCCGGTTTGATTGACGAGAACGGCAAACTCACCGTCGAATTTCACAACTACAATGAGACGGCGCTGCTCTTTCCGTTGGACGAAGGGCTCGAGGTCCTCTATCGCGAAGGCGGGTTCGGCCTCAGTTATGTTCGCGGCTTGGGAATCATCCTGTGCTGGCTCGCGCTGCTGGCCGCCATCGGCCTCGCGACGGCCAGCTACCTCACGTTTCCAGTGGCGGCGTTCGTGTCCATGGCCATCCTGATCGTCGGCTTCTCCACCGGCACCCTCAAACAGGTCATCGAAGAGGGCGGAATCTCGGGCGTGAACCACGAGACGGGAACGATCGACACGCCGGCGCTCATCGACCAGGTGGCTTTGCCGGTGTTCCGCGGCTTGTTGTCGGTGATCAACCTGGTGCAGGGCTTCTCTCCCATCGACTCGCTCAGTACGGGCCGGAGTGTGACGTGGGGGCAGTTGGGGCTCGCCGTGACCCAGATCGTGGTCCTGATGGGCGGGATCTTCGCCGCGGTCGGCATTGGGACCTTCACCCGGCGGGAACTGGCCACCGCCCAGGGTGCCTGATCTCATGGACCGATCCCGCTTTCCCCGCTTCGCCCTCGCGGTCCTGCTGGGGCCGCTGCTGGTCCTGGTGTTCCTCAGCCAGCGGGCGTTGAACGAAGGCCGCGTCGAGCTCGGCGTCACCCGCGGCGAAATCCTGGGCAAGACCGCCCCGCCCGTTCTCGTTTTCACCACCGTCGCGCTCGGCGGGTTCCGCGGCCTGATCGCCAACGCCCTGTGGGTCCGCGCCATGGAACTGCAGGAGCAGGACAAGTATTTCGAGAAGGTCCAGCTCACGGATTGGATCACCAAGCTCCAGCCTCATTTTGTGACCGTCTGGGTGGTGCAGGCCTGGGACATGGCCTACAACATCTCCGTCAAGTTCCCCGAGGCGCGGGACCGCTGGCTGTGGGTCCAGCGCGGCATCGAGTTGCTCC
>Ga0315274_10004833_pt1 | contig 19769 bp, 19 predicted proteins | sample YL17G02_20_MG_FD_203700 | JGI IMG/M metagenome (GOLD analysis project Ga0315274, IMG submission 203700) | Sediment microbial communities from Yellowstone Lake, YNP, Wyoming, USA - YL17G02_20 | ecosystem: Environmental > Aquatic > Freshwater > Lake > Sediment | place: USA: Wyoming | collected... | reverse complement strand
GTCGTGAGATTTTCGATGTCGTGCAGTTGGAGTCAGACACAGGGACGATCACGTTCGAGTTGGTGAAGAAAGCACAGGACGCGGGCTATCGCTTTGTCGAGGTGCCCGTGCATCATTTCTTTCGGCTCTACGGTACGTCGCAATTCTTTAATTTGTCGCGCGTCGGCGCAACCTTGATTTGCGTTTTCCAGTGGTGGTGGCGGCTCGTCGTCAAGCAAGAAGCAGTCAAAGCATATCGCGCCAAGCGCGACGCGCAAATCGCGGCGAAGGTTGCCAGATAACGATGGAGTTCGCGGTCAACTATTCGCGCGCGGTAGATGAGAGTTGATGATAATGCGATTCGGGTGTATGCTGGACACGAAATAGATCATCTGCCGATGACGAACGCGGATTGGCAATTTGCCGAATGGTCGCTGGCGCAAATTCACAGCGGCGCGTGGCGCGAACCCTGGAGCGTGTCATTCGAGTACGGCGGCGTCGGCGCGCTGTGGGAAGCGGTGACGGACGCGGAGTTGTTGGCGGCGGACGTGCCGCGATTGGGTGAGATGGTCGCGGATCGCAAGCAATAGCAAGTCAGTGAATTTGCACAGAGGAAGGCGCGTATGGACATTGCCGTAATCATCCAAGCAATACAGGCAAACTGCGTTCGGATCACCGATCACGCTGACGAAGAAGCCGAAGCGGATCATCTCACGTTCGATGAAATTTACTTCTCCGTGCTTCACGGCGAGATTATCGAAAATTGTCCGACCGCCAAGCCCTATCCGAGTTGTTTGATATTCGGCCAAACTTTCAGTGGCGCGCCTGTTCACAGCGTTTGGGCGTATAATGCGAATAACCAATGGGCTGTTGTAATCACAGTGTACAAACCTGATCCCAAGCGATGGATCAACTGGCGAGAGAGGAGAAAGGAACTATGACACCATTTGAGAAGTGCCCCGTTTGCGGCGGCGATTTAGTGGATAAAGAAGTCGAGAAACTCTTGCGCGGCGGAAACAATACTGCCGTGCTGAAAGCGCACGCAGAAGTTTGTTTGCGTTGCGGCGAGCGGCTCTATTCGCAAGAAACCGTCAGACGGTTTGAGGAAATCCGAGCCAAACTGGAACGGCAAGAGACAGCGGAGTTCCAACCGCTGGGGCTTGCGTTTCAAGTGGCGTGAGGATTGACGATGCCGCTTTTCGAGAAGCAAAAACACATTGAGAGTAGTTTTATCCCTGATGCCGAATTAGTTTTGTATCACGGCGATGTTAAGGATTTTCTTGCCTCGTTGCCTGATAGCGCGGCAAGTCTGATTATCACATCGCCACCGTACAATCTTGGCAAAGAATACGAAGACCGCGTCGCAATCGACAAATATTTGGAGGCGCAATCACAAGTCATTGCCCAACTCTATCGTGTCCTGCGCGAAAATGGAAGTATCTGTTGGCAAGTTGGCAACTTTGTCGAGGATGGGCAAGTTTTTCCGCTTGACATCTACTACTATCCCATCTTCAAGAAACTTGGTCTGTTTTTACGAAACAGAATCATTTGGCATTTTGAACATGGTTTGCACGCGTCCAAGCGTTTTTCGGGACGCTACGAAACTATTTTGTGGTTTACCAAGAGCGACGAGTACTTGTTCAATCTCGATCCGGTTCGCGTGCCTTCCAAATATCCAGGCAAGCGTCACTTCAAGGGACCGAACAAAGGCAAGCCATCAGGTAATCCGCTAGGCAAGAATCCATCCGATCTTTGGCAAATCGTTGAACAAGATTGGGATGCCGAAATCTGGGAGATTCCAAACGTCAAGGCGAATCATCCCGAAAAGACAATCCATCCCTGCCAATTTCCAATTGAACTCGTCGAGCGGTGCGTTCTTGCGCTGACCAATGAAGGCGATTGGGTTTTCGATCCATATGCGGGTGTCGGTTCTTCATTGATTGCCGCGACGAAACACAATCGCCGCGCGATGGGTTGCGAAAAGGAATCAGAGTACGTCGAGATTGCGCGCCAACGTCTGGCCGCCTTTTCCAACGGCGAACTTGCGATTCGACCGCTGGGCAAACCTGTGTTCGTGCCGACGGGCAAAGAAAAAGTTACGCAGGTTCCAGAGGAATGGAAACGCGCGCCACAGCACCAGCTCTTGGAAAAAAAGAGGAAGTACAAATGATTATCGGAGGTGTCTATTCTTTCAACAACGGCAAACCAGTGATTGAGTCAAAGTATGGTCGAGAACTGGAAGAAGTTGAGCAGGCGATTGCGTCGGTGAAAGCCAGTGTACACAAGAGCAAAGTGAGTCACGAGAAGACAATGCCTGGTAGAATGCTGCACAAACCAGGGTCGCTGAACAAAGCTTTCAAGGAAGAATTCGAGTCACGAGATTGGGCGAAGTGCAAAATCCCCTGCGATTACCCAGCCAATTATTATGCGGGAGGGTACAAACCTGCCAGTTTATCAAAAGGCGCGTTCCGCGAGATTGATTTTGTGCGTAACCGTGTCGGTGTTGAAGTTCAATTTGGTAAATACGCGTTTATGGTTTACAACGTTTGCGCCAAGATGACCATATTTCATAAAATGGATATTATTGATGTCGGCATTGAGATCGTACCTTTAAAAGAGTTTGCCGACGAGATGTCAACAGGTGTTTCGTATTTTGAGCAATTCGTCTGGGATTTGGAACATCGTGGCGTTGCAGACATTGACATACCTGTTTTGATTATGGGAGTCACCAAGGAATGACTGACTTTCCAACATCGCTTTTGAATAAAGACTGCCTCATCACAGGCGGTCTCGGCTTCGTCGGCTCGAATCTCGCGCGGCGGCTCGTCGCACTGGGCGCGCGCGTTACGCTCGTGGACTCGCTCATTCCCGAGTACGGCGGGAACCTGTTCAACATTGTCGACATCGAAGATAAGGTGCGCGTCAACATCGCCGACGTGCGCGACGAGTACTCGATGGACTATCTCGTGCGCGGGCGCGACTTGCTTTTCAATCTCGCGGGTCAAACCTCGCACCTCGATTCGATGCAAAATCCGTACACCGATCTCGACATCAACTGCCGCGCGCAACTCGCGATCCTCGAAGCGTGCCGCAAGCACAACCCGCGCGTCAAAATCGTCTTCACCAGCACGCGCCAGATGTACGGCAAGCCCGACTATTTGCCCGTGGACGAACGCCACCTCGTGCATCCCACCGATGTGAACGGCATCAACAAAATGGCGGGTGAGTGGTATCACATTGTTTACAACAACGTCTACGGCATCCGCGCGGTGTCGCTCCGCATGACGAACACGTACGGACCGCGCATGCGCGTGAAAGACGCGCGCCAAACATTTCTGGGCGATTGGGTCCGCCGCTTGGTGGACGGCGTGCCGATTGAGGTGTGGGGCGATGGCTTGCAGATTCGTGATTTCAACTACGTGGACGACACGGTGGACGCGATTTTACTCGCAGCGACGATGGACGACGCGAACGGACAAATCTTCAACCTCGGCAGCGATGAGCGGATCAATCTGCGCGATCTCGCCGCGCTGTGCGTCGAGGTGTACGGAAGCGGCAGTTACAAAATCATTCCCTTCCCGCACGACCGCAAACCGATTGACATTGGCGATTACTATACCGATTATCGCAAGATTCGCGGCGCGCTTGGTTGGTCCCCCCGCGTGAATCTGCGCGAGGGGTTGACGCGGACGTTGGAATTCTACCGGGAAAACAAAAAACGATATTGGTAATGTGCAGGGGCAATCCCGTGTGGTCGCCCTGGGCAGACACGCAGGTCTGCCCATACGAGGGAAAATGATTCCCTTTTTCGATCTCACCAAACAATACGAATCGATCAAATCCGAGATTGACGACGCGACCGCGCGCGTGTTGAAAAGCGGTTGGTTCATTCTCGGATCTGAAGTGCAGGCGTTTGAAAAAGAATTCGCCGAGTTCATCGGCGCGCGGCATGCGCTTGGCGTTGGCTCGGGCACCGAAGCGATTCACATCGCGCTGCTCGCGCTCGGCATCGGCGCGGGCGACGAAGTGATCACCGTGCCGAACACCGCCGTCGCCACTGTCGCAGCAATCGAAATGACGGGCGCGCGCGCGGTGCTGTGCGACGTGCGGCAAGATTCGATGTTGATGGATGTCGAAAAACTCGAACGCGCAATTACGCCGCGCACCAAGGCGATCGTTCCCGTGCACCTTTTTGGACAAAGTTGCGACCTCGATCCGATCCTGCAGATCGCGCGCGTGCCTGCGGCAAAGATTTTCGTCCTTGAAGATTGCGCGCAGGCGCACGGGGCGACTTATCGGGGCAAGCGCGTCGGCAGTTACGGCGACATCGCCGCGTTCAGTTTCTATCCGACGAAAAATCTCGGCGCGTACGGCGACGGCGGCGCGATTCTCACGAACGATGCGGCGCTTGCCGAACGCGTGAATCTGCTGCGGCAGTACGGCTGGCGCGAACGGTACGCCAGCGACATCAAGGGAATGAACTCGCGCCTTGACGAACTGCAAGCCGCGATTCTGCGCGTCAAACTGCGCTACCTCGACGCGTGGAACGCGGCGCGGCGCGAACGCGCGGCGTTGTACACCGAACTGCTTCGCACCATCACGCCGCCGCGCGAGATGAGTTATGGGCAACACGTTTATCACTTGTACGTCGTCCAATCGTCCAAACGCGACGCGCTGATCGCGCACTTGAAAGCGCGCGGCATCGGCACGGCAATTCACTATCCACAAATGATTCATCGCCAAGCGGCGTATGCGAACCTCGGGTATGGGGCAGGCAGTCTGCCCATTGCGGAAAAACTCGAACGCGAAATTCTGTCGCTTCCGCTGTACCCTGAATTGTCGTTGGACGATGTGCGCGCGGTCGCGCAAGCGGTCGACGAATTTGCGTAAGACCGACCGCTGACCGCCGACGACTGACCGCGGTCTGCCGTCTGCGGTCGGCGGTCAAATGGGAGGTTGTTTTGTCCAGAGAAACCATCACCGCGCTGCTGTGGCTCCTTCCCGCGATGCTCCTCAGCACAACAGGTGAGTTGTTTTTGAAACGCGGGATGAACGAAATCGGCGCGCTCGATTTTGCCGCGCTCGACACCATCGTACCGACGATCGTGAAAATGCTGACGAACCCCAACATCTGGATCGGCTTTATAGGTTTTGGCTTCGGTTCGTTCTTCTGGCTGTCAGTCATTTCGCGCGTCCCATTATCGCTTGCTTATCCGATGCTGGGTTTGATGTACGTCATCATCGTCGTCGAGTCGTGGATTTTTCTCGGCGAGGGTTTGCACCCGATGCGCGTGCTTGGTTCAATCGTCGTCGGTATCGGCGTTGCGATTGTGGGATTGAGTACCACGGGTAAATGACATCACGCATCACGCATCACGTATCACGGATTGCTCATCAGCCGACAATCATCATCTACGCGACGCTTTTGGTCGCGTTCTTTTTGCGTGCCTACCGTCTCGCTGATAAAAATATCTGGTGGGACGAGGGCTGGAGCATCTGGCTGTCGCAAAAAGATGTGGTGTGGATCGCGCTGCGGACTGCCGCGGACGAACATCCGCCGTTGCATTACTGGATGTTACACTTTTGGAATTTCGTAGTAGGAACAGACGCGTTTGCGGGACGATTCTTTTCGCTCGCGTTCGGCGTGCTGACGATTGCGCTGATCTATCGCATCGGCAAACGCGTCGGCGGCGCGTGGCTCGGTGTACTTGCCGCGTTCTTGCTCGCCGGCGCGCGCTTTCACATCTGGTGGTCGCAAGACATCAAAAACTACACGCCCTCGATTTTCTTCGCGTTCGCGGCAGTGTGGTTCGGTCGCAGTGTCACACCTGCCCTGGTGGGCGGTGCCAGGGTTGCGAGCGAAGCGAAGCAATCCCCAACTGGAGATTGGAGATTAGAGATTAGAGATTGGAAGCCGATTGTTGCGTATGCCCTCTGCGCTGCGCTCGCGCTGTGGACGCACTATCTCGCCGCGCTGGTGTTACTCGCGCTGAACGTGTACGCGCTAGTCGTCATCGCGCGTCAATGGCTGACCGCCGACCGCCGACCGCCGACCGTTGCGCCCCTGCCCCCCTGCGCCCCTGCTTCCCTGCTTTTTCGCAACTGGCTCATTGCCAACGCGCTTGCCGCCGCGCTCTTCGCTCCCTGGTTCGCGCTCTACCTGCAAAACGCCGCCGCGTGGACTGCCGCGCCCGCGTTCGATTTCGCGCTCTTCCTCAAACTCGTCACGACGGTTCTACCGCTCGGGGTCACGACGAACATTGACAACTACGCCGCGCTGACGATTGTGTTCACCGCGCTGGCGGCATTAGGTTGTCTGTGGATTTTCGCGAATTCCAAGTCGGATTTTCGAATTACGAATCACGAATCACGAATCACGAATCACGTTTCACTTTTTATTCTCATCGTCGCGCTCCCGCCCCTCCTCATCTACCTCCTTTCCCTCACACCCGTCTCCTTCTTCGCGCCCAAAATCCAGCCGCGCTATCTACTGATTCTTCTGCCCGCGTACGTGATTCTGCTCACACTCGGCATCGCGTTCCTTTCGCGGCTTTCGCGATATTTCGCGATTTTCGCGATCCTGTTCGTCGTTGCCTCCAACGCGTTTGTCCTGAACGATTACTACACCGACCGCCGCCTGCGCGACGATTACGCAACGCTTGCCAACACGATCAACGCGTTCGCGCGGCAAGGCGATCTGATTTTGCTCGATACCGATCAGGAATGGCCCACGTTTCTGTACTACTTGCGCGCGCCGCTCGATTGGCTCGGCGTGCCCAATGGCAAACCGATGGACGCGGACAATGCCGACACGCTCGTGCGCCGCGCGCTGAATCGCAACCGCGCGATCTGGCTTGTTGCGATTCCCGATGCGCTCGCAACCGATCCACAGAAACTCTTAGAGGCGCGGCTGGCGCGCGACTTGATGAAACAGTACGAACGCACCATCGGCAACAAGCGGCTGGCGTTGTATGCGCCCGCGCCGCGCGATTTCGTCAACGTTGCGCGCGAGAATTTCGCGCCGCAAGTTGCGCGCGCGGAAAAGATCAACGACACGCTCCAACTGCTCGGCTTCGATTTGCCTGTTCGCGAGGTGCGCGCGGGCGATGCCTTACGCGTGGTCACCTACTGGCGCGCGCTGTACCCCGCGATGGTGTCCGTGCGCGTGGCAGGTCTCATCACGACGACCCTGCAAATGCCTAGCGGCGATCTCCTTCGCTACGAAAACGATTTCGCCATTCCGCCCAACGCGTCGGGCGAATTCTCTGTCCAAGTCAATCAAATCGAACTCGCGCGGGTGCGCGTCGAACGCGTGCCGCTGGACGATTTGTTTCCGATTCCCGTCGGCGATTCGGTTCTGCCGACCGATTATCTTTTTGGTGACGCGATTCGCTTGCGTGGGTATGCGCAACCCGAACTGAAATTTCGCGCAGGCGATAGTGTTCCGATTACACTCTACTGGAGCGCGGATCGTCCCATCGAAACCAGTTACACCGTCTTCGTGCATATCGTCGGCGAACAGTTCAATCCGCGATGGAATAATCCATTGTGGGGTCAGGTGGATCGCATTCCGCGCAACGGGACAGCACCGACAACGGCATGGCAACCCAACCAGATTGTCCGTGATGAATACCGCGTGCCGATCGATCCCGACGCGCCGCCAGGTATTTACAAAATCGAAGTGGGCTTGTACGATCCAGCCACTGGCGCGCGCTTGCCTCTTGAAAACGGGGGCGATAGCGCGATTATTTCGTCCGTCATCATTCAGTAGCGACCATTCGGCTGAGACATACTTCACGGATTGACCAATTGACTATTTGACTCGTTGACATTACACTATGGCTCGGAGGTTCGACGTTGTTGAAACGCATTTTGCCTATTTTGTTTTTGGCACTGACCGCGTGTTCATTGGGCGCACTACTCGATCAAGTTTCACTCAACCCTGACGCGATCTCGCCATTCGCGGGCAGTCCGAACATCGCGACGACGATTCGGTACTCGCTCACACGCGATGCGACGGTTTCGATCTATTTGATCGACGCGCAAGGCAAGCGGCACGATTTTCGCAGAGATCAGCCGCGCGCGGGAGGATCGTACGATGCGCTGTTCGGCGGCGCGGTGAACGATCGCGTTTTGCCCGATGGCGAATATACCGTCGTCGTTGAAGCGAAAGACGTGGCGGGGCAAATCGCGAAAGCAGAGAAACCGCTCACGATCACGCAAGCCGATTCGATGCCGCCTGAATTTTTGAGCTTCACCGTCTTCCCTGAGCGGTTCACGCCGAACCAGGATGGTCTTGATGACCGCGTGACGATTCGATATTATCTGACCAAGCCCGCGCTAGTGGACGTGTATTTGACCGATGGTAAGAAGCGTTACGAAGTCGCAGAAAAGAAAACGACGATTTGTGTCAAGGACGAAAAGTTCTGCGTCGGTCCGCACGAGTACGATTACGACGGCGGCATTGATTTGCTCGCGACACCGCCACCCGATGGCACGTACGACGTGATCGCGGAAGGGGTTGACGCGATTGGCAATCGCACGCGCGTCACGAAAGAATTGACGATTGCCGACGGCGGCATCCCGCGCGCGACGATCAAGAATTCTGGCGTGGAGTGGGCGCCGCTCACCGTGCCAACCTTGAGGTTGGACCAAGGACCGCTACTTGTGCCGTTCGGTGGGACGCTCACGTTTACCGTGACCGTGCAAAACATCGGGCCTGTGCCTGTGCGCACGAAAGGTCCCGAACCTGGGACGATCTACACGACGAGCGAAAATTTCAACACGAAGAAAGAATACGAAGAGCCAGGGGTGTGGCGTGTCGCGCTGGATTATCAAGGCAATAGCGCGGGACGTTCCTACCCGTTTCGTTGGCAGGTGGGATCGAGCAAGGAATTGAAACGTGTCGTGATTGACGGTCAGGAATATTTTTATCTGATGCCCGGTCAGCGTGTCACGGTTAGCGGCACCGTGCGCATCACCGACAAGCCACCGCGCATCAACACGTACTTCTGGGTCGGTTTGGTGCAAGAAGACGTACGCATCGTCGAGGATCACGTCGAGCCGCGCATGGTCACGATTGAATACTGAATGACAAATGACAAATGACAAATGAACAAATGACAAATAGAAAATGGCTTTGTCATTTGACATGGCAGGGAGAATGATGAGCGAATCGAAATCGTTTTTGTCCGTGTTATTGGAATTCTTGGCGCGTCTCTTTCAATCTCCGACCCCGCCGCCAGCACCGGCACCCCCGCCAACCGATAGCGGCAACCTTGTGCCACTGCAACCGCGCGTGCTGATGATCGTTTACAATCCTGTTGTTGACAATGCCACCGGCAAGAAGTTGATCGAAGTGATGCGCTGGAGCGATCCCGAACAACTTGCGGCGGACTATATCGCCGATGTGCGCGAGTGCAGCGGCGGACTGGTGAATTACCAAATCGCGCAGCGCCTGGAGGTAGATGCACTGCCAGCGAAGAAAGACGGTTTTGGATACACGCCGCAGGAATACGTCACGGTCGTGCAAACCCATCGCGGCGCACACGATCCCGACGCGGTGGATTACGACGCCCTTCTCACCCAATTCAGTATCCTCGCATGCATCGCCGCGAACGACTTTGACGAAGTGTGGCTGTTCGGGGGACCGTATTTCGGTTTTTGGGAATCGGCGATGGGCGGCGCGGGCGCGTTCTTTTCCAACGGCGGACCCCTTCCTAACACCGCGCAGTGCCCGCGCAAATTCGTCGTGATGGGATTCAACTACGAGCGCGGCGTCGGCGAAATGTTGGAAGACCTGGGGCATCGCGCCGAAGCAATATTGGTGCGCGTCTTCGGGTCGGAAAGCTTTTTGCAGTGGGCGTACACGCGCGGTCGTTCGCCTGCGACGACAACGGGCACGAATCTCAATTTGCTTGAACGCTTTCTGTGCTTCGACCAAATCGCGCCGGGCAAAGCCAATATGGGCAGTGTGCATTACGCGCCGAATAGTCAAGCCGATTACGCGTGGGGCGTCACGACGCCCGTGCCATCGTGCGCGGACGATTGGAAACAATTCCCGAATTTGCCTGAGCCGCTAAACTATCGCGCGATGGACGCGCGTGATTGGGGCAATGGCGACATTCGCGCGCATCACAAGTGGTGGCTCGCGCACTTACCCCAAGTGGCAGGCACGACGAATGGCATCGCAAACAATTGGTGGAAATATTTCATTGACGTGAACGATCCGATTTTTGATCGCTTGCCTTGATGCGCGGGATTGACCGGCCCTTAACCCGACGTTTATTCGTGAACGTCGGGTTGCGTATTTCAAGTGTCCACGAATGACCGACGCACGGATGAAGCCGACGCGCGAATTGATTCGTTTATTCGTTCAAGATTCGTTGACGCCGATTGCTAGACAAAAAAACTAACTTGGTATACAATCGCCCACGATTGATCATTCACCACCGAATATTGGAGCAAAGCGATGTCAGAATTGACCGAACTCTACGATCGAGTCCGCGTCTGCCAAAAATGCGATCTCGCCAGAGGGCGGACGAACGCGGTGCCGGGCGAAGGACCAGAGAACGCCGAAATAATGTTCATCGGTGAAGCGCCGGGCTTTCACGAAGATCGCCAGGGGCGACCCTTTGTCGGCGCGGCGGGACAATACCTGGACGAACTGCTCGCGTTGATCGGAATGAAGCGCGAGCAAGTATACATCTGCAACGTGATCAAATGCCGACCGCCGCAAAACCGCGATCCACTCCCGGAAGAAACGGACGCGTGCAAACCATACCTTGACCAGCAAATCGAATTGATCAAACCCAAAGTCGTTCTCACGATCAGCCGTTTCGCGATGGCGCGCTGGTTTCCCGACAGAAAGATCTCTGAGATTCACGGCAAGCCGAAAAAGTTCGGCAACCTCGTCGTCCTGCCGATGTATCATCCTGCCGCCGCGCTGCATCAACCCAGTTTGAAACGCGTGCTCGAAGAAGATTTCAAACGCGTCCCGCAGATTTTGAAAGAGATGGCGAACTTGAAAGAGGAACAGGAAGAAAAGCCGAAACCGCCGCCGGAGCAATTGAGTATGTTCTAGATTGGTCCGCGAATAACGCGAATCAACGCGTTTGCAGACATGCCTTTGAAAAGAGGCAGTTGTTGCCAAATCCAAAAGGAGTGTAGCCATGTTCTGTATCAATTGCGGGACTCAACTTCCCGACAATGCGAATTTCTGCTTCAGTTGCGTGACCAGTAAAAACCGGGGGTGAAGAAGGAAGAACCCAAGCTGGACACTTGTCAAATAACGCGTGTCGTGGTCAAGCCTCACGAGTGGACATACGAAGAAAAGTTCAAGTTTGTAGCAGAAGCCATTAGTCCGACGGGGAAATACAATGCGTTTGAATCTGTGGTTCTAACTCACAATGTACAGTACCCAGTGGAGCAGACAAAGTACAGTCATTACGTTGATGAGATAGTTAACCTGCTCCTTCAGGATGGTTGGGATGCCACAGATACTCGCGGAGACAACTGGTGGAATTATCGGTTTCGACGAAATTGGAATCCAAGTCGGGCTAAATGGGAAGAATGTGACATTGAAACGAATCTTATGCACTCTGGAATTCTCGAGCCATTGAAGTTCGTAGCATATGCAAGAGGAAAGATTAGCGAAAAAGGGAAACCAAAAGCAATAATTGAATCACCTTCAATTCCGAATGCGAACCGATTGAAGAAGGACAAATCTAAAACCCCAAAGGAAATGATAGACGCTCACCAAAGTTTTGTAGAACGGTTGCACAAAGATGGATGGGAATTGACAGAGTTTACGGGTGGTGTATGGTGGCATCTAAGATTTCGTCGTCAGGTCAAGCAGGAAAGCGAAGACGCACGTCTGCAAACACGCACGCCGACCACGCCACGTACGCGGTTTTTTAGCATCTCGGTTGGCGTAGTTGGAAGTCATCTTCGTTTCGCGTGGCGCGTCGGGCGTGGTCGGCGCGCCATGGCGAATGAAGAAATTGGCGAAGATTCGCGTGATTCGCGGATAATCTTTTGATTATCACATGAAACCTAAATTAAAACTCATCCCCCTCGGCGGCGCCGGAGAAATCGGCAAAAACATGACGCTCGTCGAATACGACGACGCGATTCTCGTCATTGACGCCGGACTGATGTTCCCGGAAAGCGACATGCTCGGCGTGGACATCGTCATTCCCGACATCACGTACCTGCTCGAGCAGCGGGAGCGCGTGCGCGGCATCGTCATCACACACGGGCACGAAGACCACATCGGCGCGCTGCCGCACGTTTTGCCGCGCATCAACGCACCGATTTACGCGACTCCCCTAACGCGCGGCTTGATCGAAGTCAAGTTGAAAGCGCACAAGCTTTTGAAAGACGCGACGCTCCACACGATTACGACGCGCGACACGATTCAATTAGACCCATTCACCATCGAAACTTTTCACGTTTGCCACAGCGTCCCCGATGGCATCGGCTTGGCGGTCACCACGCCGCTCGGAACCATCGTTCATACAAGCGATTTCAAATTCGATCCCAGCCCGGTGGACGGACAACTCACCGATTTCGCGAAACTTGCCGAACTGGGGGGACGCGGTGTCCTCGCGCTGACGAGCGACAGCACGAACGCCGATTCGCCGGGACACACGCCGTCGGAGATGTCAATCAACGACAACTTCTCACGTGTGTTCGCGCTCGCGGAAGGACGCGTCATCGTCGCGACCTTCGCGTCGAATATCTCGCGCATCCAGCAGATCATTGACATCGCCGCGCGGTTCAGGCGCAAAGTTGCCATCGTCGGTCGTTCGATGCAAGACAACGTGAAGATGGCGGCGCAACTCGGCTATCTGCGGATTCCCGACGGCGCGCTGATTCGCGTCGACCAAATCCATCAATACGCCCTAAACGAAATTGTCATCGCGTGCACCGGCGGTCAAGGCGAACCGGCGAGCGCGCTCGTGCGGATGGCGAATCACGATCACAAGCAGGTCTCGCTCGTGCCCGGTGATACGGTGATTCTCTCCGCCACGCCGATTCCCGGCAACGAGGAGATGATCAATCGCACGTTGAACAACTTGTTCCGCGCGGGCGCATTTGTCTATTACGCCGATTTGATGCACGTGCACGTTTCGGGGCACGCGAGTCAGGAAGAACAAAAGTTGATGATCAACTTGGTGCGTCCCAAATATTTCGTTCCGCTGCACGGCGAGTATCGGCATCTTGTTTTGCACGCGCGCCTCGCGCAGTCTATCGGCATCCCGCCGGAGAATATTTTCGTGATCGAAAACGGCGCGGTCGTCGAATTTGACGAGCACGGCAACGCGCGCGTCGCGCGCGAAACGGTTCCGGCGGGTGACGTGCTAGTGGACGGCATCGGCATTGGCGATGTGGGAACGACCGTGCTGCGGGAACGGCATCACTTGTCGGAAGATGGTTTCCTCGTCGCGGTGCTGACGCTCGACGCGCACACCGGCGAAGTCGTCTTCGGACCCGAGATCATCACGCACGGATTCGTATACCTCGAACAATCCGAAGAGATCATCGCGGGCGCAAAAGAAGTGATGATGAACGCGCTGAAGAAAGGCGGCAGCGGCGCGGCGCTCAGCGCGAAACTCAAGGACGTGTTGAGCCATTACTTGTACCAGCAAACGCATCGCCGCCCGATGGTGATTCCGGTGGTGACAGAGGTGTAGCAACACCAATGGCAAACGAAAGAATTCTCGTGCTTGAAGATCACGCGCCTTTGCGCGAACAACTGCAACTGGCACTGACCGACGCGGGCTTTCAAACCCAGTCCGTCGGCACCAGCGCCGAAGCGCTCGCGCGCGCACACCGCGAAACGTTCGACCTTTTGATCGCCGACATTTTTTTGCCCGATGGTTCCGGCATTGAGGTCTTTCGCCAGATTCGCGCGCTGACGCCGGATATCGCGGGCGTCGTCATCACCGGTCACAGCACCTGGGAACTCGCGGTCGAAGCGTTAAACGCGGGCTTCGTCGGCTTTCTCGTCAAGCCGATGGTGACGGAGCAACTGGTCGCCTCTGTCGTCAACGCGCTCGAGCAGGAAAAACTGCGCCGCGAAAACGCGCGCCTGCGCGCCATCGTGCCCCTGTTCGAACTCTCGCACTCGTTCATGGGCAATTTCCCGCTCGACGAATTGCTGCACCGCATTGTGACGGCGGCTCAACGCGAGACCCAGGCGCAAATCGTTTCGCTGATGCTGCTCGACGCCGCGGGTCAAGAACTCCGCATCGCCGCGGCGGTTGGCTTGCCCGAGACGATTGTCGAAACGGAACGCGTGCCGATTGGGCGCGGCATCGCCGGACGCGTCGCGCAGAGCGGCGAGCCGTTGATGCTCACCGAAAGCGTGCCGCTCGATCCAGCGATTCGGCAGTGGATGAAAAAGCCCGAAGTATTGTCGTCGTTGTCGCTGCCGCTGCGCGTCCGCAATCGCGTCATCGGCGTCCTCAACCTTTCGCGGATGTACGGCGATGAACCGTTCAATACCGGCGATCTCGAAATCGCGACCGTGTTCGCGGGTCAAGCCGCGATGGCGATCGTGCAGGCGCGCTTGCTCGATCAACTCAAAGCGTTGAACGAGATCATGCAGGAACTCACCAGCGCGATTGACCTGAGCGAAGCCTTCGCCGTGATCAGGCAAGCCCCAGCCCGCTTGGTGGACGCGCGCGAGACGACGCTCTGGTTGATCGAAGGCTCGATTCAACCCACCTGGCTCGACGCGCCGGGGCTGAAAGACCAGGTGCAGATCTTGCCGCGCGAAAAAATTCTCGCGCAGTTCGCGGCGAGCGAAGACGCCGCGTGCGTGACCCTGCCGCTGCAGCACGGCGACAAAGTGCTCGGCGCGCTGTGCGTGCGCTTGCCTTCACCCGCGTCGGCAAGCGAAGAACAGTTGGGCGCGCTGCGGACGTTGGCGCACGCGGCGAGCGGGGTGATCGAATCGCTCAGTCTGCGCGCGCGCGAATGGGGCGCGTTCCGCGAAGTGGATCACGCGCTCCACGCCGATTTGAATTTACAGCAGCTTTTGAATCGGCTGTTGAACGAAATGATCGGCGCGTGCGAAGCGGAGGGGGGCGCGATTTTTCTGCGCGACGCGAACCGCGCGCGCGTCGAGGCGTTGAGCGCGATCCGATTCGCGGGGAGTGACGCGCTCGCGCAGACGATCCTGCGCGAAGGGCGCGCGCAGATGCTTGTCGACGCGAGCGCCCCCCCGCAGTCGTTCATCGGCGCGCCGATGATGGTGGGGGGACGCGTGGACGGCGCGATTGTGCTGGTGCGTTCGGCGCAGGGGGGCGGGTTCACGCGGCGGCACCTGGAATGGCTCGCCACGCTTGCGAGCACCGCCGCGCTCGCGGTGCGCAACGCGCAATTGTACGCGCGCTCGGAAGAAGCGGCGATCATCGAAGAACGCACGCGCATCGCGCGCGAAATTCACGACGGCTTGGCGCAGGACTTGGCGTACCTCGTGTTGAAAATCAGCGTGGTGCAAAAACTCGCCAGCCAGGGCAAGGAGAAAGAAGTCCGCAAGGAACTGGACGAAATCTCCAATCAATTGCGCCACGATTTGCGCGACGTGCGCCACACGATTTTTGCGCTGCGACCCCTGGACATCGAGACCGAAGGATTCTTGCCGGCGCTCACAAAATTCACGAAGGAATTCGGGCAGTCGAACGAAATCGAACTGCAATTGTCGGTGCAAGGCGACGCGAGTCATCTCTCGCCCAAAATGGAGACCGCGCTGTTCCGCCTGACCCAGGAAGCGTTGAACAACGTTCGCAAGCACGCGCGTGCCAAGCACGTCTGGATCGAATTGACCTTCGACGATCACCAGGCGGCGACGCTGCGCGTGCGCGACGACGGCGCGGGCTTCGATTTGGAAAAAGCAGCACAAGCCGCGCGCGCGCGCGGCAGTGTCGGTTTGCTTCAGATGCGCGAGCGCGCCGAACGAGCCGGAGGACGCTTCTCGATTGAGACTGCGCCGGGCAAGGGGACGCAGATCGAAGTCGAATTACGGGCGCGCGGCAGTTGAACCAACGCGAAGATGCTTCCCTATTCGACGGTTGTCTTTGACGTGGGCGGAACGCTCTTGCGGTTGAACTATGATGCCCTCGCGCACATGTACGTGGCTGCCGGCGCGGCGCTCGGAATCCCACTCCAGTTCGCGCAGGCGCGCGCGGCGATTGAAACGCTGGAAAACGAAGTGCCGCTGCGGCAACAATCCCGCCCGGTCAGTCTAGAGCGCGAGAATGGCAAAGCATTCTGGGACGAATTCTATACCGATGGCTTTCGGCGTCTCGGAGTGACCGGCGATGTGTCGCGCGCCGTGACCGAAATCTGCGAACGCTTTCAGCGCGGCGAATTTGAAGCGCTGCATGTCGATGTGATTCCCGCGCTCGCCGCGCTCCGCGCGCGCGGCAAACGGCTCGGCATCCTCTCCAATTTTTCCCCCAACTTGGAAAACGTTCTCCGGCAGGTCGGCGTCCATCACTATTTCTCGTTCTTCGTCGTATCCGCGCTGGTCGGCATCGAAAAACCCGACCCGCGCATTTTCGATGTGATGGTGCGTGTCGCGAACGCGCCGCGTGAGGAAATCGCTTACGTCGGCGACAGTGTTTTTCACGACGTCGCAGGGGCGCGGCGCGCCGGCATCGCCGGAATCTTGGTGGATCGGCAAAATCAGCATCCCGAATTTGACGGCGCGCGCGTGCGCGACCTGCGTGAATTGGCGGCGTAGGGGCGCAATTCGATTGTGCCCTTCTCAGTGATGCGCCATCACGTACACCGCGCGACCGTACCCCAACAGCACCAACGTCACCAGCGTCAGATCGCGCACGTGAATGGACGCGTCGCGCGGCATCGCCCAATCGAACGCGAGGCAATAGAGGATGAGGACGAGCAGAGTCAGTGTAACCAGCACGAGCACGGCGACGAGTTGGTTCGAGTTGTACTGTTTGGTCTGCTGCAGGTAGACGACCTGCGATGCCACGGCGCCGCCCAAGCCGTGAAAGAGCAGGATCGCGACGAGCGCATAGGCGTACAATTCTTCGAGCAGAGCCACTCCGTCCACCAGCACGAGCCAGACGCACGCGTTCAGCGCAAGGACGATGCCCGCGGCGACGATGGCGCGCGCGATGACCTGGCGCAGCACGCGCGGCGCGACATCGTCGTTGGTGTAACGAAAGGAGCGCGAGGGTACGACGAACGAAATCAGAAAAGCGATGCCCGCGCCTGCGCCGAATGTCGCCGCCGATACCAGCGAGTGCGTGCGCGTGAATGTCGTTTCAGCATACAGCACGCCGAAGCCGAGTGAAGCGAAAATCGCGTACCACAGCATACGCCCTCCGAAAACAAACGCCCGCTCGGGTCACCCACCCGAGCGGGCGAAGTGGTGCGGCTAGTGCGCCGTTCCGCCGTCGGTTTTGAGCGAGGGGACGATTTCGACAATCACTTTCTGAAAGTGGCTGTCCGGCGGATAGTTCGCGTTGGTCGCGTAGATCAGTTCGACGATTTGCGCGTCGACGCGCAGGGACGCGGTTTCAAAGCGCAAGGTCTTGCCTTTTTCGGCTAGGATGATTTCCCCTTTCGTGCCGAGTTTGGTGCGGATGTTTTGCTCTTTGAACGCGTACTCGCTCATCAGAATTTGCGTCACAGTGCGCACGTCGGCTTTGTCGAACAGCCAGAGATCGAACGCGACGACTTTGTCCGGCTTGTCTTCGCCGATCGTTTCCGAAATGCCCATCCCACATTCGCCCAGGAATTCGCCGCGCGGAGTCTCTAGACTGTACGAGGTGTCGTAATTGTCGTTGCCCAAGGTGTACGATGGCACAAAGCGCCCCAGCCCGCCAGGACTCGTCGTCGCAGGGGGTGCGGGAACTGGCGGCATCGGTCGTTCGCCTTCCACAGTGGTTGGCGCGGCGCCGGGGGCAGTTCCCTCCGACACGCGCGCAGGACGGCGGGCACGCAGGGATGGCAGGATCCGCACCACGAAGATCACGTTGATCGCCGCAATCAACAAAAACGCCAAGACGATCAAGAAAAATGTAACGAGCGATCCGATATCGAGGAGTGCGGGCGCACTGGGAGTGGGCGAGGCCGGAAGCCGTGTGGTGACGCTGATCGCGGGCGGTGTCACACCCGGAATAGGTCCCTCTGCGCCGGTGCTGATGCCCAGAAGTGGAGCCAGGTTGGTCAGGCGACCCACTACGATGCTATTGCCTTTCATCGCTTGATCCTGGATTAGCGCTTTGAGGATGCGTTCCTGATCGGCTTTCGGCAGATTCTTGAGCCGGGCGCGGGCAAGCACCGGATCGCCGTTCAGAGAGTACGAATCCGCGACTGCCAAGACATCGTCCTGATTCGGCTGCCAATTGACCGGCATCACCACCCAGCCGATCAGCAAGCCGAGACTGATGCCGATCACCACCCCGATCAGCGGTCCAATCCAGATACAACGCTGTAAGAGTCCGACGATTGTGTTCATGACGCCTCCCGATTCATCCGAACCGTCTGGATCGCTCGCGCGTCTGCGCGAGTGTCACGGTAAGATTGTATCACAAGTAGGATAAAACGCAAACGACCGATAGTGGTAGGTTACCTAATCTCATTATAACACAACATTGATAACTCGGCAAGATGTTTTGAGCGCATTTTTTGCCAGAGAGATTCTGGGGTATAATGGCAGCCGAACGGAACATCTGGCAAGGGTGCCCCATGTCCCTGTCTGAATCCGACACTCGCGCAAAACTGATTGACCCTGTCCTCCACCGTCGCGGTTGGACGGAGGATTTGATTCGCCGCGAGCAAACAGCGGGCGGGATCGAAATCCACGCTGGGCAAGCGCGTCGCCGCAAGAAAGGACGCACGGATTACCTCTTGCGCGTGCGCGTCACGCCCAATGCGCAACCCGTTGCCGTCGCCGTAATGGAAGCGAAATGCGACGACAATCCACCGACGCTTGGTCTGGAGCAAGCAAAAGGGTATGGCGCGCGCTTGCGCGTCCCCTTTGTCTTTTCCTCGAACGGGCATTTGTTCTGCGAGTACAATGCCGAGACAGAGGAATCGCGCACGCACATTGCACTTGCCCAATTCCCCACGCCTGATGACTTGCTCGCGCGATACCAACAACGGCGCGGCTTTGCACTGCAATCGGAAACCGCCAAGCCGTTGTTGATGCCCTATCGCGGCGGTGAGAGTGGACGACGCTACTACCAAGACGCGGCAATCCGCGCGGTGTTGGAGAAAATCGCGGCGGGTGGCAAGCGTGCGTTGTTATCGCTGGCAACGGGCGCGGGCAAGACGTACATCGCCGTACAGATTCTCAAAAAGATTGCGGACGCGGGACAGTTGCGCCGCGCGTTGTTCCTCGTTGACCGCGACGAATTGCGAACGCAAGCGTTAGGCGCGCTGCAAAACGTTTTCAGTACTGACGCGGCGGAAGTCTCAGGCAACAATCCGCAAATGAACGCGCGTATCCTCATTGCCACGTACCAAACACTCGACATTGACAAAGAGGATGGCACGGCGAATTTCCTGATGACGCATTACCCCGAAAACTATTTCTCGCACATCATCATTGACGAGTGCCATCGGAGCGCGTGGAAGAAATGGTCAATGGTGCTGACGCGCAACAAGCCCGCGATCTAAATCGGCTTGACCGCAACGCCGCGCGAAATTGTCGGCGGCACAGAAGAAGAACAAACGCCCGACCGCAAAATTACCGCGAACAATCTCGAATACTTTGGCGATCCCGTGTACGAATACTCGCTCGC
>Ga0315274_10004831_pt1 | contig 19775 bp, 16 predicted proteins | sample YL17G02_20_MG_FD_203700 | JGI IMG/M metagenome (GOLD analysis project Ga0315274, IMG submission 203700) | Sediment microbial communities from Yellowstone Lake, YNP, Wyoming, USA - YL17G02_20 | ecosystem: Environmental > Aquatic > Freshwater > Lake > Sediment | place: USA: Wyoming | collected... | reverse complement strand
GGCCGAGGAAAAACCGAACACCGTTGAGGATCCCGCGCGCCGGCGTTCTGGGAGGGACAGCGGATCTTCATGGCCTGGCGGCGAGTCCACGCTTACGCGCATGTCATTCTGAACGGGAAGCGCATCGGGGAATGGCAGGCCCGCGTTCAGGAAATACATGCGTCACCTCCGGCCACCGCGCCCGTCCCGCGCGAGGCGGGATTGGTTCATCACCAGGCGCAATCTGTGTAGCCGGTTGGCGGAGTCGTCCTTAGGCTGATCACAGATGCAAATGGGCGAGATTGTCGGTTTGGAAGGCGGTGGTAGGACACGGAATGCTTTTCGCTTTGAACCGAGTCATGATGAAGCTGAAGATGAGTGAAATTGTTTGCGCCGGCAGCCTGATGGTCGGCTGCGCAAGCGCCGCGCCCGGCGGCGCGGGCCCGGAACTGGCGCAGCCCGCTCCCGGTGACGCCGTCCAACACCTCGCCGCCGAGGTGCGGGATAAGGGCTGGGTCTGCTACGCGGCGCGGTCAGACCGAGGAGACTGGGATTTGTTCCTCTGCCGCCCCGACGGTTCCCAGCGCCGCAACTTGACGAACACGCCGGAGTTCCACGAGTTCGCCCCGCAGTTCTCGCGCGACAACCGCCGCCTGCTCTATCGCCGCCTCCCGCGCGCTGAGAGCATTGACGGCAATCGCTACGGCGCACAAGGCGACTTGGTCACCGCGAACAGCGATGGCACCGCTCCGCGCGTCCTCGGCAGCACCGACGAATTAGCCTGGGCCAGTTGGAGTCCGGACGGCCGGCAAATCGCGCGCCTTTCCATCAAAGGCGTGCTCTTCTTCGACGTGGCCACGCTGAAGGAAGTCCGGCGGCTGGAGCGGAGAGGCTTCTTCCAGCAGTTGACCTGGTCGCAGGACGGCCAGTGGCTCGTCGGCGTGGCCAATTCCTTCGGCACCGGCTGGAGTGTCGCGCGCCTGAACGCGGCCACGGGCGAGGCCAGCCCCATCAACCGCGTGGATTGCTGCACGCCGGACTGGTTCCCTGATTCGCAAAGCGTCGTGTTCTCATGGCGTCCCCCCGGACAGAAAGGCAACGGCGGCCAAGGCTGGACGCAACTCTGGCAAGCCGACGCCGAAGGAGAGACTCGACAACTCGTGTATGGCGAGGACGGTCGCCATGTCTATGGTGGGCACGTGTCGCCGGATGGCCGGTATGTTCTTTTCACCGGCAACATGCGTGAAGATGGCGACCCCGGAAACGCCGGTGCGCCGATGGGACTGATGCGGTTGAGCGATGCGCCCATCATCGGCGGGGAGAGCAAGGAACTGCGCGCGCTTCATCCACAAACCAAGGACGGACCGGTGTTGACGTTGCCCGTCGGATGGGAGCCGTGCTGGACGTTCAGTGGAATCCCGGGAGCGCCGGCGTCCTCGCCGGCAAGTCCCGACAGCCCGCCTGGCGCCGGCGAGACGCCGGCGCTCCCAGCGTCTTCCAACGGAGTCGCCAGACTCGCCGCCGAACTCCGGCCGAAAGGCTGGCTCGTCTTCAGCAGCAAGACCGAGCGCGGCGATTGGGATTTGTTTCGCATGCGTCCGGACGGTACGGACCGGAACAAGTTCATCGACATGCCCGAGTTCAACGAGGGCGGCGCCCGTTTCTCGCCGGATGGGAAACGGGTTCTCTTCTATCGCCTGCCCATGTCCGACGAGCTTCAGAACAACGAGTATGGCACTGGCGAGTTGGTCATTGCCAATGCGGACGGCAGCCAGCCCGTCGTGTTCGGCAACGAATACCCCTGGGCCACGTGGGGTTCCGATGGGCGGCAAGCGGCGTGCCTCGCGCCCAAGGGAATTCAGATCGTGGACCTCGCGAGCCGCAAGGTGGTTCGCCAACTGCCTCGCAAAGGCATCGTGAGCCAGTTGGCCTGGTCGCCGGACGGCAAGTGGTTTCTCGGTACCGCCGATCATTTGGGACCGTTCTGGAATATTGCGCGGATGAATGCCGGAACGGGCGAGATCATCGCCGTGAGCGAGACGGATCGCTACAATTGCACGCCGGACTGGGTTGCCGACGCGCGCCGGGTCGTCTATGCCCGGGGTATCATCCCGGAAAAACCCGGGCGTGCGGAACTGTGGGTGGCCACGCTCGATGGCCAAAAACCGCAGCCGCTCTACGCTGAGGAAGGACACCACATCTATGGCGCCTGCGCCTCGCCGGACATGAAGTATTTATTGTTCACTCGCAGCGTCGCCGACCTGACCAAGGTGGATCAGAAGGACACCACGATGGCCATCATTCGCTGGGCCGACACCCCCATGCGGGGCGATGACGGTGAGTCCTTGCGACAGCGATTTCCCGAAGCGAGGACGGGGCCGCGACTTGATCTCGGGCCGGGCTGGGAGCCGTTTTGGACGTGGGTGGACCTTGCCCAAGCCGCCACGACATCGGCCACGGCCCGAAGCGAAGCGGACCAGACCCGACCATGAACAACTGCCTCCGAAACCGCCTTGCCGGTTCAACGCTACTCGCCCTCGCATTGGCGCTGGCTTCCTGTGGGAAACCGACCGGCGTGCCAAACATGGCAGCCGAGGATCCTCACCTGACCACCAATGGCACGGTGGAGGTGACCGCGAAGCTGGTCGAAATTCCCGAGGGCGCGATCTTCAAGCGCGACCTCTATGACTACGCGACCATCCTGAAATACCAGGTCATCAAAGTGCATCGCGGGCAGGTAGCGACCAACACCCTCTTCGTCGGACACTACAATCCCTGGAAGCCCAGGGCGGAAGCGGCGGACAAGCGCGTGAAGGGCATCGGCGGCACCCTGAAGCAATTCCGCGCCGGAGACACCCATCGGATGGCGCTGGACGTGCCGATTGACGACCATTTCATGGGCGGCATCGTGAACAAGTACTTCGGGCAGGAAGCGGGTCCGCTCTACTGGGCCGTGTGGTGCAATGGGGAATGATCCTGCATGGTCTTCACCACCCACATTTTCGTCTTTTATTTCCTCCCGCTGTTCCTGGCGGTCTATTTCAGCCTCCCGCGCGCGTGGCGGAATCTGTGGATCACGGTGGCGAGCTACGTCTTCTACGGCTGGTGGCAACCGTGGTTCGTCTGCCTGATGATGTTCACGACCGTGATGGATTTCATCTGGGGCAAGGTCATTAGCCGCCCCGGCGCGACCCCGACGCAACGGAAGTTAGCCGTCGTGGCCTGTGTGGTGACGAACCTCAGCTTCCTCGGCTTCTTCAAATACTACATGTTCGCCGCGGCGACGCTGAATCAACTCCTCGCCGCGGTCGGCGCCGAGCCGTTCCGCGTGCTGACGGTGGTGCTGCCGATTGGCATCTCCTTTTACACTTTCCACTCGCTGACGTACATCCTCGACCTCTATCGTGGCCACGCCACGCCAGCGAAGTCCTTCACCGACTTCTCCGCCTTTGTGGCGTTGTTTCCCGACCTCGTGGCCGGGCCGATCATCCGCTACAAGACCCTCGCCGAGCAGTTGGCGGCGCGCAGCCACACGCTGTCGCACTTCCCGTCCGGCACGGTCATCTTCATGGTCGGCTTCGGGAAGAAGATTCTGCTGGCGAATCCTGCCGGCGGAGTGGCGGACGCGGTGTTCAACGCGGTGAATCCGCTGCCCCTGGACGCGTGGGTGGGCGTGCTGGCCTACGCGTTTCAGATTTACTTCGACTTCTGCGGCTACTCGGACATGGCGGTGGGCCTGGGCCGCATGCTTGGATTTGAGTTTCCCAGAAACTTCGACGCGCCCTACCGCGCCGAGAGCATCACGGACGTCTGGCGCCGCTGGCACATCTCCTTGTCGAGCGTGCTGCGCGACTACCTCTATCTCCCGCTGGGCGGCAACCGCAAAGGGCCCACGCGCACTTACGTCAACCTCGCCGTGGTGATGCTGCTCGGCGGACTGTGGCACGGTGCCAAGTGGAACTTCGTCGTCTGGGGCGCGTATCACGGGTTGTTGCTCGGCTGCGAGCGGTGGCGCGGCAAGCAGAGCGTCTACGAATCGTTTCCGCGTCCGCTCCGCATTGGCTTTACCTTCCTCCTGATGCTGCTGTCGTGGGTCTTGTTCCGCGCCGACAACCTCACCGCCGCCTGGCACTATGTCGGGTCGATGTGCGGGCTCATGCCGGTGGCGGACCCGGCGCCGTTGCTCGCGGCGGGCCTCTTCACGCCCTACCGGCTCCTCATCCTGGTCCTCTGCGCGGGCCTCGTGTTCCAGCCGCTGCAAGCGCACGACTGGGCGCAACGCCCGGTGACCTGGCCGCGCGTCGCGCTGGTGACGCCGCTGTTCGTCCTCTCGCTGATGACGATGTATTCGCAGGCTTTCAACCCGTTCCTGTATTTCCAGTTCTAGCCGGCATGAATCCGCACTCCCCAACCGTTATGGAACCGAAGCCTGTCCTGGGTGCGGCAGTCGAATCGCCTCCGGGCGGAAGCCGAGCGGCGGAAGTCGCGCTGGTCGTTTTCTTTCTCGTGCTGGTGGCGAGCGGGCTGATCATCCAAACCACCGTCGAACTCCGCCGGGGCGAAGGTCTGAGCGCGCTGGAAGTGTTCCGGATGAAACCGACCTCGGCCCATCTGCGTCTCTACGAGCACCATCTCGAAGACGCCAGTGTCGTCGCCCGGGCGTTGCGGCCCTGGTTTCAGTTCGCGCAGTTCGCCTGGCTGCACGATGGCGGAGAGAAGGCGCTGGTCGGACGCGATGGCTGGCTGTTCGACAAGCCGGGCTGCGATGACATGCTGGCTCGTGCCGGCTCCACCGCGAACGCAACGAACGATCCCGTGGCCGTCATCGTGGCGTGGCGGGATGCACTCGCGGCGCGCGGCATTCACTTGCTGGTCGTTCCCGCACCGAACAAGGAGAGCGTGTATCCCGACCGGGTCACGCGGCGGATTCCTGTTGGACAGGGCGTGATGTCCCCCACGACGCGCGACGTGCTGGCGCGACTGAAGTCCGCCGGCGTCGAGTGCGTGAACTTGTTCGAGGCGTTCGCCCAAGCACGGGCGAACGCCGCCCTCGGCGACCCTCCGCCGTTGTACCTGGCACCGGACAGTCATTGGTCTCCCGCGGGCGTGGCCCTGACGGCGAGGACCGTGGCGCGGCGGTTGGGTGAGCTCGGCTGGGTGCAGCCAGGCGCGGTGGAGTACCGTGATAATGCGATGCCGGTGGAGCGGTTGGGCGACATCGTCCGCATGCTGCAGGCGCCGTACCTTGAACGGCGTGCTGCACCGGAGCGGGTGCCGTGCGTCCGAGTGGTACGGAGCGACACCGCGCAGCCCTACCAGGATGACATGAACTCCGGGATTCTCGTCCTCGGCGACAGTTTCCTGCGCATCTACGAACAAGACGAACCCGGCTCGGCCGGCTTGACTGCACACCTGGCGAAGGAGCTGAAGCAGCCGCTCACGTCGCTGGTGAGTGACGGCGGCGCCTCGACGCTCGTGCGCCAGGAACTCCATCGCCGCCCCGCGCTGCTGAAGAACAAGCGGGTGGTCGTGTGGGAATTCGTCGAACGGGACATCCGGCTGGGCACGGAAGGCTGGCAGCCGGTACCCTTGCCACCGCTGACGCCGGCGGGTATTCATACCGAGGGACGCGGGTTGGTTCGTGCCTCCGGAGCCGGGCCCCGGCTCGCATCGGCGTCCGAAACGGAATGATATGATGGTCGATATCCACACCCACGTCTTCCGGCCACAGCAGGATTTCGGACCTCGCCTGCTGGCCGACTTGGCCCGGTGCGGCGTGGATCCGGCGTCGTGGGGCGATGTGGCGGAGCGGCATCTCGTCACCACCCAATCCGCGGACGTGGCAATCGTGTTCGGCATCCAAGGCGCAGCCATGGGTTGGAACGTGCCCAACGATTTCGTGGCCTCCCACCAGCAACGTGCGCCCGACCGGCTCATCTTCTTCGCGTCCATAGACCCCGCCCGGGCGAACTTCCGCGACGAACTGGAGCGCTGTCACCGCGACCTTCACTGCCAGGGCCTCAAGCTGGCGCCCATCTGCCAGGGCGTTCATCCCCTGGACCCGCGCTACCGCGAGATCTACGCCTACGGCCAGAAGCACGGGTTGCCCATCCTCATCCACATGGCGACCACGTTCTCCAGCGGCGTGCCGCTCGAATACGCCCGCCCGGCGCACATGGACCAGGTCGCGATCGATTTTCCCGACTTGAAAATCGTGCTCGCGCATCTGGGCCATCCTTGGGAAGGCGAAACCATTGCGGTGATCCGACGCAACGCGAACGTGTATGCCGACATCTCCGCGCTCTACTACCGGCCCTGGCAGTTCTACCACTCGATGCGGTTGCTTGTGGAATACCGCGCCGACGCCAAGGTCCTGTTCGGCTCCGACTTTCCTTTCACCACCACCCAGGATTCGTTGACGGGCCTGCGCGCCCTCAACGACATCGTCGGCCGGAGCGGTCTGCCACGCGTCCCCGACGAGGTCATCGAAGGAATCATCCACCGCGATACGCTTGACTTGCTGGGGCTGAAGAATCCCCGGGAAGGACGACGCTCATGACGTTACCGAAGACCATGCGGGCGCTGCAGCTCCAGGGCATCAACCGGCTCGTCGAGGTCCAGGTGCCCGTCCCGCGTCCCCAATCTGACGAAGTGCTGGTGCGGACGGTCTCAACGACCCTCTGCACGTCCGATCTCAATGACATCGCCCACAATCCATTTGGCATCGTCCTGCCGCGCGTGATGGGTCACGAAGGCACCGGCGTGGTGGCGGCCGCTGGCGACAGTGTCAAAGGATTCCAGGTGGGCGACCGCATCGCGGCGCATCCGGTGATTCCCTGTCGCGCGTGCGACAACTGCCGGCGGGGCCTGGGGCATTTGTGTTCGAACATGGGCCATCTGGGTCTCGACCGCGATGGCACCTTTGCCGAGTACTTTCGCCTCCGAGCCGACCGGGTCCGGCGAGTACCGGCCGGCGTGCCGTGGAGTGCCGCTTCGTTGCTGGAGCCGGTGGCCGTGTGCCTGGAAGCGGTGGAGCGCGGCTGCGTTCAACGAGGCGACTCGGTGTTGGTGGTCGGGGATGGTCCATTCGGCATCCTCATCGCGCGGTTGGCCTCCCGCGCCAGCCCGCGCAGGATCATCCTGGTGGGACGCCATGACTTCCGCCTCAGCCAGGTGCCGGACGCCGTGCGCATTCACGAGAAACGCACCACGGACGTTCGCCAGGCGGTCCTGGCCGCGAACGAGGGCGTCGGTCTCGATGTGGCGATCCTGGCCGCAGGAACGCAATCGGCCCTCGATCTCTGTGCCGCCAGCCTGCGCGCCCGGGGGCGGGTCGTGGCGTTCAGCGCGATCCAGGGACCGGCGAGCTTTGACCTGTTCCGCCTGCACACGCAGGAACTGGAAATCCTCGGTGCCTGCAACGACCCGGACCTGATGGATGCGGCGCTGGAGCGTCTGACCGATCCGCAACTACGGCTGGGTTCGCTGGTGACGCACCGGCTGCCGTTTGACCAATGGTCCCGCGCCTTCGAACTGGCCCGCAGCGGCAAAGACGAAGCCTTGAAAGTGGCCCTGGAATTCGGAGACGTGACATGAGAATCACCAACCTCGAAGCGTTCATCCTGGAGTCGCCTTACGAGAATCAACCGCCCGAAGGCAGCGAAGAGGCTCACGGCGTCAAACACTGCCTGCTGCTCAAGGTCAGTACCGACGAAGGGATCACGGGCTGGTCGGACGTGGAAACCGCCCCGCACGTCGGGGCTGCCGTGGTGAACGCGCCGACCAGTGGAGCCGGTGTCTTCGAGGGCTTGAAATCGCTGGTCCTCGGCGAAGATCCGTTCGAGGTCGAGCGGCTCTGGGACAAGGTCTATCGCGGCACGATCTACTATGGGAGGCGCGGGGCGGCGATTCAGGTGTTGTCGGGTTTCGACATCGCGTGCCATGACCTCATGGGCAAGACGATTGGCCGTCCGTTGCACAAACTGCTGGGCGGCGCGCGCCGGAATCGCGTCCGCGCCTACGCCTCCACCCTCTTCCGGCCGACGCCTGACGCGATGAAGCGGGCGTGCGAGTTCTACCTGCGGCGTGGATTCACGGCCATCAAGTTCGGCTGGGGCGTGTTTGGCCAGGATCGCAAGCGCGACGTGGCCTTGGTGGCCGCAGCGCGCGAGGCCATCGGGCCGGATGTGGACCTGATGGTGGATCCGGGCTGGATGGTCAGTCGCAGCGCTTACGACGCCATCGAACTGCTCCGCGCGCTCGAACCTTACCGGATCTATTGGCTGGAAGACTTCCTTCATCCCGAGAATTACGACGGCTATGCGCGCGTCAAGGAAGCCGGCGTGAAGACGCGCCTGGCCGCCGGCGAACAGGAAGCCACGGCGTGGGGTTTCCATGACCTGATCGCGCGCGGCAGGGTGGACGTCGTCCAGCCCGACCTGAGCCGTTGCGGGGGCCTGAGCCAGGTCCGCAAGATTATCTGGGAAGCGGAGCGGGCTGGCGTGGAGGTGTGTCCGCACGCGTGGCTGACGGACCTGCTGTCGGCGGCGAGCCTGCACGTCAATGCCTGCCTGGAACGCAGCCTCTTTCTCGAATACAACGTCTGCGACAATCCCATGCTCCGGGAAATCATCCGGAACCCGATCCCGATGGAGCCCGACGGGACGGTGCCGGTGCCGCAGGGGCCGGGGTTGGGCATCGAGATCGACGAGCAAGCGGTGAAGCGTTTTCGCGTGGGATGAAAGCGACAACAATCCAGAAACGCCCCTTCAGGGCAAACACCGTTTCGGGACAAGGCCCAAAGGAGGAACTGTCGCATTTATGACACGCATCAGCGACTTCTCAATCAAGCCTTCCCAAGCCGCCCTCTGGTTCCTGGGCCAGGCGGGTTACGTCATCCGCTCCACCGGTGTTGCCGTGGCCATCGATCCGTACTTGAGCAACTCCGCCGCCGCAACGGCGCCGGAGTTCCGACGCTTGCTGCCCGTGCCGATCGAACCGGAAAACCTCCGAGTGGACCTGTGGATGGTCACGCACGATCATCTCGATCACCTCGACCCGGAAACGGTCCGGCGATATCCGCATCAGAGCCACACGCAGTTTGTGGCGCCCCGTCTGGCGGCCAACAAGCTGCTGGAGCTCGGCGTGCCGCGCGGACAGATCAAGCGGCTCGACGCCGGTGAGCACTGGACCTGGCGCGACCTGACCGTGCGGGGCGTGTTTGCCCTGCCCACCGGAGCCGACGTGCTGGACACGACCGGATATCTGCTGACGTTCGCCAACGGGCGCAGCGTCTATCACACCTCGGACACCGCCTTCACGCCGCTGCTGCTCCAGGCTGCGCCCAAAGGCGTCGAGGTGTTGCTGGTGCCGATCAACGGCAAATGGGGCAACCTGAATGTCGAGCAGGCCGTGGAACTGACGGTCGCGGTCGGTCCGCGTTACGTTGTGCCGAATCACTACGACATGATGGCGCTCAACGCCGAGAACCCGGAGACCTTTCGGTGGTATTGCCAACAGCGACGACTCCCGGCTCAGTGCGTCATCGCAACCGTCATGCAACCGTTTATCTGGGATTGAACCAACATTCATGATTTCATTCACCAACGACCAAGAACGTTTCGACTGGATTCGCAAGCACCTCTATGTGCCCGCGGTCTGCGACATCCTCGACAGCCTGGGCCATCGCCAGCAGGCCATGCATCAACGTCTGCGGCCGCTGGACCCCGCCCATTGCATCATCGTGGGCCGCGCCCGCACAGTTCGCTGGATGGAGACCGACTACGTCGTTGAGGAAGATCCCTACGGCTTGGAGATTGACGCCATGGATTCGCTCAAGCCTGGCGATGTAGTGGTGCATTCGACCGATTACGCCGGCACCAACGCGCCCTGGGGCGAGTTGATGAGCACCGTCGCGAAACGCAACGGCGCTGCGGGCTGCATCTGCGACAGCCAGATTCGCGACTGTCAGAAGATCATCCAAATCGGATTTCCGGTTTTCTACCAGGGCATCCGGCCGCTCGACAGCATGGGCCGCGGTCGGGTGATGGTTTACGACGTGCCGGTGAAATGCGGCGAAGTGCTGGTGCATCCCGGCGAACTGGTGTTCGCGGACTTTGACGGCGTCGTGGTCGTGCCGCGCCGTGTTGAAGATGAAGTCCTCCGCCTGGCTGAGGAGAAGGTTGGCAAAGAGAATGATTCGCGCCGCGAGCTGCTCAAGGGACGCAGCCTCCGCGACGTCTATAACCAATACCGTGTGCTTTGATTTATGAACATCCTCGCAGTCGGGGCTCATCCCGACGACATTGAGATTCTGTGCGCGGGCACGCTGGCGCGTTACGCCGAGGCGGGCCACACCGTCACCCTCGCGGTGTTTACGTGCGGTGACATGGGCGACCTGCACGTCCCGCCACCCGAATTGGCCCGGATTCGCAAGCAGGAGGCGGAAGCCGCTGCCGCCATCCTGGGAGCGCGTTTGCTCTGGCCGGCGATCACCGATGAGCTGGTCTTCCCGAACGAGGAACAGCGCCGCATCATGATCGACCTCCTCCGCCAGGCCGACCCGGATGTCCTCTTCACGCACGCTCCGACCGACTACCACCCGGACCACCGTTACGTGTCACAACTGGTGTTCGACTCCTATTTTCAGAAGGGCCTGCCACACCTTCCCGGACAGAGCCAAGCCGCCTGCCGTTTCGGACGCACCCAGGTTTACTACATGGACAACCTCGCCGGCATTTCCTTCGTCCCGGCTGATTACGTGGACATCACCTCCGTGATGGAGACGAAGCGCCGGATGCTCGAATGCCATCAAAGCCAGGTGAAGCCGATGCGCGACCTCGCCCATTGCGATCTGATGGACCTGATTGAAATCCAGGCACGGTTTCGTGGACTGGCGGCGGGCTGCAAATACGCCGAGGGCTTCACCCGGGTGGAGGCTTTTCAGCGGGGACTGACGCAGCGCGTGCTGCCTTGAAAGCGTCGCTTGGCCCGTCCTTCGGATGCTCTCTTTGAACGCCGATGAAGATTGAACGCGTTAAGTACCGTGTTTGGCCAGAAGCCTATCGTTGCACCGTCGGCCTGGCCGAGTTGGTGGTCGTGACGGCCATCGGGCCGCGCATCCTGTCGCTGCGCCTTGACGGCGGGACGAATGTGCTGTTCGAGGACGAAACGGACTTCGGCGTGGGGGCGTGGCGGCTGTACGGCGGCCATCGCTTCGCCACAGCTCCGGAAAGCGCTGCCACCTACACCCCGGACAATACACCGTGCGACGCACAGGTCTCGAGCGGACGGCTCAGGATCATGCAGTCGCAGGACGCGAATGGCCTGCAGAAGATCCTGACCATCGGCCCCGGCCTCCCGACGCCCGGATTCGAGATTGTGCATGAGTTGGCCAACCGGGGCCGCCGTGGCTGGCAGGGGGCGCCTTGGGCCTGCACCTGCGTGAAGCCCGACGGCCCGGTGATCATCCCACGGCCCTCACCAGCGAACCCTGGGCAACCGGGTCTCGAAGGGCTGATTCCCGGTGCACCGAACGCACAGGAAATCGGCACTCCGGTCGGCAGCGTGAGTCTCGTGACCGATTCGGAGGGCGCGCGCTACTGGACCCTGGCCGACGATCACTACGCCAGCCCGACCCATCCGCAGTGGGGATGGACCGCCGATCAGTTCGTGATCCAGCCGCCGTTGGCGAAAGGGAAAGTGGGGCTGTTCAGCCCGGAGGGATGCCTGGCGCTGGTCCGACCCGACCTGACCTTCCTCATTCGTGCCGCCGAGGTGGAGCCCCACCGGGCCTATCCCCATGGCGGCTGCAACATCGAGGTGTACACCAGCGCGCATTACCTCGAACTGGAAACCCTTGGGTCGCTGACCACCCTGGCGCCCGGCCAGCAGTTGATTCACCGACAGCAGTGGCAACTCCTGCGCCCAGCCCTGACCCCTTCCGAGCACGTGGTGCACCTACCCACGGCTTCCCGGGAGCATCGCCGCGCCGCACCTCGCCAACCGCCCCATGAATAGCTTCGCGCTCAGCCCGCTCGACATCGCCATCATCGCCGCTTCCATCCTGTTCTCGGTGGCGGTGGGGTTGTGGGCCTCGACGCGGGTGGATCGCACCAGCCGCGGCTTTTTCCTCGCCTCGGGCAAGATGCCCTGGTGGTTGATCGGCGCGGCCTTCGTCTCGACCAGCGTCTCCAGCGAGCAGATCGTCGGCACCGTCGGCGCCGCCTACAAGCACGGCATGGGCATCGCCAACTGGGAATGGTGGTGTCTGCCAACCTATGCCCTGGTCATGGTGTTCTTCATCCCGCTCTACCTGAAGAACCGGGTGACGACCGTGCCGGAACTCCTGACGCGCCGGTTTGGGCCGGCCTGCGGCGACATCTACAGCACCGTGATGCTGTTTGCCTATGTCTTTCTCTTCCTGACGCCGGCCCTCTACGGCGGCAGCGTGACGTTCAGCCGGTTGACGGGGTGGCCGCCCGCAGCGGTGTTGGCGGGGATCGCGTTGCTGGTCGGCTCTTATACGATTCTCGGCGGACTCAGTTCGGTCATGTGGACCGATGCACTCCAGTGCGTCCTGCTGGTGATCGGCGGGGTGGTGCTCTTCTTTGTCGCCCTCGGTCACATTCCCGGCGGGTGGCCCGCCATGGTCCAGGCCGCGCCCGAACGATTCCATCTCTACCGTCCTCCCGGCGATGCGGAAGCGCCGTTCCTCGGTCTCATTACCGCGACGTTCGGGGTGTTTCTCTTCTACCAATCCACGAACCAGGTGATGATCCAGCGCGTGCTGGCGGCGCGCAGCACCTGGGACGGGATGATGGGCATCGTGTTCGCCGGCTTCATCAACCTGCTGCGCCCGCTCGTCACCTGCCTCCTCGGTCTCATCGTTTATCACTGGATCGAGAAGATGGGCCGGGCACCGTCGCTGCTGCCGGACAACCAGGACCAGGTGTTCCCCTTCGCGCTGGAAGCCTTCGCACCGTCGGGTTTGCGCGGGATCATCCTGGCTGGGTTCGTCGCTGCGGTGATGTCGTCAACCAGCGCGCTGGCCAATGCCGTGGGGACGGTCTTCTCGCTGGACGTCTATCGGCGGCTCTTCCGCCCCCAGGCAGACGACCACCATCTGATTCTGGCCGGGCGGATCGCGTCGGGCGCCGCTTTGGTGCTGGGTTGCCTGGCCGCGCCCCTGGTGGCCCGCGTGGGCATCTTCAAATACTTCCAAACCGGGGTGACCTACATGGCGACGCCCTTCGTCTCGGTCATCCTGCTCGGGATTCTCTGGAAGCGGACTAATTACCCGGGCGCGCTGGCCGGCTTGGTGGGCGGACTGGTGATCCAGATCGGCCTTGCGGTCGCCCTGTGGGTTTTGGGCATCCGGCTGAATTGGCTGTACATCGGTTCCATCGCACAGGTTCTCACGATGGCCCTGATCGTCGCCGTCACCCTCGGCACCGCTCCGGCGCGCCCTGAGAATTACCAGCCGTTCCTGTGGCGGCCAGCGGTGCTCGCGCAGTACGACGAAGGCCGCCAGCGACCCTGGTACCAGCAGGTCAAAGTGTGGTTTGGCTTGTATGCGTTGATCTGGGTTTACCTCTACTGGCGGTTCTGGTGAGGAACTGAGAAATGCAGCCAAGGCGACGAATTACCAAGCGATGAATCCATGAAATCACGAATCCTCTTCCAGACCGCGCTCGCCCTGTCCGTGGCGGGCGCCCTGACTCCAACGCCCTTTGCGGCGATGGGTCAGGTTCTCACCGATGACCTCAAGGTCCAGCCCGGTTCGCCGGTCGCAGTTGCTCCGCGGCCGACCCAACACCTCAAGGTGCGCCTAGCCTGGGGGCACCAGTCAGCATCCGCGCGGCCTTTCCGCATTGGCATCTTGACGAATGTTATCGTGGTCACCCAAATCAGCTCCGACGGCTTCGAGACTGGCGACACGCTGCAAGGCGGCGTATGCGAGACCCGCGCGGGCGCCGGCGACGTGGATGCCCTGACGGCGGACGTGTCCTGGCAGAAGCCGACGAAGCCACCGCGTAAGCCGCAAGAGATCTGGCAGTACCTGCTCGACCACGGGACGCCCGGCCAGGTCGCGCGGCTCAAGGATGACCCCGGCCTGCAACCCGATGCGCCGGTGCTCACCGTGCTGACAGCGGCGGACGGCACGCGGGGATTCTCCATCGGTCTGGAGCAACTCGCCCGGCACAAGGCGATGTGGCTGCCGGAGCATGATGCGTTCGTCACGCTGGCGGATGCGCCGGTGGATTTCGCGACGCATCTCGCCTCGCTGAAGGGCGAACGTGTGCTCGACCGGGTGAAACATGAACCTGAGGCGACGCTCACGGAGTGGACCAACAAGTGGGCGGACTTCGGCAATCCGACCCAACCCCATCACGGACGCGAAACGGACTTGCTGGGCACCAAAGGCCACCTCACCGGCTTCGTCGCGCGGCACGGCTCGCTCTACAAGTTTGGCGTGGACCGCTGGGGCAGCGTGCGGCCCGACCTCGCCTTCGCACACAAGTTCCGGTTTGACCCGCTTTGGCCGAAGTGCCAGTGGACGGGCCAGCGCATCGTGGATGGGCTGCCCATCCTTCTGACGACCTGCGAGTGCGAAGGCCAGCGCTGCGAGGTCGAGCAAATCGTCGGGCCGCTGCGCGACACACCGCCGGCCAAGCGAGGGGAAATCGCCAGCGTGCTGTTGAGCACCTTTCGGCTCTCCGGCAAAGCCGGGCCGCTGAGCTTCGGTTTCCGGCTGGCGACGGAAAGCAAGGAGCGGCGCCCCGAACTGCGTGAAGTCGGCGGACACTGGTGCGTGGTGGACCGCGAGGCCGGCAATGTGTGGCTGATGATTGAGCCTGGCCCCGGTCTCACGCTGGAGCCACGCGCACCCATCGCGGACGAAAAGGATCCGCGCATCGAGTTTGACTGCGTGGGCGAACTGGCTGCCGGCGAGACTCGCGACATTCTCGTGAAGCTGCCCTCGCCCACCGTTCTGGCGGCTGACGTTGCCACGCTCGCGGCGCTGGATTTCACCCAAGCCCGCGCGGCGACGGTGAAATACTGGGAAGGCTGGCTGGCGCAGGGCACGCGGTTCGAGGTGCCGGAGAAAGCGGTCAACGACCTCTTCCGCGCGAACCTCTGGCACGCCCTGATGCTGCCGCGCTTCCGCGATGACGACCGCATTGACCTGCCCTACTCGAACTTCGCCTACGGGCAGTTCAACGCGGATTGGCCTATCAACCAGGCGGTGTATGTGGACTACATGCTCTACGGACTGCGCGGTCACTTCACAGTGGCCGAGGAGGAATTCGCGGCCATGTATCGCAGCCAACAGAAACCCGACGGCCGCGTCGGCGGCTACGCGGAGTGGGGCGTGTATTCGCCGGGGATGCTCTATTCCATCGGGCAGAACTTCCTGCTCTCGGGCGACCGCGCGTCGTTCGAGCGGTTGCTGCCGGCCTCGCTGAAGGCGCTCGATTGGTGCCTCGCGGAAGTGGAGCGCGGGCAGAAGTCCAAGGACGCCCCCGGTCTCATCGTGGCGCCGCTCAACGATCTGACCCACGACGCACGGGCGTGGGGTTTTCCCAACGCCTACTTCGTCGCGGGGCTGGATGTGTTCGGCCGCGCGCTTGCGGCTTACGGACATCCGCGTGCCAACGAGGTGAAAGTCATGGCGAAGAGGATGCGGGCCGACGTGGAGCGCGAATTCGCCCGCGGCAGCGTGAAGGCCCCGGTGGTGCAACTCGCGGATGGCACCTGGAACAATTACGTCCCGTGCGACGCGATGACGCCTCGCCGCCTGCTCGACCTGTGGTATCCCACGGACGTGGATAGTGGTCCCCTGCACCTGGCGCGGCTGTCGGCCATCGACCCGCGCGGCTGGCTCACCACCGCCATGTTGCACGACCACGAGGACAATCTTTTCCTCAACCAGTGGGGCGCGGCGAACGAACCGGTATATAACATGCCGGCGACCGCGTACCTCTACCGCGACGAGCCGGAGGCGGCCATCCGCGCCTTTTACAGCATGATGGCCTGCGCCTTCTCGCACCATCAGCTCACGCCGCTGGAGCACCGCTGGGCGTGGGGCCAATACTACATGCCGCCGAGCACCGACGGCGCGTGGTTCGAGCTGTATCGCAATTTGTTGCTCAACGAGCTGGTCGGCGACAGCTCGCTCTTCATCGGTCAGGCCATTCCGCGCGCGTGGCTGGCGGATGGCAAACGCATCTCCGTCACCGGCGCGCCGACCTATTTCGGACCGTTGAATCTGCAAATCGAAAGCGCCGCCGCGACCGGGAGCATCACCGCGAATGTCGAATTCACCAGCGCCCGACGCCCGCCCGCAGTCCTCGTCCGCCTCCGCCACCCGGACAAAAAGGCGCTGCGCTCTGTCACGGTGAACGGCGCAGCCTGGAGCGACTTCGACGCGGCGAAGGAGTGGGTGCGCGTCCCGAACCCAACAGCGGACCAATACACCGTTGTCGCGCGTTACTGACCGGCGCCAACCATTATCCAGAGACCTCACCATGAAAACAGTCCTCGCTCTTCTGGTTATAGCCTGCTTCGCCACGGTCGCTGCCGCGGAGCCGGTCCGCCTGCGGGTTGATTTCTCGAAACCTGACAGCAGGTGGAACATGCCCGCGCTGGCGCTCGGCCAGGGCGGACTGCAGGGCGACCCGATGATCGAGCCGCACATCAAGGAAATCCGTCAGCTCCGACCGCGGACGATCCGGGTTTTCCTCAGCGAATACTACCGCATCTACCCCGACCACGGCACTTACAACTGGACGAAGCTCGACCGCGAACTGCGGGCGGTCCGCGCGGCCGGAGCCGCCGCTAGGCAATGAGGCCCAGCGTCAGGGCGACCACACCCAGAGCGGCTGCTTGCTGCCAATCCATGGAGCAAGCCTAGCGTTCGGCCCGAGCGAGGCAAGCATCCGCCGTTTCGGCAACGTCTCCGGGCGCCGGTTCAACCGGGTGCCCGCACACGCCGGATCCACAACCCCAGCAGGGCCATCGGCAGGGAGATGAGGAAGTACACCGGGTCGACGAGGTAATCCCAATAGTTGGTCGATTCGAGCAGTCGGAGGTGCCAGGCCGCGATGGCGGTCAGCACCACCCACCCCAGGCGATGGCCGCGTCCCAAGAGGAACGCTGCGACCAGACCCACCGCCACAAACAACGCGCTGAACTGCCAGCCGGAGGTGTAGGGATCCCAGCGTCCAAGCCCAAGGGCGGCGGGGTAGAGGACGAGTCCCGCCAGAGCCCCGAAACGCCAGGTGACGGCGAGCTCCGCCGGACGAAAGACGTCGGGGCCGCCCAACCGGCGGAGCGTTGCGTGCAGCAGCAACGCGGTGAACGGGAGGCTGAATCCAGGGGCAAATCCGGCCAGTCGCCGGGCGACGGGAAGCCCATCAAACGGCACGCTCATGAGGATCAGGCAGACCAGCAGCAGGATCCCGGCAGGGACATTTGCGGGCCGCCGACTCGCCCAGGTGGCGGCTTGATGCAGAATTAGGAAGAGGCCGAGGGCCGGCACGAGAACGGACAGGGCGAATGCACCGAGAGGAGCCGTCATCGTGGGTCCCGGGCCAAGGTTGAGTCGAGCCAGGCGGCGTTGAAGCTGACCACCCGAATAGCCTCACGTTTCCACGTGTAGGCGAGGTGAATCAAGCCGTCCCGGCCCTGAAGCAGGAACGGATAGGAAAACTCGGAATCGGCTTCCTGGATCAGATACGGGCCGCGCTGCCAGGAGAGGCCGTAATCGGGGGAAACTGCCAGGCGCAGATTGGCGCGTCCGGATGGGGAGTCGTTGAACGCCAGGAGGAGGCGCCCGTCCTGAAGCCGAACCGCATCAATTCCGGAATCCGAATTGGGCAAACCCGACGACTGCGGGACCGACCAGCTCACGCCGGCATCTTCGGTGCGCGAGATAAAGAGATCGCGTTGGGCGCAGGCGGTGCGGCACAGCAACAGGGCGCGCTGGGAATCGAGAGCCACCAGGGCCGGCTGGAACGCGGTGCGGCCGCCAAAGGCGCGGGTGCGAACGGCCGGGGCGGCCATTCCCGGGGCGGCCAGCCACAGCAGTTCGGGAAACTTGCCAAACAATTCCTGGTAGATGGGCACGGCCCAGCCGCCGCCCACCAGCGGAGTGGGCCCGTTCTTGACCAGATCGCTGATATTGAAAAACGGACTGAGCACGAGGCGCCGGCTGGGGGTCCAGGTCTGGCCCAGATCGGACGATTCCTTCAGGCACAGGGAACTGCCCGACCAGCCGCCCACGGCGATGGCCACGTAGAGCAGAGAGATTCTTCCCAGGGCATCGGCGAACACCACGGCATTTCCGACTTTGCGGACGAAATGCCCCAGTTCGCGGCGGGCTGAAGCCGCCGTGACGAGCGGGACCGGTTCGGTCCAACCACGCGCGTTCCGCGTGGCAAAAAACACGGCGACGTCGCGGGCGCCTTCCCGCGAACCGCCATACCAGGCCGCGGCCAGGATTCCCGGTGCGGGCTCGCACAGGGAGGCCACGTGGACACTGGCGACACCGGAGCCGAGCTCCTCTTCGCGATGAACCGGCGGAGAGTGGGCGACCGCCAGGACCGGGGCAGGCGGGACGGCGAATCGAGGGCTCGGTCTGGCCCGCCGGCTCCGTTCCCAGGGGAGCGCATGCAGAATCAGAACGGCTGCAACGCCCAATCCCGTGACTCCACCACGCCAGTTCATGGTGAAGCCGGACGCGTGACCTCAAAGCCGATGAGATCCGTGCGCAATCCGTCGAGCGACCGGGCCTTGAGGGCGGCCTGCCAGTCGGCCGCGGTGGCGTCGGCTCGGGCGAACCGGATCCAAGCCTTGCGCGAGTAAAAGGTCTTGAACCGGGTGATCTCCCGGGCGGTCAGGCCGGCTTCCTTCAGGCGCTTCTCGAAGTCGGGCTGAACAAACTGATCCACGAACACGACGGCCGGCTGCCCGGTCACCACGCGGGCGGGATCGAACTGCAGGACGCTGCGACCGAGCCGCGGGGACAGCATGGCGGGCTGCACGCGGTCGAAGGTGTACGTGGGCCGGGAGCCGATGACGTTCTCAATCCCCGCCGGGAGCTGGTTCAGGCCGAGCCGCGGATAAAGTCCCCCGAAAACCAGGCTCAATACCACGGCGCTGAGGGTGACCACGCGCACCGGGTTCACGCCCCTCCAGGCCGCCACCAGGACCCCCACTGCAAGGATCCAGGCCAACAGGGGAAGCACGAAGCCCAGTTTGAACCACAGGGCAAAGGATCCCACCGCCACGGCCAGCACTCCGAAGACGAGGGCGGCAAAAGCCAGGGTGAGGCGTTGCACCCGTCCGCCGGGGGCCAGCCACTGGGCCGCTAGGGCCGCCTGAACCGGAACCACGGCGAGCATGTATCGCTCGAACGTGGACATGAAAAAGAAGGGCAACACCGAGAGGAAGAACGTCGCGATGAGCCACGCGTTGGCGGGCAGGCGTTTGGACTTGGGCTGCCGGAAATGCTGCCAGACCGCAACCACGACCATCGGGGCCCAGGGCGCGATCAAACCCAAAGCCCCACCAAGGGCGGACAGCGGCGCCATGCCATGCCAGTGACCAAAACCGCGGGCCGCGAGTTCCTCTCCGATGATTTGCGCGAAGCGATCCCCCCAGATTCGTTGCATCGCCAGCGGCCAGGGAATGCTCAGGGCGGCCATCACGAGCAGGGCAACAACCCAGTGCCAGCCCCGATGTCGCAGCGCCGCACCCGCGGAGAGGCACAGCACCGCGGCCACGGCACCGGC
>Ga0315274_10004830_pt1 | contig 19775 bp, 18 predicted proteins | sample YL17G02_20_MG_FD_203700 | JGI IMG/M metagenome (GOLD analysis project Ga0315274, IMG submission 203700) | Sediment microbial communities from Yellowstone Lake, YNP, Wyoming, USA - YL17G02_20 | ecosystem: Environmental > Aquatic > Freshwater > Lake > Sediment | place: USA: Wyoming | collected... | reverse complement strand
ATCAAACCGAATCCGCTGAACAGCCTGTTCCATGATCTACGGCCTCCTTGCGTGAGTTAACTCGTAGCGCAAACATAAGTTAACGCATCAAGGAGTCGTAAAAAAGGGCCGGTACGAATAATTCGGGATAAGTTCCTGCGGCCTACCGACTCCGGCGGTCGAGTAGTTCTCCCAGTCGATGACCGTGAACTGCGCTTCCCACGTCGGCTTCGCGACGGTCCGGTTGAACTCCTCGAAGAAGTCGCGAACCGCCTGCCGCTCCGCGTTCACATCGCCCGGCGATGCCAGGAACACGTGATACTCGCAAGTCGCCTTCGGCTTCGGATTACCCATGCGTCGCCCTCGCCAAGAGCTGGACCATTCGAGTGCCATTATAGCCCGCGTACGCGGGGGTCGCCACGGTTCGCGGAGTCGCATACCATCGCTGGCGATCATTGATGAAACCGCCCCCGCTCATCCAGCGCCTGATTCCCATTCTTCACGAGGACGCTTCCTTTCTCGCCGTGGACAAACCCGCGGGCGTCGATGTCGGCGGTCTGCCCCATGAAGAAACGGCGCGCCAAGGTTCACCCTTGGAACCCCCTCTCCCTGACAGGGAGAGGGTGGGGGTGAGGGTCGATGCCGCACGTATCACCCCTCACCCGACCTACGGGGAAACGGACCGCTCCCTCCTTGGTCGCGTTTCGCCCCTCAAGGGGAGAGGGGTTTCTGCGCAGGGCTTGGCCGAGCTTGTCGCGGCCCTTCGGGGGCGAGACGAAACGCTCCACCCTGTTAATCGCCTGAGTCGTTTCGAGTCCGGCGTTCTCCTCTTCGGCAAGGATACTGCTGCCGCTATGCGAATCCGCACCGCTCTAAAGTCGTTTCGGTTGGAGCAGGAGTACGTGGCCGTGGTCAACGGTCGGATGAAGACCACCACGATTGTTGTGCGTGCAGACCGGGAGTTCTCAGAAAAGAAGCTCGACAAGGGGAGGCGCGCCGCTCGGCGTCCGCGACCTGAGCCGCACGCCGCAGGCGCGGCGTCCGCGGCCATCCGCACCACCGTTCGACGCATCCAAGAGGGCGACCATCGCACGCTCATCCGCTGCGAAACCACCGCCCCGACGACCCATGCCCTCCGCGCCCAGCTTCGATCCGTTGGACTGCGTCTTGTGGGGGATCGTGTCCACGACCGATCCACACGCCCGGCGGCGCATGAAGATACCTGTCTACACCTTGCCCGCGTGCGGCTGCAATTGCCCGGCCAAAAGGATTCGTTGACCATCCGTTCGCCGGCCCCCGAGGGGTTCGCCGCGGCTCTGCGCGGCGAGCGTGATCTGCAACGTCTTCTGCACGCCGCACTGGCCCGACGACTGCCGTGTCTTCTCGAACCCGATACGGATTCCTTTCGACTGCTCACCGGCCCCGTCGAGGGCGTCGCCGGTCTGATCGCCGAAAAGTATGGCCCCGTCATCATTCTTCAAGTGCTCGAATCCTCGCCGAGATGGTTGGAATCGTTGCCGGCCATCGCCCGTTGGTATCGTGATCTGCTTCAGGTCCGAGCGGTATACGTGAAGCAATTCGTTAAGAACCGCAATCAAGTCGGTGACGACCTCCAGGACGCCCTGCACTCGCCGAACCCACTCCTCGGCGAACCGGCGCCGCCGCAGGTGCAGATCGTGGAGCGCGGCGTGCGCTTCGCCATCCGCCCGTACGAGGGGTTCTCAGTGGGCTTGTTCCTCGATCAGCGCGACAACCGCAGCCGCATTCGGGAACTGGCCAAGGACAAGGACGTGCTGAACCTCTTCGCCTACACCTGCGGCTTCTCGGTCGCAGCCGCCACCGGGGGCGCGAAATCAACCGTCAGCGTCGACGTCTCGCCGAAGCACCTCGAATGGGGTCGGACCAATTTCGCCCTCAACGGCCTCGATCTGACGAACCATGACTTCATTCGGTCCGACGCCGCGGAGTATCTGAACCGAGCGAAACGACAGGGCAGACAGTTCGATCTGATCGTCCTCGACCCGCCGAGTTTCGCGCATGGCCGCAAGTCGAAGCACGATTTCTCTATTCTCGACGACCTTTCGGGTCTGGTGAGTACCGCCGGTGAAGTCCTACGGCCGGGCGGGGTGATGATGGTCTCCACCAATCACCGCAAACTGTCTCGCCGCGGCCTGCTGGATCGTGTTCGTCAGGGCCTGGCGACCCGCCGTTGCGAGGTCATGGCCACGCCGCCTCTTCCCCCGGATTTCGCCATCGACCCCGACCACGCCAAGGCGGTTTTCGTGCGGGTTGGCAACGCCCCGAAGTAAGCCGGGGACGCTATCGCGACCGTGGGATACTCCCCAAGGGCCCCGGGAAGGAGCAGTGCGTAGGGCATGTGCTTGCACATGCCGACATTATCCGGAAACGGAACGGTGATGGTCACGGCAGGTGCAAGCACCTGCCCTACCAGGCTCTTTCCCAGAAGCACACACCATGGCGAAGCACGTAGGCAGCGAAACTCGCGACGGGTGGATCAGTCAGCGATTCCGCGGGGAAAAAATGAATTTCGATGTCATCGCCGACTCGCTCACGAGCCTCGACGCCCAGCCGGACCCTGCCCTGAAGCCCCAACTCGTGCGCACCCTCAACGAATGCGGCGATGTCGATATCGCTAAGCTCGTCGGCCGTTCCTTCGGCCTGGGAACCGAAGACGTAGCCCGCGCGCACACGGGCCTTGCGGGCGACGACCGCGATGGCGGCACGGGCCCGGTCTCTAATCAAATCATTGAGAACAACCATTGAACCATCTTCTCCGTGCCGAGTGCCACTGTTGGAACAACAGTGGTCTTCCTTCCGGGACAAACCCACTGCTCAAGAGCAGTGGCACACTTCGTCAGTGGCACCCCGGCTAAAGGATAATAGGTGACTGTCCCTAATTACCAGCGAAATCAACCGTCAGCGTCGATGTCTCGCCTAAGCACCTCGAATGGGGTCGGACCAATTTCGCCCTCAACGGCCTCGAGCTGACGAACCATGACTTCATTCGGTCCGACGCCGCGGAGTATCTGAACCGAGCAAACCGACAGGGCAGACAGTTCGATCTGATCGTCCTCGACCCGCCGAGTTTCGCGCATGGCCGCAAATCGAAGCACGACTTCTCCATTCTCGACGACCTTTCGGGTCTGGTGAGTACCGCCAGTGAGGTTCTACGGCCGGGCGGAGTGATAATGGTCTCCACCAATCACCGCAAACTGTCTCGCAGCGGCCTGCTGGATCGTGTTCGTCAGGGCCTGGCGACTCGCCGTTGCGAGGTCATGGCCACGCCGCCTCTTCCCCCGGATTTCGCCATCGACCCCGACCACGCCAAGACCGTCTTCGTGCGGGTTGGCAACGCCCCGAAGTAAGGCGGGGACGCTATCGCGACCGTCGTCTGCTCCCCAAGGGCCCCGGGAAGGGGCAGAGAGTCCCGACGCGCCGAGATCAGAGAGCAGACCTTTCGTTCGATCCCGTAGGATCGGGTTCGTTTGGCTTCGTTATCCACTTTACGATCCCCTAGGTCCTTGTACCACAAAGGGTTAGGGTTTTGTAACTGGGTTCGTTTGGTATTAGGCGTTTTTTCGCGCGACCCATTTCCCCCCGGCGCCCGCGCGTGGACTGGGCGCGGACACCGCACCTGCTCAATAGATAGAACTTGCGGGGTGATCGGTGGGGACCGCGTGATCGAGCGATCACGCGGAATGCGGAATTGCGAATGCGGAATGTCGAAGGTCAATCCGAACGCCAAGCGCAAAGGCGGGGTCAACGTAGCGCCAACCCTCGTGCATGGCACGCACCCAACCAGCGCCGTTGTCAACAAACCTCCTCGAACAACCAGAATGTCCCCTTTCCGAATCGTGAAAAAGATATAGTGTGCCCGTATTACAAGTGGTTAACTCGCCCGATCCATTCCCCCAAAGTGAGACACTCTTCCGTGGACTTTAGCCGTTTTTCAGCCCGCGAAGGGTCGGCGACCTCGGCAACGGCAGGTTGGCTTGCATTTTCGGGCAACTTCGGGCACTGCGGGCAAGTTGTGTTTAATTCGTAAGCGCTTGTAAACAAACGACTTACCATCGCTGGAAATGGCTAAACCCCACTCTTCCGACAGTGGAAAGATTCGCGTGCTATTGCTTGGGTTTCACCGTCAACCGCACGATGACAATGCCTTTCCTATCATCAAGAAAAAACACTCTGTCTCCGGATATCGCAGCCGCATTGATACGCCCGCTTCCCTCCAAAAAATATGCCGTGTCTTTTTGCGGATCGAAAAAGCTTATCCTAATATCGCCCGGAACTACGAGCCAATCGTCCCATGGAATTACCCACTTTGCGTCCCCCGCAATCACGAGACGCCGATCCCTCACAGGGGCATTCGGGTTCGAAATATCAATTTCGTACACGCCTCGTGACCCGGCCGCAATGAACGCCCGATTCCCGCGGATTGCAACGCCCCCCGGCGTGGCGCTTGCTTCCATTTCGAGGTTGAGCGCAGCAATACAGACCAGTTGTTCTGGGTCGATTACTAGCAATGTTACCCCGGGATAGGGTACCGATCTTGTTGCCGCAAAGATATACCGATCGGTGACAGCCAGTCCGCCGAAGCTCAATGCGTCATTGTAAGTCCTAAGAGTGGTCAACGCTCGTTGATCAGACGCGTCCAAGATTTGAATGCCAAATCCAGTGGAAACGTAGACACGGGACCCCACCACGACCAAATCGCGAGCCGTACCATTAAACTTATCGTACTGCGAAATGAGCTTCGGGGAGCGACTATTAGATATGTCAACAAGCTGTAATATGCTTCCTCCACCCCAAGATGTTAAGAGGAATGCGGTATGCCCCTTAACAACAACGCGATCTACGTTCGTCGGGGCACCGCCCCCGATAGTCCTTGCTTTGTACACCCCGAGCTGCCGGAGTTTCATAGGATCGGAACAATCATAGATCCCGAGCTTATCCCAATCGTATGCTACATAGGCAGTCGAACCAGCGACGGCGATATCGACAGGCAGCGACAATTTTCCGCCCCCGAGGAAGGTGTAGAATGTCTTATTGTTTTCGGGCTGTTCAACGGAATACGACAATTGTGGAACGGAAAGCGATCCCAGTATTGGAAGATAGAGTGCTAAAGCGTGCATCTCGCGCGGGCGCGGTTGTCGTATTCTGTCCATCGAACTCAGTTCCTCTAAGGAAGAATGCCAAAGACTTGCATTCCCGGCTCAATTGCCATAAACCAAGTTGATCGCCGCAGCGTCGCACGTCTGACACATGTCCTGGCAAACGCTCCCATATGAGGTGCAGCGGGGTCCGAAATATGAGTAGTCGCGGCACTCGTTCTCGCTCACGGCAATCGCTGCTGATTGACTGACGCCGATATCTCCCTGCGTATCATAAGACAGAATCTTGCGTGCGATCTCAGATTCCGTGTACGCCGCGCAGGCGGTGTGGAGCGCGGGGGTGAGCCGGTCAAAGACGCTCGCATCTCCGTTATAGACGAGGTCAATCACGGCGGAATCGCATGTCTCACACATATCTTGGCAGACGTTCCCGTACGAAGTGCATCGGGGACCGAAATAGGAGTAGTCGCGGCACTCACCTTCGCTCGCGCCAATTGCCCCTGACTGACCAACCCCGCCAGCCGCCTGGGTATCATAAGACAGAATCTTGCGTCCGATCTCAGATTCCGTGTACGCGGCGCAGGCGGTGCGGAGGGTGGCGGTGATTCGGGCAAAGGCGCCCGCATTCCCGTTATAGACAAGGTCGATCACTGCGGCATCGCACGTCTGACACATGTCCTGGCAGACGTTCCCGTACGAGCTGCAACGAGCCCCGAAGTATGAATAGTCGCGGCACTCGCCCTCGCTCAAAGCAATTGCCCCGGATTGACTAACGCCGCCGACTGCCTGGGTATCATAAGACAGAATCTTGCGCCCGATCTCAGATTCCGTGTACGCTGGGCATGCCGTACGGAGCACGGGGCTGATTCGGTCAAAAACGCTCGACTCTCCGTTGTAGACGAGATCGATCACGGCTGCATCGCATGTTTGGCACATATCCTGGCAGACGTTGCCGTACGAGCTGCAGTCGGGTCCGAAATACGAATAGTCGCGGCACTGGTCCTCACTCACACCGAGGACGCCAGAAGAACCCTGCAGCGAACCCCCGTTCACCCAGCCAGTGAAATAGAACCCAATCTTTTCTGCAGTTTCCGCTGTCGTGTAAGCGTTGCAGGCGATGCGAACCTTGTCCGTTGCTGTCGGAGGTTCCGAAGGTGGAGGCGGGGCAGTGTCCGGCGGCGGGGGTTGAACGAAGGGTGGGTTAGGGTTCGTGGGCGGGTGTGAGCCTGGACCTAGTTGCGGTTGAGGCGTGACAGGCGTACACGCCGAGATCCAGCAGCATCCGAGCACGAGCGTTGCTTGTATCCGCATTTCCTGACGCCTCCCCAACGTGTGGACCCGATCGTGTACTACGCGCTAGTTCTGTCAAATTGACCCGCACGACTCAGACCAAGCTCCTCCCTTAAGACCACGCCTTGGCGTGGAAGGTTAGCCCTGCGACGGAACATTATTTCTGGTTTGTAGTCCGCGGGGCACTGCCGGCCAAGGGCACGTTTCTGGCGTTCGTGGTGAGCGGGCTTCCAGACCTGGGCGAAGGCCGCGGGTGGCGCCCACACCGACCATCCCCCGGCCAAGACCAGGGCCAAGCCCACACTCTTGCGTGACATGTTTCGTCCTCCGTAAAAAGACGCGACGCCGTAACGGACGGGCAGTATACCGCGGATCGGGGGCGGGAGCAAACACAAAAACGCCGAAACGCCGAAAAGTCGAAATCCCGGGCCACCGTTACAAGTTCCGCCGGCGTCGATGTCGGCCGTGCAGAGCTGCCCGACGAGCGTCCCGGCGTCTCGCCCAAAGTGTCGCGCACCCGGATGTCTGCCCCGCCTCGTCCCACACTGGCGGTCCGGTTGGATTCTTGTAAGTTTACCGAGCGGCGCGTACCTGAGGGCGACGGATGAAGTTCGGATTTGTGGATAGCATCGTCGAGCTGACCCGCGGCGAGCGGATCGTGGCCGTCAAGGCCGTCTCGCTGGCCGAGGAGTACCTTGCCGACCACTTTCCGACGTTCCCGGTGCTCCCCGGCGTGCTGATGTTGGAGGCCCTGGTAGAGTCCGCGGCCTGGCTGGTCCGCGACGCCCAGGACTTTGCCGCAAGCATCATCTTGCTTCACGAGGCGAAGAACGTTACATATAAGAACTTTGTCAAGCCGGGCAATCTGCTCCGCTTGGAAGTCACCTGCCGCCGGTTGGCGCAAGGCGAGAGTGACTTCGATGGAATTGGGCTCTGTAACCAGATCGAGGTGGTTAAGGCGAGGTTCGGCCTGAGGCACTTTTCGCTCCAGGATCGTGAACCGTCGCTGGCCCACCTCGATCGACGGATCATCGACGACGCGCGGGCGCGGTTCGCGTATCTACGCCGATGCTAGGCGACGGCGGATCGCCCACGCTGCGGACAGGTTTCGAGGCGGTTGACGGAGGTATGACGGGCATGGCTCAAAGCCGTGATGAGGTCTTCGACAAGGTTCGAGACGTACTCAGCGACGCGCTGGGCGTCGATGCGGAAGAAGTCGCCCCGGAGGCGACGCTCCAAGGCGACCTGGGCGCGGAGAGTATTGACTTTCTGGACATCGTCTTCCGGCTGGAGAAGGCGTTCTCGATCAAGATTCCCAAGGGGGAACTGTTCCCCGACGATCTCCTCAACAATCCGGACTATGTCGATGGGGACCGAATGACGTCATCGGGTTTGGAGCGCCTCAAGGCGGCCATGCCCCATGCCGACTTTTCGAAGTTCGAAAACGCCCCGTACGTCTCCAAGATGCCGGAGCTGTTCACCGTCGATACCATCGTGAACTACGTCGAGACCAAGCTCCGCGCGGCGTAAAAGTACCATACCCCCGACACTCCTGTACGGCGCGAGTGTGATCCATGCGTTGGATTTGGATCGATGCCTTTGTGGAGTTCGAATCGGGCAAGCGGGCGTCCGCCATCAAGAACGTTACGCTGGCCGAGGAGTACCTCCACGACCATTTCCCCGGCTATCCCGTGATGCCCGCGGCGTTGTTAATCGAAGGCATGGCCCAGACGGCGGGGATTCTGGTCGGCGAGGCGCGGGGCTTCGCGGAGAACGTGATTCTCGCTAAAATCCGCCGAGCGGAGTTCAAGGGCTACGCGGTGCCGGGCGACCAGATTCGCTATGACGCGGTCTTGGAGACGATCGACGAACGAGCCGCGGCGACCGCGGGATCGGTGCTGAAGAACGGCAAGCCGATGGGGAGAGTGGACCTGATGTTCTCGCACGTCAACCAGGCGGAAAAGCCCATCGACCTGCCCGACCACAACTTCGTTTTCACCGACCAGTTTCTCAATCTACTCGCCGGGTTCCGAACTCGCGGCGACCTAGGGAGTCCTCCCGCGAATGGCACCTAGACGGCGCGTGGTCATCACCGGGTTGAGCGTCGCCACCCCGATCGGGATCGGGATCGAGGCCTTCTGGGAAGGGCTGCTGCAGCAGCGCTGCGGCATCCGCCGCGTGGAGTCGTTCGATCCCGCCGGTTTTCCCTGTCAGATCGCCGGCGAGCTTGCGCCCTTTCAACTGGGCGATTTCATTCCCAAGAGCTACCGCAAAAGTGTCAAAGTGATGTCACGCGACATCATGGTCGCCGTGGTCTGCGCTTATCATGCCGTGCGGGACGCCGGGTTGAACACCAAGTGCATCGTGGAGCGCGGAGAGGCCGCCGGCCCGCCGAATGTGGACAGCACCCGCTTCGGGGCCAACATCGGGGCGGGCCTGGTGTGCGCCGATCTCAACGAACTGGCCGGCGCTCTCAGCACCGCCGCCGATGAGCAAGGCCGCTTCGACCTCCGCCGCTGGGGAGCCGAGGGGATGAGCAATCTGACGCCGCTTTGGCTCTTGAAGTTCTTGCCCAACATGCTCGCCTGCCACGTTACCATCGTGCACGACGCCCAGGCCCCCTCGAACACCATCACCTGCTCCGAGGCGTCCAGTCACCTGGCGATCGGCGAGGCCTACCGGACGATCGCGCGGGGCGACGCCGACGTCTGCATTTGCGGCGGGGCCGAGAGTAAGATCAACCCGATGGCGATGGCGAGACCCTTGCTGTGCGGTTACTTGAACACGCAAGACAATGACACGCCGCAACACGCGTGCCGACCGTTCGCCGCCGATCGCCGCGGCACGGTGGCCTCCGAGGGCGGTGGGTTGGTCATCCTCGAATCGCTCGACCACGCTCGCGCCCGCAACGCCCGCATCTACGCCGAAGTTGCCGGTTTCGGTGCAGCCAGCAATACGGTCAGTTGGTCGGCGCCCGATCCGAAGGGTCGAGGGCTAGCCCTGGCGCTAAGGAAGGCCGTCGCCGACGCCGCAACCGGCATTGGGCAGATCGACCTCGTCGCTCCGTTCGGCGCCGCCACGCCCGCACACGACGCCGCCGAGATCATGGCCTGGAACGAGGTCTTCGCATCGCGACTCGACCACGCCGCCGCCCTGACCACGCGAGGCGCGGTGGGCATCAACGGGGCCGGGTCCGGGGCGATGGACTTCGCCGCAACGGTCATGGCGTTGTATCGCAACACCGTCCCGCCTTCGTTGAACACTTCGAACCCGGATCGCGCGTCCCGGTTCCAATTCATTCAAGGCGACCCGAAAGACGTCCGCGTCGGGCAGGCGATGAGTGTGGGGTACGCCCTGGCCGGCGGGCAGTGCGCCGCGCTGGTCATCAAGAAGGTTGAGGGGTAATCGGGTGGAGCCTCGCGTCGTCATCACGGGCATCGGCTGGGTCACACCGCTCGGGCACGATATCGAGTCCGTCTGGCGGCGGATGCTGGCGGGCGAAAGCGGCGTCGGTCCGACCACGCTGTTCGATGCGAGTGCATTCCCCACTTCGTTTTCCGCTGAGGTCAAGAACTTCGAGTTGGCCGACTTTCTTGGGCCGGACGCTGCCGCCCATCGCGGCGCGAGTCGAAACTCCCGCTTCGCCTTGGCCGCGTGCGCGATCGCCTGGCGCGACGCCGGACTTCCCGCCTGCAAGAACCTCGATCCGACCCGCGTGGGCGTCTACTTGGGCGGCGGCGAAGGGCCGTTGGATTTCCAACCGTTTGCCGCGGCGGCGCTGGCCGGTTGTCGCAATGAACGCGGCGAAACCACACCGCTCAACACCGTACGCTGGGCGGAGACGGGCCTGCGGCTGCTCAACGCCGTCAGCGAGCGTGAGCAGGACCCGAACATGGCGGGCGGCCACATCGCCGTGCAGTTCAACGCCCAGGGGCCGAACATCAATACCCTCACCGCCTGCGCCGCCAGCACCCAAGCGATCGGCGAGGCCATGCGGCTCATCCGCTACGGCGACGCCGACGTGATGATCGCCGGCGGCACACACAGCATGATCCATCCACTCGGCGTCACCGGGTTCAATCGCCTCACCGCCCTTTCGACCCGTAACGACACATGCCTGACGGCCTCGCGCCCGTTCGATCGCTCGCGCGACGGCTTCGTGCTCGGCGAGGGATCGGGCATTTTGATCCTCGAAGAGATCGAGCACGCGCGGCGCCGCGGCGCTCGCCTTCTGGCCGAGGTCGTCGGCTTCGGCTCGACGGCGGACGCGTTCCGCATCACCGATATTCACGAAGAAGGTCGCGGGGCAATCGCGGCCATGACGGCGGCGCTCGACAGTGCGGCCATGACTCCCGCGCAGATCGACTACGTCTCCGCCCACGGCACGGGCACGGAGGAGAATGACAAGATCGAAACGCTCGCCATCCGCCGGGTGTTCGGCGACTACGCCAAAAAAGTCCCCATCAGCAGCGTAAAAAGCATGATCGGCCACTTGATCGCCGCCGCCGGTGCCGTCGAACTGATTACGTGCGTACTCGCGATCCGCGACGGCGTGGTCCCGCCGACGATCAACTACAACCTGCCCGACCCGAATTGCGATTTGGATTACGTCCCCAACCTGGCCCGCCGTCTACCCGTGCGGGCCGCGCTTTCCAACAGCTTCGGCTTCGGGGGGCAGAATAACACGCTCGTCATTCGTGCCGTTGAGTCCTGGTAGGCTGGCCAATCACTGTTCCTCTCCGTTTTTCCGCCCGCCCTCCGGGCGAAAAGTTCACCCGCCGCTCAAAGGGCTCTCGCGTCGGCGGCTCGCTTGTTATCCTCGCGGCGGAGGTCGTGCATCAGATCGGCGAAGGCCTTCTCGAATTCGTCCTCGTCCTTCCAGTTTGAGAAGTTCGGGATGTGATACTCGCGCACCTTTTCGGCCAGGTCTTCGCCGGTGTCCGAGTCGAAGCATTCCCATTTGCGGATTTCACGGTGCGGGACAAGGCTGATCGGGAAAAGCACTTCGCGCTTCGTCTCGCGCTCTTTCTGTCGCGCCCGTTTGATCTCGTGTCGGACCCAGTTGCTTTTCATACTCTCTTCTGAGAGGACCAGCAGTAGTCGGTCGTAGATTCGGATGGCCTCGTCGATCTGATCTTTGCTCTTTTTTCCGCCGCGCATGTCCTCCGGGGCAAACCATACGCGAAGCTTCTCGCTCTCAAGGCGCGAGTGCAGCCGCCTGGCGAAGGCGTCGTCCTTGCCGCTGTAGCTGATGAAACAGGAATAGAACTGGATCGGCTGCATTTGCGCAATTAGTGAGGGCAGATACTCGATCAACACGTCCGGCACGCCGCAACCACGTAGGAAGGCCTCCGGAATCTTGCCCTCCGACCTGAAAAGGGTGTCCACACCAACGGTACTCGGATAATTGTGCCTGACGGTCTCGAGATTCTTCGCTTCCGAGAGATCGACGCTGCCGAAAATAGTCCAGCCTACGACCGCTCTGTCAAAATCCACCCCGCGCAGGTTGGCCCCGCGCATGTTGCCCCCGATGAGGTTGACGTTGCTCAGGTTGGCCTGAGTTAGGTCGACCAATTGCAGGTCGGCCTCGAGCAGGTCGGCTCCGCTCAGGTCGGCGTAGTTCAGGTCGCCCCAAGACAGGTCGGCCCCGCTCAGGTTGGCCTCGAACAGGTTGGCCTGGCTCAGGTCGGCCCCGTACAGGTCGGCTTCGCTCAGGTTGGCTTTCATCAGAACGGCCCCGTTGAGGTCGAGCCGCTCAGTCGGACGCTGTGCTCGCCAGTTGGCGATGGCCTCAGAGCCCTTCTTCACGATTTCGACATGTTCTGGATTGGCCATGCTCGTCTCCTGACGAGTCGATTATGGCGAGCGATGCGTGTAGTTTCCAGCCGGGCGGCTGAACGCCGCACTTTGACCCTCACCTAACCCTCTTCCCTTGAAGGGAGAGGGGATTCTCCGCCCGGTCTAGAACTGCCGTCGTTGGCGGGTGGCGGGGATGTTGAGCTGCTGGCGGTATTTGGCCACCGTGCGGCGGGAGATTTCGATGCCCTCCGTCTTCAGCAGGGCCGCGATCTGGTCGTCGTTGAGCGGGTTTTTGCGATCCTCGGCGTCCACGATTTCACGAACTCTCGACTTCACCCGGTCCCAGCCGACCGTTTCGCCGTCGTCGGTTTCGGTGCCGCCAGTGAAGAAATAGCGGAGGGGGAAGATGCCGCGCGGCGTTTGCAGATACTTGTCGGCCACCGTGCGGCTGACGGTGGAGGGGTCGCAGCCGAGTTCGACGGCGAGGTCGCTCATGCGCAGCACCTTCAAACCGGCCGGGCCCACGTCGAAGAAATCCCGCTGCTTCTCGGCGATGGCGCGGGCCACTTCCAAAAGGCGCTGGCGGCGGAAGTTGACGGCGTCGATCAAGGCCGCCGCCTCCTCGATGTGCTTGCGGGCGAAGTCGCGGGTCTCCTTCCCGTTGTTTTTGGATTTCGCCAGGGCCGCAACGTCGTCGCGGATGCGGAGTTGGGGCACGTTTCCGCGGGTGAGGCGGACGGCCAGCCCGCCGCCGCTGTCCGCGTAATCGACCATCACGTCGGGACGGATCGGCGGGAGCGTCCGGTTTCCGACGAGGTAGCCGGGGTGAAGGCAAAGCATGGAGCGCATGGCCTTGAGCGCTTCGTTGATCTCGCCGATCGAGTACCCGGTCGCCTTGGCCACATAAGGCAGTCGATTATGCGTGATGTCATCGAGGTGACGCTCGATCAGCGTGCGTTCGATGGTGTTGTCGCCGCGGAGAGTCTTCAACTGCAACAGAAGACACTCGACCGTGTCGCGCGCCGCGACGCCGGTGGGTTCGAGCTTTTGGACCTCGGTCAGGGCCCTCTCCAGCAGCTCGACGGGCAGGGGGGGACGAACGCCCGCGGCGATATCCTCGAGCGGCAGACGCAGGTACCCGTCCGGGTCGAGGCGAGCGATGACGACCTCGCCGGCGCTGCGGACGTCGTCCGCGACTTCGGTGAGGGCCCATTGGTTGAGGAGGTGTTCATGGAGGCTGATCTCGCGGCCTTCGGTGTTGGCCATCGCTCCCATCTTGGCGTCGCGCTCGCCGTCGGAGGCGTAACGACGCAGGGCGAAGGGGGCGTGGTCGATGCCGTCCAAGTCGTGATCCCGCGAGAAGCGATCGAGTCGGGCGAAACCGCGGTCCTCGCGAGCATCGACATTGGTCTTGCCGTCCGCGCCGGTCGAGGAGTCCGCCACGCGCTCGAGCGGTTCCGGCTCGGCGACCTCGAGAGCGGCGTTGGTCTCCAAGGCGCCGGCGATGTAGGCCTCCAGCTCGGCGACCGGCTTTTGCAGCACGGACATGGACTGGATCAACTGCGGAGTGAGCCGCTGCTCCATCCGCAGGTGCTGGCTGAGGGTTTGAGAGAGAAACTGCGCCATTACGCCGGCCCACCCGCCGACCCCATCTCTTCGGGCCTACGCGGAAACCATTACCGCGGCCCATCACTACCCCTATTATAGCCGCGCGGCGAGAGATAAGCCCGGCCCGCGGGGGGGCGGTGGGACCGAGTTACTTGGACCGCTACAACGGGGAACGACCGCGGATCGCGGCCTCCAACATACCGGCGGTCGCGTATTCGAGTTGGGAGCCTACCGCCAGCCCTCTCGCCGGACGCGTCACCAGCACACCCAGGTCGCTTACGAGGCTCTGAATGTGCAGGGCCGTGGCGTCCCCGTCGAGCGTCGGGTTCAAGGCCAACACCACCTCGCGTGTACCGCCGGCGCGGACGCGGCAGATCAACGCGTCGAGGGTCAAATGCTCCGGCTCGACCCCATCCAACGGGGCGATGTGCCCCATGAGCACGTGGTACACGCCGCGCACGAGGCCGGTCGCCTCCAGCGCCAGCAGATCCTTGGGCTGCTCGACCACCCACAGTTCTCCGTGGTCCCGCTGCGAGTCGGCGCAAATCGCGCAAGGGTCGGCCTCCGTGAGATTGTAGCACGTGCGGCAGTGGATGACTTTGTCCTTGACATCGAGGATCGCGCCGGCGAGGGAGGCCGCAAACTCGCGCGGCTCGCGGAGAACGTGGAATGCCAAGCGCTCGGCACTGCGCGGGCCGATCCCGGGGAGCTTCTGGAACTGCTCCTTCAGCCGCCCGAGGGATTCAATAGGTTCGTTGGTCATCGTGCGACCCGCGCCGGCGGTTCATCCGCCGCCGAGCATTTCCGTCAGTCCGGGAATGTTCAACCCGCCGGTCAGAGCGCCGAGTTCCTGCTTCATGCCCTCCTGCGACTTGGCGGCGGCGGCGCCGACGGCGGCCTTAATCAAATCCTCGAGCAGTTCGACATCGGACGCGGCTTTGGGGTCGATTTTGATGTCCACCAGCGACCCGCGTCCGTCGACGACGGCGCGCACCATGTCGCCGCCCGCGCCGCCCTCGTAGCGCCGAGCCGCGAGCTGCTCCTGCATTTTAGCGAGGTTGCTTTGCAGGTCCTTCGCTGATTTCAAAAGCCCCGTGAAGTTGCCTAGACCGCCTAGCATCAGGTTACTCCTCTGTTGCGAATAAGGTCGGCTCGCCTTCGTCGGCGACCTCGGACGGCGGCGCGGCGTTCGCAGGCGCCGGTTGGGCCGGGTGGATGTCCAACAGCGTCCCGTCGACTGCGGCCTTGACCCGCTGCACCAGCGGGTCGCGAGCGGCCCGCTCCCAGTCCGCCGAACTTCGCCGCGGGCTTGGTCGCTCCACGGCCATCGGACCGGACGAGGCCGTGGTTATCGGCAACTCGCGACGGGGCGCGGACTCAGGGGCGGCGTTTTTTTTTACATCGGATGGTCGCGGGGTCGAGGGAGCGGCGTCGCCGACTTCGAGTTGGCCGAGCAGGGTTCCGATGTCGGTGAACTGGTGACTCATCGCCAGACGCACCACCGCAGCGTCGGCCAGAGCACGCGCCGCACCGCTGAACTTGACGTTGCGGCGGAGCTCTTCGAGAAGAGCGACCATGTACACGTAGGTCGGGGCGTCGAACTTCTGGGCCTGGGCGGCGAGCGTGGTCCGCATCATCGCCGAGACGTCCACCAAATCCGTGTCCGAACCGCAGACCCGCAGGAGCATGAGCGTGCGGACGTGCTCGATCAAATGGTCGCAGAAACGATCGACGGTGCGCCCGGTTTGCAGGGCGTGGTCCAACGCTCGTAGGGCCCCGGCGGCGTCGCGCTCGGCCACACCTTCGATGACCGCCGCCGACAACTCGTCGTGCGGCGGGGGGAGCACTTCGTTGACGATCGCGCTCGTCAGGTGCTTGGGGTCGTAGGACAATAGTTGATCGAGCAGGGAAAGGGCGTCGCGCATCGAGCCGTTCGCCAGCCGGGCGATACGGCGCAACACGCCGTCGTCGGTTTGGACTTGCTCGGCCGCGGCGACCTTGGAAAGATGCGCCGCCATCGCCTCCGTGTCGATCGCCCGGAAATCGAAGCGCTGACAGCGGCTGACGATCGTGGCGGGGACTTTTTGGACCTCCGTCGTGGCCAGTATGAACTTCACGTGCGAGGGCGGCTCTTCGAGCGTTTTCAGCAACGCATTGAAGGCGCCGGTACTTAGCATGTGGACCTCGTCTATGATGTAGACCTTGAAACGCGCCCGAGCGGGGCGGAGCGTGGCGTTGCTGCGCAGCTCGCGGATGTTGTCCACGCCGGTATTGCTGGCGGCGTCGATCTCTACAACGTCGATGTCCTGGCCCTCGGCGACGGCCTTGCACGACTCGCATTTGCAGCACGGGGTGGGGGTCGGAGCGTCGAACGCCAGGCAATTCAAAGCCTTGGCCAGGATGCGGGCCATCGACGTCTTGCCCACGCCGCGCGTTCCCGTGAACAGATAGCCGTGGTGCACGCGCCCGGATTTGATCGCGTTTTTGAGCGTGGTCGCGGTGACTTCCTGCCCGACGACTTCGTCGAACGTTGCGCTGCGATAGGCTCGAGCTAGTACGCGATAGGGCATCTCACACTCCGCACCGAACGCACCGCCGAATCGGAGCACCGGGCGCAAGCCCGGTGATCCCGGCGCGCCGGGATCCGTGGGCTCGCGCCCACGGCTCTGCACCGACCGGCGATCCATGACGACCAGGTGATCCACGGCACCTGAATGAGCCAGGTGGGCTGCTCTGTCTCCAGCCTGACCCGTTGTCTGGACCACCCACTGCATGGGACCTGGTCGTCATGGATCGCCGGCGGACGGCGGCACCGTCCGGTCCGCCGCCCGCGCGGCATCCGAAGCGGGGATCATACCGTGGACCGAGAATGCTTTGTAGGGGATGACTTCGGATTGCCTTCTGATGAAGGCGGTCACACTCGGCGTGCGGAGGGTGCGTCCCCAAGACGGGTTGCGATCTTGAGCCGGTCGCGCAGCGCAGCGGTCGAACGTTGGCAATTTCAGCCGCGTAGCGGCGGTAGGAGTTAGCCCACGGCGTGAGCCGTGGGACCCCTCGGACATTCACGGAATAAGCCCCAGCGGGGCGACACGCCGGTTGTCCGTCGACCGACCGGGCAGTGTCGCCCCCACGAGGCTCGGTTTTCCGGCCCGATAAGAGCCGTGCTGCGGTCGGCCGCCTCCGGGTCGGGACGCGGACGGCGCGATATCGTATTCTGGCCGGGTAGGCGCTCTCCCCGCCCCTTGACGTTCGAGGGACGTTCCGCGCCAGGGTCGGCCTTCGCCGCGAGCCGGTTTTCCCAGGAGACCAGTTACGATGAATCGCAACCTGACCGCACGATGTTTTCGTCATCTCGGCCTTTTCGTGGGGCTGGCCGTGTGTCTGTCTACCATGCGCTGCGACGTGCCCTCGGCGTCGTCGTCGGGCGGCGGGAACGGGAAGCTGCGCGTGCTCATCACGGACAAGCCGTTCCCCTTCGACTTGATCGACGAGGCGTTGGTCACGATCACTCGCGTCGAAGTCCGGCGGGCCGGCGAATCCGAATGTGAGACCGAATGCGATGACGATCTGTTCTGCAACGGTGAAGAGACCTGCGTCGACGGAGAATGTCGGGCGGGGATCGCACCCTGCGGCGCAAACGAGGCGTGCGACGAGTCGGCCAAGGCGTGCGTGAAGCTCTGCACCGCCGACGCGGATTGCAACGACGGCAACTACTGCAACGGCGAGGAGATCTGCATCGACGGCCGCTGCGCGGCGGGCGCGGTCCCATGCACGGGCGACCGGTTCTGCGACGAGGAGTACAACGTCTGCACGTCCGGCTGCACGACCCATCAACAGTGCGACGATGGCGTGTTCTGCAACGGCTCCGAAACGTGCGTCGCGGGCGTGTGCGTCGGCGGCGCGGGCCCGTGTGCCGCGGGTCAAACCTGCAACGAGGACGACGACGAATGTGAGAGCGCGGACGACGGCGCGGACGATGACGGTGACGACCAAGCCGACAACGGCGACGACGGATCCGAGGATGGCGGAGAGAACGCCGCCGGCAGTCCGTTCCTGGTGATCTTCGAGGGAGAGAAGGTCTTCAACCTACTTGACCTTCAGAACGGCCAGACCGACCTTCTGGCCGACGCGGACATTCCGGCGGGCACGTATACGCTAATGCGTCTCACCGTGACCGGCGGACAGATCACCCTGAACGACGGCCGCGTGTTCCCGTTGAAGGTTCCCAGCGGGGAGCAGACGGGGATCAAACTCCATTTCAACTTTGACGTGGCGGAAGGTCAGGAGACGCAGCTCCTGCTCGACGTCGATCTCAGTCGCGCGTTTCGGCCCATCCCCGCGGGACGCATCGACGACCCGAACACGATCCGCAGCTTCCACTTCTCGCCTTCGGTGGCGATGCGTCTGATCAATCTTCTCGAGGCCGGAAGCATCGCGGGGACCGTGACGACGATGGTGGGTGACGTGAGCACGCCGATCGCCGGAGCATCCGTGACGGCCTATGACGGCGACACCGAAGTGACCAGCACCTCGACGAGCGCCGATGGCACGTACGTGTTGAGCGGGCTGCCGACCGGCGAATACCGCGTCGAGTTCTCAGCGACCGGGTTCAACGATTTCGAGGTCGAGGGCGTTGCGGTGAGCGCGGGTCAGACTACCGGCAACGTCAATGCGACGATGACGGCCTCCGCGCCGTAACCCTCGCTCCGGGGTTTCAACCAAAGACGGCCTTCATGTTCGTGCCGGCGCGGCGTCACCCCTTGTGGGTGACGAATCGAGTGTGGCCTCTGATCGCGCCGCCCACGAGGGGCGACGCTACGTTTGTGCTTCGGACGTGCTACGACGCGGCCTGGAGCGCAAGTTTCACGGGCCGTTCGAGGGCTTCCCGCCGGTTCACGCCGTTGGCGTTCGGAGCTGCTTGCAGCGCCGGATGCTGCCAGTCATGCGCCGCAAGGACCGAAGCCGGAGCATTGGCGACCGCCCGTTGCCACGCGGCCCGCTCGGATCGGGTGAGCAGCTCGCTTAGCTTCGGCCGCAATCGCGCTGCCTTGCTTCGATTTCCCGCTGTTGTCGCCGCCTTGCCCGAATCCACCAGCCCCGCATCGAGCAGCCGGGTGAGAATATTGAAGAGCACGCCGCCCATCTCCGCAGTGACGATTCCTAGACGCACCTCTCGATAGAGGCGATCCATGGCGTGGCCGACTGCGGCCCGGTTGCTCAGCTTGCGCAGGTACCCATCGGGTAAGTGTGACAACCGACGATGGGCGCGAACGCCTTGGGGCGTAGGGCGCAGCCGACGTCGCGCGATAATCGCCGGATCGTGCAGCGGGCAGTATTCCGTTCCCGTGCGGATTCGCCCGCGACAACGCTTGCCGGATTTGGTGACCACGGAGCACCGTTTGTCGAACGGCAAGCGCTGCGGGCAGAGGATGGGCACGTTGGCCGTGGCGGCTCCGCCGTTTCGCTCACGCGGAAGAGTTAGCGCTTCCCAGAACAGCATGGTCTCATCTCCTGCCGCAGTGGTGCGGCCTCGCAAGGAGTTTTTCAGATCCCACGCCGACGTGCGTCCGTGATGCGCCGGTGTGAACGAGACTTCGTTGAAGGTCCGGAGCTGTGCGATCCCTCCCAGCACCCTGTAAATTCGCTGCGCCGAGCGCGAGCAAGGACCATTGTAGACTCGTGTCCGCGTTCCGCAAGGTGGCGACGGACGGTGAGCGCATCTATTGATGTACAATGAGGTTACCGTCCCCGCCCGGCTAGGCGTGCTCCTGTGAAAGGCGATCGGATCGTGCAATCGGCGGGGGCGTAACGGGGTAGAATCGTGAATGAGCGAGACGGGCCGGGTGGCCTTGGGCGGTTGCCCGCCCAAGGCTCCCACAGATCCGGACGTGCGCGACTCACGCATCCGGCTCGTCACGGGATGGTTTTGCTGCGCATGCGGCGTGGATCGAATGGTTTTCGACG
>Ga0315274_10004828_pt1 | contig 19779 bp, 30 predicted proteins | sample YL17G02_20_MG_FD_203700 | JGI IMG/M metagenome (GOLD analysis project Ga0315274, IMG submission 203700) | Sediment microbial communities from Yellowstone Lake, YNP, Wyoming, USA - YL17G02_20 | ecosystem: Environmental > Aquatic > Freshwater > Lake > Sediment | place: USA: Wyoming | collected... | reverse complement strand
CGCCACTGAGATCGTAGCCAACAACCTGGTCATGCTCGGTGACAAAAAGGATTCGAACGGTGAAGAGAAGCCGAAAGCGAAACCAGCACCGAAGCCGAAGGGCGAAGGCACAGAGATCAACGACGACGACATTCCTTTCTAACGAGCCAGCGGTCTAAACGTACACCGACCAGCATGAGCCCACACAAATTTGGAGCGGAGAACGTAAGACCGACAAGTGGGGCAAGGCATAGTGCGAAACAGCGTGCGTGACAGACGGGAGAGAAGCCGTCTAAATTTTCTGGGGGTGTTAAATGCGAGGAATCGGACTATGGATTGTACTCAACTTGCCGCTCGGGCGATTCACCCCATACGCCATTGCGATCATTCTTGGAAAACGTTGTCGGAGAATAAAATGACAACCCACTATGATCCGACAAAAGATTTCCCTGGTATAGTACACCGAGGGGAAGACGGCAAGTGGTACTTCTGGGGTGAGGATTGGTGCAGTTTGAACGGGCCTTTCCTCACCGAAGAAAGAGCCAAACGAGAACTGGAGAAATACATTGAGCACCTTGAAAAGAAAACCAACACTTGAGGAGATAGTCGTGGCCTGCCGAGCACAGATACAACAGCACGTTCATCAAATCATGGAAGCCAGGGACCTGATGCGCGAAGCAGAAGACCCAGTTCTTACCAAGCTCCGCCGCATTACGATCTTGTCGGAAGCAACCGATATTATTCACAAAGTCATCGAGACCCTCGGGCCGTTGTCGAACCTGGTGGAACTGCGAAGGGAATGCCACCACCGATTCATGGAGGCGTGCAACTAATGCCGTACATCGAACCGTCAGAGAGACCACCCTTAGATAAGATCGTTGAGGATATGATACGGGCTCGTGTCAATGCTGACGGTACTCTGAATTACATTCTCTTCAAATTTTGTTTGAGCACAGTAAAGCCGAGCTATGCCGGATACCGAAATTTTATGGGGGAGCTTGCAGAGTCCGCCGCCGAGATCCGACGAAGATTACTCAGCCCCTATGAAGATCAGAAAATCCGCGAAAACGGTGACGTACATGCCGAAGGATCGAAGCGAATCTTAGCCTTTGGTGAACGCCCCGAGAGTTTAGAATAGGAGACTACATGACCGAACTACTAGAGTCAACAACCAGTTTCAACAAAGACCAAGAGGCAGCGATCGAGGCCGGTCACGGCGTTTACAAGGTGCTCGCCGGTCCTGGCAGTGGGAAGACCGCCGTTCTTGTTGCCCGACACAACCGCCTATTTCGCCAAGGCTACCACATGCTTTGCCTGACATTCACAAAAGCTGCGGCTAAGGAAATGTACGAACGTTCCGGTGGCGGAAACTTTCGAACCCTTCATAGCGCGGCCTATAAGATTCTTCGAGAGGATTCTACCTCGTCCCACGGCTTCATTGCGCCGCCGCTCGATGAATTGATCCCCCAAGCTACAAAAATTCTTGCGAGACGCCCCTACCCATTCAGATACCTCATGGTGGACGAAGCACAGGATTGCAGCAACACAGATTGGGATTTCATATCCCGTCTGTCTCACAACATCTTTGCTGTGGGCGACGCAATGCAATGTCTGTACGGTTTTCGGAATTCGAAACCGGATCTGTTCTTCCATCTGGAGAATATGTTTCCCGAGACGAAGACCCTCTACCTGGGTCAGAACTATCGTTCGACACAACGCATTGTGGAATTTTGCAAGGAGATCGCCCCAATACGCGGGGCCTTGTTGGAAAGGATTTGTTCGCATAATGAAGTTGGGGAGCCCGTCTCCTTTCACAGTTTCGATCATAACGTAGCCGAGGCGGAGTTCATTATCAATCAGGTTCGCAAATTGGAAGAGCAAGGCAGCAAGGACTTCGTTGTTCTGGCACGAACCCACCGGCAATTGGAGGTCTTCCTGAAACTGAATGCTCCCGAGCACCTGGAACTTCATACAATACACGCAGCCAAGGGTGGAGAATGGGACAACGTTTTCGTGGTCGGCACCCAACAGGGGCTAATCCCTTTTAAGGATGGGGATATAGACGAGGAGAGCCGGATCTTATTCGTAGCTGCAAGCAGAGCGAAGAAACGATTGGTCCTGACAAAGTACGGAACCAAATCCAGGTTACTTCTAGGATCGGGGAGGTTCTAATGGAGTGTCAAATATGCCAACAATTTTATAACGCCGACCAGCAGTCACCAGTCTGTCCGCACTTGAAGCTCGATCCCCCGCTGGGCCGATTGGGTGGTCCCAGGCTCCGGCCAGAGATCCAACGGGAAATCGACGAGGCGTATGCCTTAAAGGACATACGTAGCCTGACCTCCTTCCTGGGGTCATCGAATTTTGCGGCACGATATTACGCTCAAGCTAAAATAAATCTTTTATATGAGGAACAAAATGGGAAACAAACTCTATCTGAATTATAAAGGAAGGCCCGTAACTAGCCACTCCTACTCGGGTGGGACGACGCTTCGATTCTGCAAGCGCCGGTACTTCCTAGAACGCATCAAGGGTTGGAAACAGAAAGAAAATAACGCCTCTACCCATTTCGGTGACTGCGTTGAAGCAGCGGTGATCTACCACGTAAACAATAAGAACGTCGGCGGTATCGAACACTTCGTTCTTCAGTGGAACAAGTTCAAAGACAACAAGGAACTGCACTACACAGATAAGGAAGGAAGCTGGGAAGACTTGTTGAGGATGGGGAAGCACATGCTCCGGCTCTTTGAAATCTGGTGGCCGACATCCGGTATCACTAATCCAAAGTTCCAGCTTCAGTATAAGAAGGAAGTCTTCCCTGGTTCCTCGAAGTACCAGGGACTTGAGTTCACTTCCTATGTTGACATTCGTGGCGACTACAAAGGCAAACCCCTGGTAGTCGATTGCAAGACATCAAGCTCGGCGTTGCCGGATAACCCCGTCATGCTGAAGCTCGATGCTCAGTTGCCCGACTACGCATGGGTAACCGGAATTCCTGACGTAGCTTTCCTGAACTTCGTTAAGGGCGGATCGTCCTTCGAAAAGGGCGACCGCGCCACGTCCCTCATTGATGGGAAGGAATTCATCGTGGCCTTTGCGGATTCAACGACCAACACGGCCCTGCTCTTGACTGCCGAGATTTACGCGAGGTACGCCCAGGAAGTAAGCGGCGTCAAAGGAAACGCTCTTAAGGAAATCAAGGCACGCTACACTTGTCTCGGTGGACCCATGACCCCGATAGCCGACATTACGAAGTGCCGGTTGCAGTTCTTGACAACCACGATCCCCGATGATATGATTGCTGAAGCCGGTCAAGATGAAGGTCAGAAGATGGTCGAGATTGTCGATTGTCACGAGAGAAACTACTGGCCCCAGGACGGAAAGGGTATCCGTTTTCCGAACAACAAATGTACGATCTGTCCAATGCGCGGAATCTGCACAGGAGACGACAAGCTCCGCGACGAAATGTTAGTCAACCTTAACGCACCGGCTACCCCTGCTTTACCGCCCCCTGTGGCACCGGCTCAAGTATCCGAGGAAGACTGGCTCGATAAATTGTTGGAGGGATAATGTCTAAATCTGATATCCGAAAGACGATCAAACAAATTTGCAAAACCTATTGGAAGGTGGATGTCCGAGAACAAGATCCTAATTGGAAATCGATCTTAGAAATGCTCGGGGTCATCCGTTCGCATCAACTCGAATATGCTTTTAAAAGGTTTGCGGAATTGAACCGAGCTTCAGTTCTCACCAATCCTTTGCTTACGTTCATCAACAACTCCGATAAGTACATCGTCCCTGGTACGGTAGCTCTGGAGCCTATAGATCCGACTGTTGGGGCGGACGACACAGGATTAGACGAACTGTGTCTCGATCTTTGCATGATCGGCGAAGTGTCCTTTACCGGCGTCTATCGGGGCCTTCTGGCCGAGCTTAGAAATAGTGCTACGGATGCGGAGATTAAGGCGGCGTTCACAGAGTTCTTTGATCCCAACGACGAGTGGGCAAAGAAAACGGTGGTGAAACGATTCGTTGAAGGCGGCGGGAAAGACTTCATCAACAAGGCCCGAAAAGAAGCACAGCTACTCAAGGAACAAGAAGCACTCCAGGCCAAATTAACCGAGGAGTTTATTAAGCAACGGACTGAGGAAGTGGCCGCTGCGGATTTAGATGATGACGTTACCGAAATCGTACTTCCAGGAGCGAAACAATGACATCCACCCTATCAGAAAGTTGGCACAGCTACCCAAAGATCTTCGCACTGGGGCACCGCTACATCAAAGACCTATTGAAAGATCCCGTTCTCGTTGAAGAGAAAGTCGATGGTTCCCAAATAAGTTTTGGGAGATTCAACGGGGAGCTACGAATCAAAAGCAAGGAAGCAATCATCCATGTAGACGCACCCGAGAAAATGTTTTCGCTCGGAGTTGAAGTAATCAAAAGCTTAGATCTTCAAGATGGGTGGACCTACCGTGCCGAGTATCTTCGCTCGCCCAAGCACAATGTCCTCGCCTACGATAGGGCACCCATCAACCATCTTATCCTGTTCGATATAAATTCGGGGAACGAATTTTACGTACCCTACGAATCCGTTCAGTCAGAGGCCGCACGATTGGGACTCGAAGTTGTTCCCAGACTCTTCGAGGGGATTGTAACCGGCGCTGAACAGGTCACCCAGTTCCTTGACCAAATCTCAATCCTCGGTGGTCAGAAGATCGAGGGTGTCGTCATAAAAAACTACAACCGTTTCGGCGAGGACGGTAAGGCGCTCATGGGGAAGTTCGTCAGTGAGAAGTTCAAGGAAGTCCATGCCGGAGAATGGAGAGCCGCCAATCCTTCGAAAGGTGATATACTGGATAACTTCATCGCCCAGTATAAGACACCGGCACGGTGGCAAAAAGCCGTTCAACACCTTCAAGAGCGGGGAGAACTACAGAACGCACCCCAAGACATCGGGAAGTTAATCAAGGAAGCGCAAGCAGACTTGATCGCAGAATGTAAGGACGAGATCGCTGCCAAGTTGTTTGAGTGGGCTATCTCTAAAATTCAGCGCGGGATTGTCGGCGGTTTGGCTGAATGGTATAAAGAGTCCCTGATGGAACAGCAATTCAAACCGGAGGAAACTAATGTCGCGGGAGAATGACCTTGACGCCCTGAAAAAGAACCCAGTCGTTCTGCGCCTCTACAAAGAGCGTGTCAAGCTTGAACACAACGGTCCCCGATTCCGAGGCCGCTGTCCGCTCGGCACGCACAACGACAGCACTCCCAGCTTCGACATTTTTCTGCACGAGGGGGTCTACATCTACAACTGCATGGGCTGCGGGAACAAAGGCAACATCTTCCAGTTCATTTCTAAGGTCGATGGGATATCGATGAACGACGCCATTAAACTGGTGCGGAATTTTGTTCAGGGGTCTCCGGAGTACGGAGCCGAGGAAGTGGACCGAGTTTTCAAACAGCCGTTAAAAGACGATAAGCCGAAGATCGCTCTGCCGCTGGATGCAGTTGCCCACTTCGAGACCGCGTTAGCAAATAGCGAGCCAGCACGAGCCTGGTTGCTGAATGAACGAGGAATTCATTACGAAACTGCCAAGAGGCTACACGTAGGATTCATCCAAGATATCGGCTCGTTGATCGGACAGTCCGACCGCGACGTTCAAGACAAGGGATGGATTGTTTTTCCTTGCATCGAAGGGGACAAAGTAAAATCTGTTAAGTTCCGGTCAATGGCACGAAAGGTCTTCCGGAAACAGACCGGCATGTCTTCTGACGTGCTCTATAACGTGGACACGATAGACCCCCTGGAGCCCGTATTTCTGACAGAAGGTGAGTTCGATGCCGTGGTTTTAGAACAGGCAGGATTCCACGCGGTATCTCTGCCGAACGCCACAAGCAACACCACGGGGGCGATGCAGGACAAGCTCCTTCAGTCGGACCTAATCATCCTGGCCGGAGATTCCGACGCTGCCGTAGGTACTGAGAAAATGAAGAGCCTGTGGACTTCTTTCGAGAACCGCTCCACCTTTTTAGAATGGCCTGCCGGATGTAAGGACGCCAACGAAACTTTCTTGACCTTAAGCAAGGGGGACATTGAAGACTTCAAGAGTAGGGTGAACGAGGCGGTGCTCTCCGCAAAATCCGTTGTCATGCAGGGCATCTATTCCTTGACCGAGAGCATGGAAGCTCACAATCAGAGCGACCTGGCGAACCACCCGAAACGTTTTCATTTCCCCTGGAAGAACGTGGATGAAATGGCGATCATTCTTCCTGGTGATGTGGTGGCAGTTCTTGCTACCAGTACAAAGCTCGGTAAGACTTGCTGGATTATGAACGCCACACTGTCCGCAGCCAGAAGCAAGGAACACAAAGAGATCGTATTAAACTATCAGTGCGAACTTGACGTGGACCGATTCAATACAATGGTGGCCGCTTACGTTCTCGGCAAAGATCGAAACCACCTGTCGAAAGACGATCACAAAAAAGCTGCCGCCCTGCTTAGAAAAGATGGGGTCAAGTATTACATCGGATCGGAGCCAGCGTACAACACGGTAACCCCCGTTCTGAAATTAATCGAGAACGCAATCAAGAGGCTCCGCCCAACGGTCGTTGTGCTCGATCACATTCACTTCATCTGCCGAAACGAGAAGGACGAGATTAAGGCCCAGGCCGACGCCTCACAATGGATTGCTCGGATGTCGAAGCTCCACAAGGTTAAGTTCTTCATGATCGAGCAGCCAAGAAAATCGAATCAGCAGAATCGTGGTAAGCGCCTGCAAATTTCAGACGGTAAGGGTAGTGAGGCCCTGCACAGTGATGCTGCCGCAATCTTTGCGATCCATCGTGACCTGGTAAAGCAAACCGATCCACCCCCTCCAGATGCTTACAGCCCGATTACCAGCATTCACTTGCTGGGTGGCGCACGGTCCAAGGGTGACGGAGCGTCGGAAGGCCGGTTGATGTTCAACGGAAAGCACGCCCTATTTACGGAGATTATGCGGAACCCTGAACCAGGGGAAGCGCCTGGACTAGGAGAATAATAATGTCGAAAATCTACACCCTACAAGTACAGGATGATGCCTTTATGAAAAATGCCCAGCAGGTAGCCGGACAAATCGATCTGCTTCTTGATTCAATCCACACCGGAGAGCTTGTCTTGGCGACCGGATATGTTAAGCTGGGAGCCGCCCTGCTAACCGTGCGAGAAAACAAATACTGGGTGGCCCTGGGATTCAAAAACTTCGGGGAGTATATTGCATCAGTTAAGGATAAGATCCACACGGGCCGAACACAGTTGTATCTCTACGTTGCAACCGTGGAGAAGCTTCTGCCCTCGATCAGCGAAACAGACCTGACCGAGATAGGAATCACCAAGGCCCTGGAACTGAAACGAGTGGTCAGCCAAACAGGCGAGCAGCCGCCCCAAGAACTTATCGACCTGGCTCTTGACCCAAAGACAACGCAGGCCGTTCTCAAGGGCGAAGTCTACAAGCACCTAAACTTAACACCGGAAGACAAAGGAATCTATTTCGACTTTGGATTCTACGTCACCGAGGAAGAGAAGACCGAGATCGAGCGTGGTCTTGATGTAGCCGCCAGAGTCGATCCTCCTGTCGGAAATGATTGGCAGGAGAACGCTCGCAAAAAGGAAATCATGCTCCGGCTGGTGCGGGAATTCCTGGCAACGTGGGAAGCACAGGTCACACAGGAGGAAATCAAGTGGTAAGCCGATGGGTGTACGTTGAAAACGATGCACGCGGACACGTCATTCGAATTTACAGAGGTCTTCCAGACCCCGATGACTACTTCTCGATAGTGGAGCGAACACTTGCCATATCGGCGATTCGAAAACAAGTTTTTGCTAGAGCCCAGGGGTACTGTGAATACTGCGGGGCGAACCTGGGAGAAGGGGGACACATGCACGAGAAGTTATCACGAGGACGCGGCGGACTAATCTCACTCACAAACTGCGTGGCAATATGCGCCGCCTGCCACAGAAAAGAACATCCTGGAATAGGAGGGGCGAAATGACGACGGAACGCTGCGAAAAATTCATACGGGCATTTATTGCGGATCATGCCAAAGCATTTTTTCCGGAAGATAGGGAGGAGCTTCACCAAGATATTTTCGTGGCACTTCTCGAAGAAGATCCGAAGGGAGTCTATGCAGAATTTCAGGTCAACCTAACGGCGATTCGAGTCTTGGAAAACTTCAGGACGCAACGACACAATAGCCTGAGATTGCTGGCCCCAAGTCGCGTCGAAAGCGAAGAGTTACTACCCGATCACGGTGTCCCGAATCTGGATATACGATTAGATGTCGAGTCGGCGATAAAGAAGCTTCCTAAGAATCTTCAAGGCCCCGCCGAAGATTTCTTTTACAGAGAAATGAGCCAAATATCTGTAGCACGAAAGCACCGCAAGTCTGCGGCCTGGGCCTCCGCAACAAAAGCGAAAATTCAAAAGCTGTTATCTAACTCACTATAGGAGGCATCATGCCAGTAAAGATTGAGAAGAGCGTATTCATCAAGGACAAGGAAGGGAAAATCACTATCTTGACCGAGACCGATCAGATCGCGGAGAACACCGACATCACCATGCAGTGTGATAGCCCACGCTGCGCCAGCCGCCACGACGGGAAGCATGTCGAGATATCCTGGAATATCGATGCGGTTAAGGCAGATGCCAACGCTCTGAGCGACGACTTCTATCGTATCGTTAGCGTGGTGCTCGATCCTGGGAATCAAACGCCGGTTCAAAAAACTTTCTGCGGTGCTCAGTGTGCCAGGGACTACCTGCAAAGTGACTACGTGGCACCGTTGAGCCCGAGGGAACAGGCCCTTCTCATGGCACAGAATCAGCAGGCCGAGATCGCCAAGCATAAGCCTGCCGTCAATGTGATTCCGTTCAAGCCTCAAGGTCCGGTCGATAACGAAGTGAAGGGTCCGGCTGCGGTTGCTCAGACCTTCGAAGATCCAGCGAAAGATTACACCCTGGAGCTTCCTCCTGACCAGGCTCCGCCTCCTGCCGCCTGCGTTGGAGAACAACCGACCTGCGACCATTGTTGCGAGAAATGCACCCAGGAACCGTTTCCAGAACTGCCAAGCGACGTAACCCGAATCGATCCGGATGAAGAAGTAAACTTGGGGCCACTAGCATGACTGGATCAGACTTCGAAAAAGCAATCGTAGCCCTGGCAGCTTGGCGGGAGATGCGGGGAGAAGGCGTCAATGCAATGCTCTCTGTTGTGTTCGTTATGCGGACAAGAGCGAAGCAAGGGTGGCACCACGGGAGTATCTACAATAACGTGGTAGCTCGTAACCAAATCTCCTCGATGACTGTAGTGGGAGATCAGAACACCGACGAGTACCCCGACATTCGAGATCCGAACTTCCAAACCTTGTTGTTCAAGATCGAGGACATCTATAACGATTGTCCGGACCAGCTTACAAATGGGGCCTCATACTACGCCAATCTCACGATAGCTACGTCGCCCTGGTTTCAAAAGAACATCGTGGAAGATCAGGTGAACCATCCACGAGTAGCACAACTGGGGCAAACCACATTCTTTAAATAGGAGAATCCGATGAAGTTTGATATGGTTCTAATTTACGATTGGCTTGGAGGAAAGAGCATCGCATTCGCTCTGTGGATCTTTATCGTAGGGTCCGTACTCGCTTTCCTCGGTAAGTTGCACACCGAGTATGTCGCCCTAGCCGGAGCCCTTCAGGCTTTGATTGCTGCAAGATCCGTGGCATCCGATTATCACGAACGCGCTCTTAACGGAAATGGGGACGGGTTCGGGCATGTGAAAGAGGAGGAAAAGAAATGAATATCGACGAAGCAAAATTCCAAGTCTTAGAACAAAACGTCCAGGCTCTTCAGCAGACGTGCTATCAAATCCTGGTTCGGCTTACCGACCTAAAGATCGTCCTGGCCGGTAAAGGGCTCCTGGTGCATCCGGAAGAGCGAAGCGATATTCCCGAACACGCCGTTCAGGCCAAGGCGACCAGCGCCGAGGAGCTTAACAACAAGATAAAAGCCTTCTTAGAAAAAGAAGGATATACATTTAGAGAGGCAGACCTCTTGCCCACCGAGCCAGAGAAGGGTGACATCCCTCCGCATTCTCTGTTTGCACAGGAGAAACGGCTCTTGGAAAAGGAAGGTTACGCGTATCAACCCGTCTGTCTCCGCAGTACGTCGTCGTCGTGCCGATGCGCGGATTGTTGCCACAGAAGGAAGAGCGTATACTGTACGGGGGACTATTATGGCCCTATTTGAATGGCAATGCCCGAAGTGTCACGCGATCACTGAGCAGATCGCAAGCTTCAAAGACAGGGAACAGATTGTGCTCAAATGCCCGAAGTGTCACACGACAATGAAGCCTGTCGAGCACTCGAAGCCTGCGAAATTTCAATGGGGTAGAGGAGGTCCGTTCAATGGTTAGCTTTGATAACGGTGTAGTACATGGGTTGCTAGGCTCTAAGGCTGAAGACGAGATTGTCAGATTAGCCAAAGCAAATCGGGCAAAAGACAAGCGCCTGCAAAAGCTGTACGGGATTACCATCGAGACCTACTCGCACATGCTCCTCATGCAAGATGGGGTCTGTGCAATTTGCAAGCACCCCCCTGGTACCAAGTCGTTGTCTGTGGATCATGACCACAAATGGAAATATTACAAGATCGTTGTGAATCAGATTGCTGACGAACGTTTTATAGCGAAACTGGGAGGATGCTCCGCGCCAACCTATGTAAGTCTTCGCGGCCACGGCTCTAGCAAGAAGGAAGCTCGGGACAGGTTGAAGGGTTTACTGAAGCGAGCCAGTGTCCGAGGACTTTTATGTTTTAGTTGTAATTCCGGACTTCGAAAGTATCGAGACAATCCTGAGTACCTGGCGAATGCTGCTGAGTATCTTCGGAGACACCAACTAGGAGAATTTTAATGCCCCTACCAACACCAGAAGAAATCAAAACAGTGTACGTGAAAGACAAATCCTGGGTCCTGGCCCACGAGAGGCTTTTAATCATCGTCCTCGCCGTGGCCGCAGTAGTGTTCCTGGGTTGGAAGTATCTCAACTCTTCGAGCGATGCCGCCATTGCAAAGAACGCCGTAGCTCAAGAGGTGTTGCAGCAACAGGTTACCCAGAACCAGGCCATCACAAAACAACTAGCAACGCAGGTCGAGCAGTACCAGCAAATGCTGAGTGCCCTGACAGCACAGAACGCCTCTCTCCTAAAGAACATCAGTCAGAGACAGGTGGCCGTTCAGAAGCAGCAACAGATCGACAAGACCTTACCCCTTCCGGAATTGGGACGGCGCATTGAAGGACTGGCCGGATTAACCACACCCGATGTAACACCGACCGCCAAGGGTATCGAGCTTTCAGAAGCAGGATCTAGGGCAATCGCTCAACTTTTGGAAACGGTTCCCGTGATTCAACAGGAAGTGAAAGACCTTCAAGCTATCGTAGCTAACAAGGACACACAGATCGCCTCGTTGGAAACTATGGTTGGAAGCCTGAACATCCAAGTCGCTGGGCTCAAGACTGAACTGTTAGACAAGGACCGAGCTATGAAGGCGGCGATTGATTTAGAGAAGGCGAAGGCTCGCAAGAGCAAGATCCGTTACTTCTTGACCGGCCTGGGAATTGGGGCGGGAGTCGCAAGCTACCTATTGTTACGCTGAGGAACCCATGAGAACTAACCAGCTTGTCCATGTGTTGAAAAACGAAAAGGGGATGCGCGTCATCCGGATTGAAATGGGGGTGTTCGATATCTGGGTACTCACAATCATCGGTCCCTCGAAGTGCATCCAACCCTTTGTCCGGTGGAACTACAACAAACCGAACTTCATTTACAATCCAGGTGAGTACGGTGGACAGAGGGGCCTTTGTTTAAAACCGGATGGTTGCGCCCCGTGCATTTGGATTCCGAGAAAGCCAAGAACACCGGACGAAATGGGAACCCTGGCTCACGAATGCACCCACGCCGCGCTGTACGTTGCCGATTGGGTAGGGGAGAAGGTTGGGCCGAACCAGTCTGAGCTTTTAGCCCACACGGCTGGGTGGTTATTTCAGAACATCATGGAGCACGCTTGACAAACGATTTGAAATCTGCTACAGTGGAGAGACTATGCGAGGATCAAAAGCAAAAAGGTTAAGAAAGGAAGCATTGGCATTGTACCCCGAGGGCTCCACCCTGAGCGTCGAGGTGACGAAAACGTTTCAAGGCCAGCCGGTTGCAGGAAAGATTGTGTACGGAGGCTATCGAAGAGCCTATAAAGATCTTAAGAGGGGAATTCATGAAACCAGAAACTCGAATTAGACGCTTCTTTGACAACATAACGTTCTCGGATGGGTGTTGTGAATGGTTGGGCCGAACAAACGATGACGGGTATGGTACGTTCAGGATCGGACCCGCTACCGCCGTAAAACAGCAGCTAGTTCACCGTTTTGCATGGGAGATATTCAACGGCCCGATTCCCGAAAGCATGTGTGTCCTTCACAACTGCGACAATCGGGTATGCGTAAAACCGACCCACTTATTTCTTGGCACTAGGGATGTCAACAATAAGGATCGCATGGAGAAGGGTCGAAGCGCAACAGGCGAACGAAACGGGCAGTGTAGGCTCTCAGACCAAGCCTTAAGAAACATCTTAGCATCGACAGAGCGCGGCGTCGCTCTCGCCAGGAAATATGAAGTTACACAAGATACGATCTGCCGAATCCGAAACGGACGGTATCCTCGGGAGGTAACCAATGGGTAAACCTACGCAGCCAACATCGAAAATTCTTTTCCTTGACGTGGAAACTGCTCCGATCCTCGCTTCTGTTTGGGGAATATGGCAGGTGAATGTACCGCTCAACATGATCGAACACGACTGGCATCTGTTGTCGTTTGCTGCAAAATGGATTGGAGAGAAAGAAGTTATTTACTACGATCAATCAAAGGCGAGGAACGTCGAGAACGACAAACTACTTCTTCGGAAACTGTGGAAGTTGCTCAATCAGGCCGATTTCGTTGTGGCCCAAAATGGCCGCAGGTTCGATATCCCGAAGATCAATGCTCGTTTAATTACCCAGGGATTCAAACCTCCGTCCCCGTACAAGGTAATTGATACAAAAGACATGGCGAAACGCAACTTCGCTTTCACCAGCAACAGACTGGAACACCTCACACGATTGCTGTGCAAGGAAAAGAAAAGCCTACATAAGCTCTTCCCAGGATTCTTACTTTGGCAGGAGTGCCTCAAAGGCAACCAAGCAGCCTGGAAAGAATTAAAGACTTATAACATCCAGGACATCCGAACCCTGGAAGAACTCTACTTGAAACTAAGGCCCTGGTCCTCAGTCCATCCGAACCTGGCTGTCTCCAAAGAGGCGGAGTTTCCCGAGTGTCCTCGATGCGGGGACGCGAGAGTGATTCGAAACGGCTACTCAACGACAGCGGTGGGCAAGTACCAGCGGTATCAGTGCGCTGGCTGCGGGGGCTACGCTCGGGGTAGCAAGCTGGTCAATACCGCTGAACAGCGAAAGGCTTTACTGAGGGTGATCTAAGCTGTACGTCTTGTTACCAGTTAGTGTCAGAAAACAGCCATTAGCTGGTACCAGAAAATACAAAACAGAGAGGAAAAACAACATGTCCCGACCAGTCGTATATCTTGCTGGCTTGATTTCAACCACTGTGCCGGACTCCCTGCGGTGGAGAGAAGACGCCATTCCGATTTTGACAGATGCAGGCTTCGAAGTTCTGAGCCCCATGCGTGGGAAAGATCCGAAGCGTCTTCAAGCAGGCGGTCTCACCGATCCCTGTCTGACGGCCAAGGATATCATAGCTCGGGACTACCAGGACGTTTCTCGATCAAATGTTGTCCTGGCGCATCTTGAACTTTTCGGAGGTCAGCGGCCCTTGCTGGGTACGATTGCTGAACTGGCCTGGTGCTGGCAGCTTAAGATCCCCGTTGTGGGAATGGTTTCCCGAGAGAACGACTACATTTTGAATCACCCTTTCACCAAAGAGTTTGTCGCACACTTTTTCCACGACGAAGACGAAGCCGTGGAATTCATAATCGATTACTATTCCAGGAGGTAGCATGATTTCAAGAGAACACACCGGAGAAGAGTTTGTAACAAAGGACTCCGAAGCGCGTCTGAAGTCCCCACTTCTAAGTAATCCATCTGAGCCCCTACAGTACGTCACCAAAGATTCTGGGGAGCGTAAGGTCTTCGACTCTGGGATGCAGCGCGACACGAACACCGGCAAGATGCAGCCAGACCTCGCCCTAGACGGCCCGATGTTCTTGCGGTGGGTTGCGCTTATGACTCGTGGCGCTGAGAAATACAAACGCCGGAACTGGATGAAAGCAAGCGGACCCGAGGAGCTTGAACGATTTCGGGAGTCAGCAGTTCGACATTTTATCCAGTGGTACTACGGCCTTAATCCGGAAGAGGATCACGGGGCATCTTGTTTTTTCAACATCAATGGGTATGAATACGTGAAGGACAAGATAAATGCGAAGGTGTGAAAAAACTGGACACACTAGAGTTATTTACGCTAGTGGAAAAACAGACTGCCGTCAGTGTCGAGATGCACACAGGAAAAGATACGCATCGGTACCAGGATTTTATAGACGAAAGTACCTTTTGGAAAAATCCAAACCTGGATTCAGGGAAAGGACCTCCCGAAGAATTAGACTTTGGAAATACGGAGTTGACTTACCGGACACCGACTGTGAGATTTGTGAGAAGAAAAAAGCTACCATCGTTGACCATGACCACACAACTGGTCAGACCCGTGGGTTTCTGTGCTATCGATGTAACATCTGGCTTGGAATTTTAGAAGAAAAACAGTGGTTTCTACAGCGATCTAAAGACTACCTGGAGAAAAAGAATGACCTTCAATGAGTATCAAGCCTTGGCCGCAGTAACCGACACCCGAGAGAATGACGATCTTGTTTACCCAACCCTCGGTCTTGTTGGAGAAGCCGGAGAAGTCGCCGAGAAAATAAAGAAGCTCTGGCGGAACAACGACATTACCACGGGCAATCGTGTCAGTGTGTTCGATGCGCTTGCAATAAAGAAAGAGCTTGGCGACTGTTTGTGGTACATTTCCACCATAGCTCGTAAGTTGAATATCAACCTTGATGATGTCGCAGAGGGGAACATCACAAAAACTCATGACCGACTGAGGCGTGGGGTCATAAAATCCGAGGGAGATGATCGCTAATGGCAACCGAAAAGAAAGAATTGACCGGCCTCGATGCAACCGTATCCCGAATGGAAAAGCTGTTTGGGTCCGGCTCTGTCATGAGACTGGGAAGTAGCAACATCACGCCGGTAGCTGACGGGGTTATTCCCACCGGCTCCATCTCATTAGATATCGCCCTGGGTGTCGGCGGAATTCCACGAGGCCGAGTCATTGAGATATTCGGTCCTGAATCCAGTGGCAAGACCACCCTGGCCTTACATATCATTGCCAGCGCCCAGAAGCTCGGTCTTACCGCTGCCTTCATCGATGCCGAGCACGCGCTCGATAAGGTGTATGCCAAGGCCCTGGGGGTCAACGTGGATGACCTGCTAGTATCTCAGCCGGACAACGGGGAACAGGCCCTTGACATCACCGAGGCCCTGATTAAAGAAGGGAACCTTGGAATCTGTGTGGTCGATTCTGTGGCCGCGCTGGTCCCCAAGGCAGAGCTAGAAGGGGAGATGGGCGACTCGCACATGGGGTTGCAGGCCCGTCTCATGTCACAGGCCCTCCGAAAGATTACCGGCGTCGTGGCTAAGTCGAAGACCACTATGGTATTTATCAACCAGATCCGCGATAAGATTGGCGTCATGTTCGGGAGCCCCGAGACTACCACGGGGGGAAGAGCCCTGAAGTTCTACGCAACTGTCCGGCTCGATGTTCGAAAAGTGGAACAGATTAAAGACGGCGAGATCTTCAAAGGCGTCCGGACAAAAGTAAAGGTGGTCAAGAACAAAGTCGCGCCACCCTTCAGAACCGCTACGTTCGACATCATCTACGGCACCGGCATTTCAAGAGAAGGGGATTTGATCGATGTTGGAGTCGAGCATGGTGTGGTTGAACAGAAGGGGTCCTGGTTCTCGTTTAACGGCGAGCGCCTGGGTCAAGGAAAGGCGGCGGCTGTAGATGCGCTGTTCCTCAACGATGTTTGGAAAGCTGCAATTGAGAAGGCGATTCGAAAGAAGATTGAACCTAAACCCGAGGAGAAAAAGAAATGAGCAAGCAATACCCGATTAACCCGACGTTATCTGAGAAGATTGAGAACGATCACAAATACCACGCCCCGTCTGGGGATCAGCCGCTTCGTTACGATGTTCTTCGTGATCGTTTCAAGGCTCTGGCTTTTCTGGTGGCCGCTCTTACTCCGCCGTCTCGTGAACAATCGTTAGCCTTCACTCACCTGGAGGAAGGATTGTTCTACGCAAACGCAGCGATAGCTCGCAACGAAAAGGAATAGTCATGTTGAAAGTCGTGATTGAAGTGATCGATGAAAAAGGCGTTGTCCTCGTACACCATGAAGACAACGCCACCCGCCCCACCACGTCAAAACTCCACCCAGATCATCCTGTCGAGGATGAAGAGTATAAGCTATTTGGCATCACGTACCAGCCACATGTTATGAGGAAAGGAAAGTTAGGAGGATTTTAAAAGGAAGTACGTCCAAGGAAGGACCGCGACCACCAGGTAGAAAAGGACACTCGCTGCGAGCATCTTGTGGCGCTTATACAGATGAAGAACCGTACCCAAACCAACAGCTACCGCTTTGCCGGTAACGATCACCAACAAAACGTCGTACCTATCCATCAGAAAACGAAGCAAGGGGTTGCCCTCTATCGATGTTCCGAAGAGAGAAACCCCATGAAACGTCGCCCACCCATCAAACAATTGGACAAGTAGAAAGCAAACGAAGATTAGATTTTTCAAAAGGCAATCCTGGTTTTGAGGAAATTAACAAGAGCGGCAATAATCCCTCCGACCAGCCAGCCGCTAAAGTCCACGTAACTTTTCCAGGCAGGGTCCCCTTCTTGAACATCACGCGGTTCTCTAAGAAACGCGAAAAGAGTCACTAGAAGAATCGCGGCCCCATAAAGTCCGAAGAAGTTATTCGGCACCAAATATTGTATCCAGCTTGAATGCTTTTCAGACAGACGATGGAGTGCTGCCAAACCGAGCCACACCCAGTCCGTTATCGCATAGCTCCACGCAAAGTGGAGAACTTCCCTATCTACCACATGTTGGATCGTTATCTTGTTTGTCATTAAAAAGGTTGCTCCGGAAACATCTTTCGAAGCTTCAGGTAGGTAGGATCTTTCATCCTTTCTGTGGCAGTCATTTCGGTGAAAGCCTTTTTAAAGTAGGTCACCTTTTTCTTCAGCATGAGCTTGGTCAACGCAGATTTCTCCCCGCTTGTTGCCTCGTCCCACACCAGTAAGAAATCTGGCATCTGTAAACGTGAGGCCCTGGTATAGAGCTTCGCCATATCCGGCTCCATGCCACGAGTAGATTGGACGGTCTTAAGAATTGACTGAGCGTCTTTGTGATGCAAGAGGCCCTGGTCAACCATCGACCAAAGCTCCTCGGGTTTCACGTCGCCGATCCGGACGCGATCCTCAAGCTCCATCTTAGCTGTGTGCGCCCGTAACTTGTCGGTATCAACTGGTCCGCTTTCCGAACGATCCGCCGATAACTCCGCAGCCTTCTTTGCGGCCTCAGTCTTAAATGAAAGTACCTGGGCACCGGCTGCACGCGCACCCAATTCCTTCCAACTCTGATTGGACTGAAGACCACTCATTTTCTTTGTCACGTTCTGCAACGGCAAAGGTACCACGGTGTCCCCAAGAATATCCCAAACCAAATCCCTGGTAGGCAAACGTCGGCCTTGCTCGTCGCGGCCTGAATAGACCGTGTTGATAGTTCTTTCCAATGGACTGAACCGATAACGCATGAACTTCAAGGGATCGGTCACAGCATGAAGCATGTCGGTAGGCAAGGTACGCAACGAGATTGTTTTGTCGCGGCCCTGGTCGTCTTTATACGCCACACCGAATGGGGCCTCGTAATGAGCATTGCCGGTGTTGAGATAGTTGAGAACGCGAGCGGAGAGCCACATTGCGATAGCAACTTTTGCCAGGTCTCTCCGCATCACCTTCCCGTCCCCACCCATAGCACGACTCATGGAACGTAGTTCAGACTCCAACCAATCCGGAGCCAAAGCCACCAACCTGAAAGCATCTTCAGTCATCAGGGCTCGGCCTTCTCGCCGAAGATTCAATCCACCAAACCGCATGTTCGTATCTTCCGCAGCCAACGCCAAGATCTTGGACTCGGGGTATTCCGGATATGCTCTCTTATACTTCTCGTACAGATGTTCAGCCGCCCGAGCTTTCAAGCTGGGCACGTACTTCTTGAATAGATAGTCCTGGAACCAACCAGCCGCATGGCCGAGAACAGGAACCTTGCCCAGGAGTTTACTGTGGCCGACCATCATGCCTTCCTGGAAACTGTCCATACCATCGGCGTAGCTCTTCAACGTGAGACCGTTTTCAACCAGCTTGCCGAGAAGCGGGTTCGTTCTAAGATTCCACTTCTCCACGCCAAACGGACTGACTCCAGTCATCATGGCTCTCAAGCTTTCCTGAACCAAGTGGAACACGTCGAACGACAGCAAGATCCCCTTGGCTTCGCTGCCTGCTTTGAAGACAGGAGCCATGTGCTTGGCGAGAGGAGACTGGGTATCTAACTGACGCTTAATATACTCATGAGCTTCAGGGTGTACCTTGAGATCCCCGCGAACCAGGACGGGGTTCCCGTTAGTATCCTGAGAGGCGAACTGCCATCCCTGGAATGCGGGGTGATTGACAGAGAGGTAATCGTTGGTAGCCCAGGCGTAGTGTTGAACCGGCTTTCCATCCGGTCCTTGGGCCACGTCTCCGTATTTCACTATTCTCCCTTCTTTCAGCAATCGGTCCAGGTCCCCATTATCCTGAAGACCCTTCACAACTTTGTCCGCAATCCGAATGTTTCTCACTTGATCTGGATGAACCAGTACAGCCGGATTCTCACCATCTTCCCCTTGAATAAGGGAGCCACTACCAGCCAACGCGGTCATAGGACGGCCATCGGACGCACGTAGGCCCTTGTCTTGGAGCCGAGCTAATGTGTCTCGGGCAGCAAGAACACGATCAAACGTGTTGCCGTTGTGTGCAGCCAAGGAGATGGGGTCGGTGACTCGAAGCTTGCGCCCGAGCAACTGACCTTCAACAGCGTGCTCAAATGTGCGGTGCCGCGCCATTGAGGTATTGACAGCAAAGTTGCCGCTGCGGGACTCTGCCAGGAGCCGGTTCGCTGCTGGATTGTTTACGTCCTTCTCCCACATGTGGGTAACGTAGTGCTCCAATCCCTCTTCTAACGCGCCGCCCTTGTTGGCTCGCTCGAAGTTGTCAGAGAAATGATCCTTGACAGATTTTGCCAGTTCCCGATGTTTATCTGTGACCCGTTTCGTATCGTAGGACTGAAGTATTTCATCGATCTCTTTCTTCGAATAGTTTTTCTTAATGTGCTGTTGAGCAGCCAACTCCTCAAGTCTTGAATCGCTGGTTCCTTTGGGGGCATCACTAAGATCACGACTGACATTGAAGTCCTTCGCTTCCGGAATAGAATTCTTCCGGATAAATTCCAACCGTTCATCTAACGGGAAGTCGGGGAATTCAGTTTGCTTTCCGGTTCCACCAAGATCGAGCGTGTCACCCTTTGCAAAATCCCAGGCTGCTTTTTGATC
>Ga0315274_10004824_pt1 | contig 19783 bp, 15 predicted proteins | sample YL17G02_20_MG_FD_203700 | JGI IMG/M metagenome (GOLD analysis project Ga0315274, IMG submission 203700) | Sediment microbial communities from Yellowstone Lake, YNP, Wyoming, USA - YL17G02_20 | ecosystem: Environmental > Aquatic > Freshwater > Lake > Sediment | place: USA: Wyoming | collected... | reverse complement strand
GATAGCGTTGATTGGGAGTAACCTGGCGACGAAAGAGAAATTCAGGATTCCACTATAGAAGATGGAAAAGGGCACAACAAGGCAGTGGAAAGACAAAATCGCCTGGGATAATACGTTGGAGCAAGCGCTATGAATATTGCATTTGTATTATCCTATTGGGCTGGTTCGTTTGGTGGGCCTGTCACGGCAGTGAAAGGCCTAGGGGGAAGGCTTGCAGAGCTGGAGCACGACATCTCGTACTGGGCTGTGGCTGATGGCAGGGAGTCGGCGGATTTCGACCCTATCCGCAATGTTCATGCTTATGCCGTCGAGTGGCCTCGTTCGTGGCGTCGTTCGAGAGCATTTGCTCGGGGCATAGAAGCGGGAATAGCCGGGACCGACCTCATGCATGTCACTGGATTCTGGCTTCATCCGATCTATGCAGCAGGCAAGGCAGCACGCAGGCAGCATGTTCCGTACATCCTTCGTCCCGCAGGCTGCCTCGAGCCGTGGCGTCTCAAGAGAGGTCGAGTGCGACGCCTCAAGAAGGCGGCGTATCTCTGGATCGCGGGCAACGCGGCGATGAAGAACGCTAGTTGTCTACACGCAGTCTCTACCCAGGAGGCAGACCACTTTCGTCAGGCCGGTTACGACGGCCCCGTCACCATTGTCCCCAATGGAATAGACATTAGCATGTTTGACGACGGCAACGGCGCAGCCGCCGAGACGTATTGGCCCATCCTCAAGAACAGGCCGGTGGTCGTGTTCATGTCCCGCCTGAGCCCCGAGAAAGGTTTGGATCTGTTGATTCCTGCGTGGTCGGAGTTGATCAAGTCGCCCGGCCGTAAGGATGCCGTGCTGGTCATCGCCGGTCCGGATTTCCGAGGGTACGAGAAGAGCGTGAAAGAGATGATTGACGAACATGGAATTGCCGGTCAGGTGTTCAGGACCGGCATGGTACAAGGCAAGAGAAAGTCTGCGTTACTCAGCCGTGCGGACGTTTTCATTCTGCCGTCTTATTCCGAGAACTTCGGAATTGTTGTGGCCGAGGCATTAGCCTGCGGCACGCCAGTGATAACTACGACAGGCACGCCGTGGGAGCAACTGCAGAAGGTGGATGCAGGACGGTGGATTTCCCCGACGGTGCGGGCCGTGCGCGAGACGCTGCAGGAATTGCTCGACATGCCCGAATCGCAGCGGCGGCAGATGGGTGAGAGAGGGGTCAAATTGGTTCGCGAGCATTATACGTGGGATCTGGCCGCACGCAAGTTCCTGACGGTCTGCGACTGTGTGCTGAAGGGCAAATCCATTCCTCTGCATCCCGAGCCGATGGAGTCTGCGGGAGTATGACTCTGAGGGTCTGTTATCTTCTGCCGCGTCTGCATCTGGGAGGGGCGGGCGTTGTCGTGGGCGGGTGTGCAACGAACTGCACGTCGCTGGCCCTGGAGATGAAGCGGCAAGGTGTCCGGATAGAACTGCTGGCTCCGGTGTCGGACGAAGGGAAAGCGTGTCTGGCCCGCCATCCGCTTGCGGAGATCGTTCGGCCGCTTCCCGAGATTGGCACGGGATTGATGAGCAAGGGGATGGCCGCCCTTCGCGCTTTGCATAGTGCACTCAGACGTCATCTGAAGGAAAACCACGTTGACGTGATTCACTCTCATTCCGGGACCTTTCCTTATGCCCTTGTGCCGCTGACCGCTCCTCGCAACGGCCATATCCGATTGCATTCACTCTATTGTCCCCTCGGTGCCAAAGGGGGCGTTTACAGTGCCTGGTGGGAGCGACCTTTCGCAGCCAGGATGTTGCTCAATCGCCTGGATCGGGTCATTGCCGTTACGGGTAACGTGCGCCGGTCCATGCAGCAGGCAGGAGTCCATCCAGGAAAGATGGAATCGGTTCCTATGGCCGTGGACACGCAGCGATTCCATCCGCGAGAGCATCACGGCTCCCTCCGGTATTTCCCCAGTACCGCAAAGGGGGCGAGACTCCTGTTTGTAGGGAATGCGTCCAAGGAGAAAGGCCTGCTTGAGCTTCTCAATGCCGTGGCGATATTGAAGAGGAAAGGCATTGCGGCAACTCTCGCCGCCGCCATTGAGAATCAGAGCCGAATCGACGAGTACTCAGCAAGGTACAACCAGGCGCAACAGCTTGCGGTGTCGCTCGATCTTTCCGAACAGGTGAGATTCCTGGGTTTGGTTGATTCCATAGAAGACCTCTATGCAGAAGCGGATATCGTTGTCATCCCGTGGAATACGAGTCGGGGCCCATCCGACTACCCCATGGTCCTTCTGGAGGCTATGGCGATGGGAAAGTGCATTGTCTCGACCCCCGTCGGGGGGTGCCCTGAGTTACTACAGCATGGTGAGGCAGGTTGCGTGACGAAGTGTTTCTCTCCTGAGTGTATTGCGGTGGGGATCGAATCTGTTCTTTCCGACTCGGCAATGAGAGGGAGAATCCAGTCAAGAGCCATGGCGGTCGCTCAAAGCCTTTCTCTGGAGGCCTCCGCAAAGCAGTTGACCTCGTTGTACGAGCACCTACTTGAAAGCAGGAATTCCGATGCTGTGTGATCAGACATCAAACAAAGCCGACTATCTGCTCTATACGAAGAGCGCCGGGGAATATGATCGTGTGCGTTTCGCCGGGGTCGCCGGGCGATGGGGGCATGGCAGGCAGGTTGAGATACTCAGGAGCTTTGCGGACACCTGGGCGGGGAAGAATGTGCTCGAAATTGGGTGTGGAACAGGGAGAATAACCGCAGAGCTTGTGCGGTGGGGTGCAAACGTCGTGGCGACGGATATCAGTCAGGAGATGCTCGATGTTGCGCGTGGGCGGTTTGATGGGCGTGATCCGTCGCGGATTCCCCACTTCCGCGTCATGTCGGTTTTTGACATCGATGTCAGTTTGCAGGAATACGATTTCGTGATCATGATCAATGTGATGGGCCGTCTCTCCAATGCTCACCAGGCCATTCGTGAGATCGCATCCAGAATGTCCGCCCGGGGTCGGCTTATTTTCACATTCCCCTGCCTGACAAGCGTTCTGCTGCCAGTGGCCATTGTTGTCAACTTGCGGGGAAGGAGTGTGACTCGTGACGTAACGTCGCGTTGGTACACCCCAGGCAAGATAGAGGACTACTGTCGCTCTGCTGGTCTGGAAATCGTCGGGTTTCGGGGGAATCATTATGTCCCCGTGCCGCGTTTGCTTTTCGTCACTTTGCCGTTTTTCTGGGCATGTGATAAGGTGCTCGGCAAGCTCCTTCCCCAGCGGTGCCCAAGTGTATTCGCGGAATGTCGCATATCTAATGCTATCGCCCAAAGGGAGAAGGAAAGAGACTTCTCGCCTTTGGCGAGATGAGGACAGCAAATGAAGATTTGTACGGTTGGTGCGGGGTATGTGGGGTTGGTGACGGGGGCCTGTCTGGCGGAGGCGGGGAATGAAGTGACTTGCGTGGACAAGGACGGGGGGCGGATCGCACGGCTGTGCGAGGGGATTGTCCCGATCTATGAGCCGGAGTTGGGGAGGCTCGTCGAGCGGAACCTGCGATCGGGGCGTCTGCGATTCACGACGGACTTGAAGGATGGGGTGCATCATTCTCCGATCGTCATCCTCGCCGTCGGCACGCCTGCCGCGGCGGACGGGTCGTCGGACATGTCGGCCGTGGATGCCGTTGTGGCCCGGATCGGCGATGTGCTGGAGGAATACCGCATTATCGTGATGAAGAGCACCGTGCCGGTGGGCACGCACGTGCGGATCACCACGGCGCTGCGCTCGCGAACGAACGTGCCTTTCGACTACGTGGCGAATCCGGAATTCCTCAAGGAGGGGGGAGCCGTAGAGGACTTCATGCGGCCGGATCGGGTGATCATCGGCACGACCAGCGCTCGCGCTCGGGACGTCATGGCCGAGCTTTACGCGCCTTTCATGCGGAAATCCAACAGGATTCTGTTCATGGACCCGATGTCGGCCGAGATGACGAAATACGCCGCCAATGCCATGCTGGCGACGCGGATTTCCTTCATGAACGAGATCGCACTTCTTTGTGAGAGCGTGGGGGCGGACGTGGAGCACGTCCGGCGGGGCCTGGGCTCCGATCCCCGCATCGGGTCCGCCTTCCTGTTCCCCGGCGTGGGCTTTGGAGGCAGTTGCTTTCCCAAGGATATCACCTCGTTGATTCACACGGGCCAGTTGTGCGGGCTCCCGATGGACGTTGCCGAAGCCGTGTGGCGCGTCAACAAAGCGGCACGCGAGCGGTTCGCGGAGCGCGTGCGGAAGTATTTCGACGGCCGGGAACGCGACACCACGCTCGCCGTGTGGGGGCTGGCCTTCAAGGCCAATACGGACGACGTGAGAGAATCGCCGGCGCTGTACTGCGTCGGGAGATTTCTGGATTGGGGCATGAAGGTGAAGGCGTACGATCCGGAGGCGGGCCAGGCCGCACAGGCTGCCCTCAACGGCCAGATACAACTGTGTGCGAACGCCTGCGAGGCCTTGGATGGCAGTGACGCTTTGGTCGTATTGACCGATTGGCAGGAGTTCCGAACGCCGGATTTCGAGGTGATTCGCGGCCACTTGAAGCAGCCGGTCGTATTCGACGGGCGAAACCTCTACGATCCCGACAGGGCCAGGCAGGCGGGACTCGAGTACTTCTGCGTCGGCCGAGCCCCTCGCCCAACTCCGGAAACGAGTTGCGGCGGCCCGGACGCATAGGAGGTGGCGACAGCGTCTATGGGTTCCTCCGCCGAATCCTCGCGTGACAATCGTCCCATTTCAGTTTGAGCGGAGCCGGTTCATGGGCGGGCCAATCAGACTCGCCGCCTGAAAAAGCGACCCGTTTTTTTCTTAAGCCGCGCTGCATTTCACGCGACTTATATCTTTGGATTCCTGTGCCTCTGGTGATTGGAGAACGGAGGAGATTCTGAGCCGCTCCCAGGGACGCCGGAGGTCCGAGAATCCTGATATTGTCACTCCCGTTAAGGGCATAGGGATATGAATCAAGCATTGCTCACGACATCCCCCGCGAGAAGCCCGGGACGAACCCGGGGCCGAACTCGCCGGAAGCCCGCAACGGGTGGATTGAAGGTTTCCGTGGTGACGGTCTGTTACAACAGCGCCGACACGATCGAGGACACGATCCGCAGCGTATTGAGCCAGCAGCATGACCGGCTGGAATATGTCGTCGTGGATGGCGGCTCCACGGATGGGACGCTGGATATCCTGGCGAGGTATCAGGACCAGATTGACAAGGTCGTATCGGAACGGGACCGCGGCATCTACGACGCCATGAACAAGGGGGTGCACCTGGCGGAGGGAGAGCTCGTCGGTTTTCTCAATGCGGATGACGTGTATGCCAGGCCGACGGTGATTTCGGAAGTCGCGGCGACGGCACAGGCGGATCATGCGGATGGCGTGTACGGCGATCTCATGTACATCGGGCGACGGGACACGCAGCGAATTGTCCGCTACTGGCGCGCGGGCCCGTACCGACCGAAAGCATTCTACAGCGGCTGGGTGCCGCCACACCCAACGTTCTTCTGTCGCACGGCGCTGTACCACGAATTCGGCGGGTACAATCCGGAGTACCGGATCGCCGGCGATTTCGAGCTGATGCTCCGCTTCATAGAAAAACAACATATCAATGTCCAGTATATTCCCAAGCCCTTCGTGCGGATGCGCGTCGGCGGCAGGGCCAACACGGTCCGCGGCATCCTTCAGGGCAATCGCGAGATCATTCACGCCTTTCACAGCAACGGCCTGGCGTTCCCCCTTCATTTCTTCTGCCTCCGGCTGCTCCGAAGAGTCCCCCAGATCCTCCGAAGGTCGGCGGGATACCTTCGAGTCCCGGAGCAACCCAGCTACGTCTGGCGGTAGACGCACTTCGTAATCAGCCGATGGCAGACGTGGCGGACCTCGCCGTCTGTCTGCTCCGACGCACCCATGATCCATCTCGCTTCCCCAGACCGAGGGGGCTTATCGGTCCTCCCCTGTTTTTTTCACCTTACGATGCCGGAGGTCTCTCTGGATTGCACCCTTGTGAGAGCCGGGGACCGGCCAGAATGCGGCCGGTGCGTCAGGTCACGGGCAAGAACGCCCCTGCCAATAGTGGTGTTGCGTTGTTGAAGACCGTCTGAGACTCTCAGACATGGGGGGCCGTTGGATCAAGGCAGCCTGGAGGAGGCGCGATCCTCGCCATGCCCGGTGCGAACTCGCCCGAAATCCAGTTATAGTACGCTGACATCGTGGCCGATATAAGACATACGAACCTTATTTGCAGTTAAGTCCATTTGTCAGATGGCAATCGAGCAGGAGTTCAATACGAAGGCGGATGACGCCGCAGCAGGGTGGGGTTCCTCACGGGAATCCCCACGGCGTGATTTGCCGCCGTTATCGGACGGTTTTGATTTACAGTGGGCCATGGGTCCCTTATAATTCCCCCGTGTGCTGCCACGCGAGCTGAAGGCCGCAGAGCAGCACCAGCCCGACTCCTGGGAGTCGGATTCCATCGTGGATCCGAGTTCCTCAGCCCGTCGGTGGGGAGAGATGAGGAAAAGTATGGAACAAGGTGTACAAGTTGGCGTCGCACAGTTGCGGAACGTGGCGGAGGGGATATCTGCGGAACAACGCAGATCGCGAGACAGGAGAGAATCCAGACTTCGTCCAAGTGCCCGAGCACCGCACGGGGTGGAAGAGGTACAGCCCTCTTTCGATTCGCCTGGGATTTCCGTGCAGCGGCCGCCGCAGACGGCAGAGTCACTGATTCGCCTGCTTGACATGTTCGGCTCGCTGGCAATCTTCCTCTGTACCTTTCCCGTGATGCTGGCCATCACGCTGCTGATCAAGTTGACCTCGCGGGGTCCCGTCCTGTACAGACAGGAACGGGTCGGCAAGGATGGGCGGATCTTCACCCTCTACAAGTTCCGCACGATGATCGAGGATGCGGAGAAACACATCGGGCCGGTCTGGGCGATAGAGGGCGATGATCGTGTCACGCCGATCGGCCGCGTTCTCCGAAGGATGCGCCTGGATGAGCTGCCGCAGTTGTACAATATTTTGCGGGGTGAAATGAGCCTGGTGGGTCCGCGGCCGGAGAGACCCTACTTCGTCGCTCGCCACAAAGCACTGCAGGGCGTTCGGCTATCTGTCAAGCCGGGGCTGACCGGCCTGGCGCAGGTCCGAAGCGTCTATGACCTCAAGCCCGCCCATAAAGTCAAATACGATTACCTTTACATTCAGAGAAGATCGCTGCTTCTGAATATCTACATCCTCATGCACACCATCCCCGTGCTCCTGGCCCGAAAAGGATGGTAATCTCCGGAGGGATGCTCACACGAGACCGACCCGGCCGAAAGAATAGTAGAAAAAGTAGCTGGTGCCGAAATCGCGGATCAGGCGGTTGAGCACGGCCTGGCGATTCTGCGGCTGCATGGCGTTTGAGATCCGGGCGAACGTTTCATATCTCTGGAGCGTCTCCGGGCTTATGGCAAACCTGGCCAAGTCCACCTGCTGCCTCTGGGACCCGTAGTGGATGAGCATGGCTTCTTCATAGAGCGTCGGAATCTTCTGATAGCCAAGGTCGTGGAGCCTCTCGACATTCTCCACGATCTTGTCGACCCGGCCGGTGAGCAGATAGCACGCCATGAGGTATTCGAAGGCCATCTTGTTGCGGGGGTTGTGCTCCAGCAGAGCGGCCAACGTCTCATTCACGGGTTCACTGCCGGTGACTCCCGCCGTCTCGTCGTGCATGCAGGAGCGGATTGTCTCGATATAGGCCGCCTGATCCGGCGTAAAGCCGCTGTCCAGGCCGCGAAGCAGCGATTCAGCCCGCCCGCGATGGATGGCATCCTTCTTCAGGGCCTCCAGATAGACCCGAGCCGTGTCGGGGTGTCCCTTGACAATGCGGATCCACCCCAGCTCTTCGAGTGCGATGCCAAGAGGGCCCTTTGTGGTCAGGACCTCCGATGCCAGCTTCTCCGCCATGTTGACATGTCCCAGCTCCAGAAAAATGTCACTCAGCTTCCATTGGGTCAGATCGGACTGTCCCTTTTCGTGTGTGAGCAGAATCGCCTCCGGGACCAGGGGGTATCGGAACATGTCATAAGGGAGCCTGCCCGTGTGGTACAAGGCTCGGAGGGTGTCATGGTTGACGTAGACATTGGTTTTGCCTTTGGGCAGGCGGCCACTGAGCTCGACAATCTTGTCCCAGCGTTTCTGGCGGGAGTAGTAGTTCGACAGGACATAGGGCTTGCGGAGCCCATCGTAGCTGAAGTACAACCCCAGGGCCATCAGCACGACGGGGAGGGCGCACAGCGCTGGTTTCGCGAAGATCGCCGGAGATAGCCTCCCTCGCCGTGTCGCGGCGTGCTTTTCCTTTCCTCTGGTCTTCTCTGGACGGACGCTGGGCCTCTTTCCTCGCCCGCCGAAGACGCTCTTGCCGCCGAACACAAGCAATACCGTCAGAGGCACGAAGCCGTACAGGAAGAAAATCAGGGCCTTCAGGAAGGCATTCATGCCGGCCGTCACGGGCGGCGCAAAGGGCGTGAGAATGAGCAATGCCTGGCGGGCGGGGATCAGGAACACGTATTGGGCAAGGGCCCAGGCGATCGCGACGCTTGCCGGCAGCACAAGAGCGGCCGTCGCCCAGTCCCTGTGAACGAGAATCCCGTAGATCACCGTCATGAGCACGAGAACCAGCAATGTTCCCGCGCCGCCGAGCCAGAAGCCGACCGCCGCCAGGAGGCAGTATGCGGCGAGACAGACCGGGGGCCGGCGCAGCGGAAGCCTTTCGAGGGTGAGGGAAAAAAGCAGTCCCAGCGACACCGCCAGACAGACGGTCAAGGGGTGCTTGTAGTGGCTGTAGAGGAGAAAGAACAGGATCGCCGGCAAGCCCGCCGGAATGGAGGCGTGCGCCAAACCGGCCGCCGCAAGATGCCGTCTGGAAAGCTCGCTAAGACAGAAGCCAGCCAGGACGATGATCGCAGCCCCCAGCCAGGGGTAATAGTATCCCTGCGAGAGAAACCCGGATACATAAGTGACGGGTCCGCCCGGCACGCCGAGGGAGTCTCTTAGAAACGACCCTCCGGTGGTGAACAGGGGGGCATCGGGCAGGATCGTGCCGAAGCAATGATAGATCAGGTGCGGCTCGACCACCAGCCACAGGTAAACGAAGCAGAGTACGAACAGGAGAAGGTAGGAGCACGAGAAGGCCAGAAGGTCGGAGGCTCTTTCCTTCATCCCTTCTTCCGGTCCTGCTTTTTTCCCTTCGTCTCTCATCATCATGCTTTTATGTCTCCTGGCTCGGCGCCTCTTGCTTTCGAGCGGGGCGGTTATTCGCGTTCCTGCCGAGGATCGGATGGTGCAGCCTTTGGACTCGCTCCCGTGATAGGAGTATCCGGTGCTATGGAAGGCATGGCACGGGCTGCGCGGGCGAGCAGAGACTTCCTCACCTTGATCGGCCCCTTGACCAGCTCCGGGACGCTGTACGTCTCGAGCAATGAATCGTAGTACGTTGGATCCTCTTGCGGCAGGACAAAAGGCTTGTGCACCGTCCCGGCGTTGTCCACGTAACTGAGATAGGTTCGGGTGAACAGCCCGCCCTCGCGCTTGCTGCTGAATGCGATCCACCGGCTGTTGCTGGACCAACTGTGCCACGATTCCGAGAACTCGCTGTTGATGGAAAGCCGGCGATATTGCCTCGTGGCCAGGTCCATGAGGTAAAGGTCGCTGCTGGGCTGATAGACGGGGAAGCAGCCATAACGGCACATGCAAAAGAGGAGGAACCGTCCATCGGGCGATATCCTGGGCAGCAGGATGCTTTGGCCCGTCTCTTCGGCGGAGAGGACGGTCTCGGCCGTTCCCCATTGGTCCGTTGTGACCTCATACGGGATGCGCCGAAGATTGTACTTGACCTTGTCATAGTTCTCGGGCGGCACGGCATTGCGATCCTTCCACAGGATGGGCGCACTGCAGTAGTAGAGATACTTGCCGTCGGGAGACCACGTGGGATAGGTTTCGAGTCTGTCTTTGTCGGCAAGTTCCTTTGGCGACGACGCCTTCCGGCTTTCGACTCGATAACAGACCAATGCCGAATCAAGGTCCACCACGTCCCGGACTTCCATTCCCCCCGCGTGGAAGAACTGGTTCACCTTGTTGATCGAATACACCGCGACGGCGCCGCTCGGGTGCCAGGCGGTATAGCCCCACTTGGCGCCGATCTTGTCGACGGCGCCGTTACGGGCCAGAAGCGTGTGGCTGCCGTACGTCGCGCTCCGCAAGGCAATCGTCATGGTATCGGGGTCGTTGCCCACGAAGCTGTGGCAATTCAGACACCCTCCGCCAAAGGACCGGCCGTGCAGAACCACGGACACATCGTGATTGGTCAGGTTGCGCTGATAGATGCCTATATCTTTCCACCAACTGTAGGCAGGTTTCATAAACCGAAACACGAGGGTCTCGTCAATGTCCTCCTGTGCGATGGTATTGGCGACGGGTCGAAACCGTTTCCATTGGTGATCTGCGCCTCGGACGTAGACGTCGAAGAAGACCTCCTGACCCCTGTTGGCGTCGAGCAGGGCATGCCATTGGCGAACGGGGATGCGCATCTGTCCCGTCTTGTTGAAGATACGTATTGGATGTCCACGGTCCGAACGGACCGTGAGAAAATACGCATATCCCTCCTCGAGAATCCGGAAATTGAGAGGGGCGATATTGGCGGGTATGACCGTCCCTGAGTAGTCGGGGCTCATGTTGGGTTCCCGGCCGACCTCGCTATACCGCTCAATGGCTGTGGGAGAGCAGGATCCCATGCACGATCCCAAAAGGATGGCGACGCGGCAAAAGACAGCCGCGCCGGCGAATTGTGTGTTCATCTTATGTAGCACGCGCGTTGAAAGCACCATAGGCGGCAAGTCGCTCAGAGGCCCCGGTCAATGGTCACCACGGCCGCCAGTGTTGCCTGTACGGTCATCGCTGCGTTCTTGATGTCGCAGCTTTCCGGGATATCTCCCTCGGCGTGGTAGTTTGGGTCGCCGTAGGGCCAAGAGCCGATGTTGATGACCGCGGCCGGGTAGCCGGCCAGGACAAACGAGCCATCATCATCCCCAGGTTGCGACCTTTCCACAGTCTGCTGTTCCAGACCGATAGCATACCGAGCGTTCACCTCGCCCATCAGCTCGGCAAGACGCTTGCCTTCCGGCTTTGTATACGCCGTCACGTTGGTCCTCTTTCCTGCCGCCGTCTGTTCGGCCGTCTTGCCTCCAATGGCATCCAGGTTGAAGACGGCGACAATGTTTTCCCCACGCGTTTTCGCTTTTTGCGCTGCGGTCTTGCTGGTCCACGGCGTGTGTTCCTCGTTGCACAAGAGAAACCGGATGGTGCTCTCAGGGGCGTACCCTGCGAGGATGCGTGCCATCTCCAACACACCGGCAGTTCCAATGGCGTTGTCGTAGGCCCCCGGGGAGTCGATCCAGCTTGGGGAATCCTTGTGTGCGAGCACGACGATGATCCTGTCGGGATGCGAGCGGCCTTTCTTTTCGGCGTAGAGATTGTACGCGGTGTACCAGGGGTCTTCGGGCTTGGGAGGGGAGTACTGAGCGTGCTTGGGCTTGCTTGTATCGCGACGAAAGGCCTGTACTTGAACGCCCTCCCGCTCGACGCGATATCCCCACGCCTCCAGCTTGCCGGCAAGATAGTCGTCGGCCTCGTAGAGCGTGTTCTTCTCATGGCCGGGCAAGGTCAGGTTCAGCTTGCGGAACGGCAATGGGTCCTTTGCGAGATAGAAAACGTGCTTCGATATTCGCCCGGGGTCAACAGTGCTGATAAGGCGGCGTATGCTCGCGTCCGCCTTGTTGCCGCCGTCGCTTTCTTCCTGGCGAGCCTCCACCATGTCGAGAAGCCCCGCGGAGAGAAGAAACCCAAGTCCAATCGCATAAACTCCTGTACGTCTCATAGCGTCTGCTCCATGCTTCTGCTCGCGGCCAAAGTGGGACTCTCTTGCCGACCGGCCCTCATTATCGGCAGGTATGCACTCGTTTGCAAGGGCCTTGGCACGGTGTGCAGACTCGCCCAGGCCCGAAGCCTGTCATTTCAGCAGGTTGGTGTCCGAGCGGATCGCTACGCCGTCAAATGCCGCGACGATCTCCCGCTGAGCTGATGCTTGAAACGGGCGAAACTCAGAAGTACACTGTGTTCCACTAACGAGGTCCTTGTCCTGGCTGGTACTTGCTGTGTCCGCACATCCACCAGTACGAGGGGTCGTCTTCAAGCGTACATGTGAGAGATTCAGGCTGAACCTGTGATCGGAACCGCCTATGAGACGCATCAGTTCGTGCACTTTGACCCGGTCTTCCATATCCGATAGCCACCCCAATGCATTCTGCACCCCCTCCATCCCGAAAACCATCCTCCTGCTCACGCTACTCACGGCAACCCTGTCCACTCGCATCTCGCGGGGCGCGGAACGGTCCGCTGCCATGAGTGACGTTCGACACGGGGTGACGCTCCACGTCTCCAAGCGGGGTGACAACTCGGACGGACGGAGTTGGAGAACCGCTTTCCACACCATTCAGAAAACGCTGGATGCCGTGCCGGACGACAAGGGCGGCCATCGCATCATCATCCGGCCGGACACCTACGGGGAGGCCAATCTGGCTCCCGCTTACAGAGGTGCGCCAGGGGCATACAACATCTTGGTCGGCGATTTCGACGGCAGTCTCGGCTCCGGCGCCACGGGCTGGACCGTGATCGATTCCGGGGACCCTGAGAAGGGGTTCAAGAGCTGGGATTGGTGGGGGCCGATTCGCGCGTCGGACAGACACTGGCCGCACGGCAACAACCAGGAGACCTTCTCCAGCATTGTCTGGGATCGCTGGCGCCTGCGTCATCTCTACACGGCCGGCGGAGACGGCGGCTTCTTCTGGGACCTCACCAACAAGAGCGGTGAGCAATTCACCATTGTGGTCGAGGACTGCGTGGGGACCGGCCGGGCCTTCGGCGGCGGTGTGGTCTACCCGACCGTGCGGGAGGATGAGCCGAGTGTGTTTCGGCGGTGCTACTTCCTCGCCCTCGACTGGGTCGGCGATACGGCGGCCGTCCTGATCGGAGGATGGGAGAAGGAGATGCCCGAACACCCCCACGCCGTGTTCGAGGATTGCACCCTGGTCCATCCCGACAACGCCGTGGCCATTTCTTATGCCAGTCATTGTGCCCGGGCCCGATTCGTCAACTGCCGCATGATCGTGCTCAACTTCACCCAGCCGGAAATGGGCGCCAAATCGACCGGCATCATCTGCACGCAGGGGCACGCGCCCACCGGACGGCTGCATGTCGATCTGGAGGACTGCACTCTGGCCGGCTACAGCGTGTTCACATCGGGCGAGGCCCTGAAGGCCGTCACGTATACGATCGGGGGTAACACGAAGGCCTATGTGCAATTCAAGCAGGACGTGCCCAAAGGCTTCGAGCGACTGGGGCTCTGGCCCGCGGACCTGTTCTCCCGGATCGCTCCGCCGCCGCTCGTGTCTCCGTCACCGGTGAATTCCGCCCGGCCGAAGCTGACGAAACTGCCCCTCGCTCTGCCCAGGGCCATGGAGAACACGCCGGTCATATTCAACGGCCGGCCCCTGCACGTGCTCAATCATCGCGACGACACCAAGAACAACACCGACGACCACACCAAGAGTATGTATCTCTACGTCCTCGACCTGAGCACGGGCAATGAAGTGTGCCGCTTCGGCGAAGGCCACTCGTTCGCCAACGCCTTTGTGAACGGGCCGCAGCTCCACGTGTTTGCCAGCGAGGGGACCAATCGCGACTGGTTCCAGAGCCTTCATCACTACTCGACCGGCGACCTCAAGACGTGGAAGCGGGAACTGGCGGTTGCCAAAGAAGGCGACGAGCACCTTTTCAATGCGTCCGTCTGCCGGGATGAGAAGGGCTTTCTGATGGCCTACGAGTCGAACCAGCCCGTGCAGTTCTGTTTCAAGTTCGCCCGCTCCAGCGATCTGTCGCAGTGGGAGAAAATGCCGGACCTGATCTTCACCGGCGTGAATCGTGAGTACAGCGCGTGCCCGGTGATCCGGTATTTCTCGCCGTACTACTACGTCATCTACCTGCACTCGCCCATCCAGGACCACAACGGGTATGTCTCTTTTCTGGCACGCTCAGAGGACTTGGCCACCTGGGAGCTCAGCCCATTCAATCCCATTCTCGAAGCCGGTCCAGGTGAAGGGATCAACAATTCGGACGTGGACTTGTTCGAATGGGAAGGGAAGACCTACATCACCTACGCCACGGGCGACCAGGCCACGTGGGGTTCTGTGCGTGTCGCTCTCTATGACGGTCCCATGAAGGAGTTCTTCGCGAGTCATTTCCCGGTCGGCGTGCCGACGATGAAAGCCGATGCGTGGAGCAACTGAGCGTGCGGCTAAGAGCGAGGGCGATGATGACCAGGTCTTAGGCGTCCCTCAAACGACTTCGGCGTCACTGTTCCACGACGAGCCGCACTTGCTGGATCGCGTTGTGCCCGGACTTGGGGAACGGACGCGGCATGGGCTGCGCGACACTGTTCGCATCGATCGTGCGACAGCGGAGGTCATAGTGGCCCGGCCGCTCGGCCTTGAGGATCGCGGCCCAGTGGACAATCGTGTTGCGGAGGGGCCACGTATGCGGCTTGCCCGTCGCAGGATCGATTTGGCGAGGGACCGGGGGCAGTCGTCCCTCGGTCAGCCCTCCACCCCAGCGCGCAGGCGGAGGCAGGATGTCGGCGTCTTTCCATTCAGACCTGGTGAAGTATGGGTCGTCGGCGGCAAGCGGCTCCTCGTGCGGGTGCAGCCAGAACTGGACCTTGCTCAGGCCCGACATGCCCACCTGTGCGACCCCCGTGATCGCCGCCGGCTGTCCCGCCCGGATCTTCTCCGGCACGTGAAGGAAACGGGCACACGTCTTAATCCGACTATCCGTATCGTTATTCCATTGTGCGTAGGTGTCGTTTGCCTGCGGGTTGTTGGTCAGGATGATCCGCTGCAGCCATTTCACCGACTGGTTGCCGTAGCCGTCCGGGACCAGCATCCGGACGGGCCCGCCGCGCTTGCTGGTCAGCCACTGATCGTTGAGCTTGTAGCAAAGGATGACGGGGTGCTCACCGGGCGGGTCCTCCAAAACGCGGCCGATCGGCAGCGAGCTTTGAAACCGCTGCTTCGGGTCGTCGTTGTGGTAGCCGTAGTAGAAGACACGCCGAACGTTGCCGGTCGGACGTGCCAGCCACACCACCTCGCGCAACGGCACGCCCTCCCACAATCCCATGCCGCACGGACGCTGCCCGTTCGTGCAGGACATCACGCTCAGGAATCGTACCGCGCGCTTCTCGGCGAGCTTCATGAGCCCATCCCAATCCAGGGCTGTGCCCGTCGCCTTGGACAGCGGCCGCTCCACCTGTGGATTGCTCTGGGGGTCCGGCATGACCTCCAATTGCCACGTCTGGCGCGTCAGCCCCACCTCGCGGAGCTTCTCCGGCGGCAGCGTATCCGGCGGCGGCTCGCCCCGGCCATACGAGATGAAGTCCTCCTCCCGCGTCAGGTACTCCAGCGTCGAGACCGCATCACGCAGCAACCCCTGCCTCTGGTCCTCGCCGGCACGAGCCGGCAGGGGGGAAACGCTCAGAGCGGCAACACCCGCGGCGCCGAGGTGCAGGAAGTGACGCCGCGTGACGTCGACGTGCTCTCTTGCCAGGTGTTCGATGGGATCCATGGAATCCACGCCTCAGACTCACGATGCATCGTCCGGCTATTTCACTTCATCGATCAGGGCCAGTGCCTGCTCGATCATGACCTCGCCGGCGCCCTTGGCCAGGTGGGTCCCTGACTCGGGCTCATAACCGCCTTCCTCGTACGCCTGCCGGTGACACACGTACCCGACGGCGTCGTTGGCGAGCGTCACGATGAACAGGTTCTCGACACTGGCTCTCCTCTTGATGGCCAGTCCCACCTCGACCAGCACCTCGCCCGGCAGGCCCACAATGCAGGTGTTCCCCAGCTTCACGACTTGAATCTCTGTGGAGACGCTGTCGTCGGAAGAAGATGTTGTCCTGACGGGCAGCGTGATCTCCCTGCTGATCGCTTTCAGCGAGACGTCGCCGGTAGTGGGGACCAACTGGAGCCTCTTCACCGCCTCGCCTCCGAGCGCTTTGCCGATCTGCTCGCATGGCCTCGCTCCCCGCTGGAGAGGCACCGCGTTTCCCGCCAGCCCCAGGGCGAAGAGGCTGATCCCTCCTTCCGCCTTCTCCACGACTCGCGTGGCGAACGCAGGATAGTCGGCCGAGATCGTCGTGCTCAAATGCGGATAGATGCACACCGGATGGCAGCCGAAGCCGACAAGCGAGCCGACGAGTTTGCCGTCCGCGGTCTCCATTCGCAATGCGAAGACTGCGGGATCAATAGGACCGAACGTCAGCGGCCCCTGCGGCGCTGGGAGGGTAAATGCCACTCTCGTGTCCCCCTCGCGGGTGGTCTCGATCCTCTGCGTTGCCGCCACTTCCGACGGTAGCGTGAACATCATGGTTGCCCGACCCTCGGGGGTCGTTGGCCTGCGGTTGTAGAGGACCTCGGGCAGCCTGCCCATCGCGGCGCCAATCCGCACGTCCTGCATATTGCGACAGGCAATCGACACGGAATCGGCCATCTTCCGAACGAGCACCTGGAGGTAGGCCTGATCGATCCGTGCGGCGTCAAGCCGGCCCTCGCGAGGCAGCTTCGACCGCGTGAAGATTTCCGGGCCCGAATGGGTGTGGGTGGCGCAGACCATGATGTTCTGCGCAGGGATGGCGAGCTGCTCGTGGATGGCGATACGCACGGGCCCGGTGATCTCTTCGATGGGCGTGTACAGAAGATCGGCGGAGACGATCGCAATGGTGTTGGGACCGTCACTGAGGACCATCGCCTTTGCGTACAGCTCATCCATGATGGCATCGCTCGGCTTGCCCTGAGAGCCTATAAGTGTAATGCCCAGTGGCGGCGTGATATCGACCTTTGCGCATGCCCCCTTGAGGCCGGCCCGGGCGACACCACCGGCGAAATGGTCGGACAGCAGAACGAGAAAGATCGAAACTATCAGTCGCAGTGCAGTCTTCGTTGTCACGGCCATGCACCCCTTTCTTGCCTTATGGATTCTCAACGGTACATTCTACCCCGAGGCCAGTACTCCGACCAGCCTGGATACGTCCAGGTGACCTGAGAACGGCCGAAATTCGGTGTTCTTCCCCTGACCCTTATGAGACATGGCTATGTTGTTGGCATACGTAGAACCCGCAGCCAGGGCCCGATTGTCTTGGCAGAATTCCCCCTACTTTACGTAGTTCTACGTATGGACTCCACCCCCCATCGGCCGATAAAATCATACTTGGGGTGATGCGGGGCTGTAAGGAGACACCTCTTCGCCACCCCGGAGATTCTCCGCCGACAGGGAGAGAACGAACGGCGGACTCGTGCCAACGTGAGTGAGGTGCGTGAAAGCAGTGGCACAGTGCCCTCGCGTGCCGCGCATTGGCTGGAATACGAGCAGATCGTGTGAAAGAAGTTGGAGGAGTGGCCAGATGAGGCGAATTGCGATTACCTTCCTCATGGTGATATTCTGGCTCGGCAGTTCCCGGGTCCAGGCCGGCGTTGCATCCAGCGACGGCGCCACGCCGGGGAGCTCCGCCCGGACGAGTTCCGCGGCGAAAAGTTCCGCGTCGACCAGTTCCACGGCTACGAACTCCCCCGTGGAGAGCGTCGCCGAGCCGGACTCCACTGGGGAGAGCTTTACGTTGCTGAGCTCCACGCCGCGGAGCTACACGGCGCCCAGTTCAGCGGCGCTGAACTTCACGTCGCCGAAGTCCGCACCCGTGAGGTTCACGCCGGTGACCTTCGCGTTGCCGAAGTCCGCGGCGAGCAACTACACGCCGGTGAGCTTCACGCCGCCCAAGTTCTCGTCGGTGGGCTTCATGTCGCCGAAGCCCGCGGCGGGGAACTTCGCGCCGGTGAAGTTCACGTCTCCGAAGTTCACCTCGGTGAGCTTCGCGTCGATGAGGCCCTCGCGGTAGACGTACCCGTCGGAGACCTTCGCGTCGATGAGCTTCGCGTGAATCCCGCCGCTACCCCTCTACCCATGCTCGCTCTATGGTCGGTTCGATAGCATCAGCCGGGATCTCCGCTTCCGGGTATGGACCGTCACCATCGGCCCCAGCCCCACGCGTCCAAATCTTCTTCGCCACGGAGGTCACAGAGCACACAGAGACAGCAAAGCCGCACAAGAAACGCAACGGCGAACTACGCAAACCATGCCAAACTGCGTAGGGTGTGCCGTGCACGCCGTTCCTCCATAGCCGAAAGAAACGAAACAAGTCTCAGCCCCGCCCCGCCAGGAAACCAGGGTCTGTCCCTCACGGCCCCCATGCCCACGCTTGGACGAAATCCGTTGGGGAAAGATTCCCGATCCAATTCGTGAACGAGACCGTCACCTCTTCGCCCGGGGAGAAGTGCGTTGTCAACGTGTCACTCGTGAACATCCAGTGATCCCATCCGCTGAGGTGCTGGATCGACCAGCCTTCAGGAAGCGAGATCAGATAGTGGGGACCCGCGTGTTCCGGCACTCCCCCAGCCCTAATCCACATTTCAAGAGTCAGGTCTTGTCCCTCGGGGTCCTGTCCCTCGATTCGTGCCGAAAAACTGGGCGAATAGTTCTGCGATTCCGCCAGCGTCACCCCGCTCAGCCCAGTAAACAGGTGAACGTAGAACGACCAGCGGTCATCCGGCGAAAGAGGGATCTGCGTCTGTTGCGAAATGGTCGAAGTCCAGTGGCCCACACCGCCCGGCTGCCCGCCCGGAAGCAGCTCCAGCACATACTGCCCAACCTCGATTTCCCGCGTCTCCGGCGGCGGCGGGTTTTGGCCTCCGATCACACCCTCGTGCGTCCAAGACCACCCCGTATAGTCCTGCGTCTGAAAGCCGGGGTTCTCGAGATCCGCACTGGCGCTGGTCGCAACCGCCAGCAGCGCCAGGAACATGGCAGGCAGCCGGTTTGCTTGCGATCGATTCGTGGTGTGCCCCGGATCGCCCGGCATTCCCGCGCATCCGGCCTCGAGATGCGCAGCATCGGTCGCGGTCAGGCCGACACCGACAATGTTGTCGCCCTCCACGCTCTGAACCGACAAGGCTTCGGTTGCGGCCTGCGCGCCCGCGCTCAGTACTCTTCTTACTCTTTTCATCACCATTTTCCTTTCGCAGACTCGCGACTTCGCGACTTCGCGACTTTAAGGGGTCCGGTACTTTTTCGCGGGGAATCCCGGACGCCATACTCAATTCGGGGGCGGGCAGCGACGAAGGACAATCTGCCTTTCCACATTCCCCTGGAAGGAGCTGTATCTCGTAGGAGTCTGCACGGGCTGAGTTCTGCCCGGCAAACCTCTGTGTTTTCGGTTTCCCCCGCCTTCGCGGGGGCAGGCCCTCCGTGGCAAGGTAATGAACCTGGATTCCCGCCGACACACGCAGGGGTTTCATCGCCTCTGCGGTCCTCGGCGCACTCTGCGGTTGACAAGGTGTATCCTGTATTTCCTCGCGCGTATCCCTTTCGATTGATGATTCTCGATTGACTATGGAAGCCGTGGCCATCCGCGTAAATCCGGGCCTCTGAATTGATTATTGATGATTGACAATTGATGATTGAATCAGTGTAAATCCGTGTCTGCAAAGGGGTTATGGTCGTCCGCAATATTCGATGGAAATTGATACAACTTTGTTGTTGTATTAGCGTCCAACTATATGTACATATGACCATAGTA
>Ga0315274_10004823_pt1 | contig 19784 bp, 24 predicted proteins | sample YL17G02_20_MG_FD_203700 | JGI IMG/M metagenome (GOLD analysis project Ga0315274, IMG submission 203700) | Sediment microbial communities from Yellowstone Lake, YNP, Wyoming, USA - YL17G02_20 | ecosystem: Environmental > Aquatic > Freshwater > Lake > Sediment | place: USA: Wyoming | collected... | reverse complement strand
CGGGGCGCCTGGGCCACCATGGCGTCCGTGATTCCGGTGAGGTCGGTGATGGCGCGCGGGATGGGATGTCCGGGGTTGACCAGCGTGCTCCACTCGTTCTCGATGCGCTCCCCGCGAAAGAGCACGGCGCCGATTTCAATAACGGAGTCGCGCTCTGGACTGAGGCCTGTAGTCTCCAGGTCCAGGCAGACGATCAATTTCGGGTTCTTCATGGGCGCAGTGCGCTCGGGCTTTCTAGGGCCGTGGGCCGGCCGAGGTGAGAAGTGAGGGTTCGATTATAGCATTCGAAGTGCGGGCAGCGTGTGGTAAACTGCGCGCACTCTTCGGCCCATCGTTGCGAAGGACCGCCGCAGGGCCGCAGAATCACGACCAACAGCCTCCGCCAAATCATCGTGTGACCTTGCCTGGGTTGTGAACCCGGTCACGGCAACCTCGGGCGACTCCCGCCCGCACATGGGGATAGAGTAGCATCTTTCACTCACCAGAACATCCCACCTTGGAGAATCACTCTGGTGACGGAGGCCTGCATGCGGCCCAAGATCACGATCATCGGCGCGGGATTCACCGGCTCGACCACCGCGCATTGGCTGGCCGCCCAAGAGCTGGGCGATATTGTGCTCCTGGACGTCATGCAAGGCATGCCCCAGGGCAAGTCGCTGGACCTGCTGGAGGCGCTGCCCATCATCTCCAGCGACGTGAGCGTGCGCGGCACGAACGCCTACGCCGACACGGCCGGCTCCGACATCATTGTCATCACCGCCGGGGCGGCTCGCAAGCCGGGCATGAGCCGCGAAGACCTGTTGACCACAAACGCCGCCATCGTTCGCAACGCGGTCGACAAGTCGGTGCCCCTCTCGCCCCATGCCATTCTGGTCGTGCTCACCAACCCACTTGACACGATGGCCTATCTGGCCCACAAGCGCAGCGGTTTTCCCAAAGCGCGGGTTGTGGGTCAGGCGGGTATTCTCGATTCGGCTCGGATGCGCGCCTTCGTCGCGATGGAACTCGGGGTGAGCGTCGAGAACGTCCACACCTACGTGATGGGCGGCCACGGCGATGAGATGGTGCCGCTCACGCGCCACTCCAATGTGGCGGGCGTGCCCCTGTCGGAGATTCTGGCCCCCGACCGGTTGCAGGCGATTGTTGAGCGGACGCGCAAAGGCGGGGGCGAGATCGTTGACCTGCTCAAGACAGGCAGCGCCTACTTCGCGCCGGCCGCCGCCGTAGCCCAAATGGTGGGTGCCATCCTCAAGGACAAGCACCTCATCCTCCCCTGTTCGGCGATGCTGGAGGGCGAGTACGGTCTGCGCGACATGTACTTTGGAGTGCCGACGCAGCTCGGCCGCTCGGGCGTGGAGCGGGTCGTCGAAGTCCCGCTGGACGCGAAGGAGAAGAAGGCGCTGGCCACCTCGGCCGCGCAAGTGCGCGAGAGCCTGGCCATTCTCGAACGGCTGAGCGCCTGAGAGCGTCGCCCGGCCGTGCGCTCTAGTCCCTATCCCACAGTGGAGCGTTTTATGACAACCTACAGTGAAGAAATCAAACTGGTGGCCCGACCCGGTGATATCAGTTTCTCCAAAGGTCTGGAGGGAGTCGTCGCGGCCGAGAGCACCAAGAGTTACGTGGATGGCTTGGGCGGCCGCCTGGTCTACCACGGACACCCGATTGAAGAGTTGGCCGAGAAATCCACTTACGAGGAAGTGTTCTTCCTCCTTCTTTACGACCGGCTGCCGACGGCCACCGAGCTCGCTCGATTCACGGGGTGCCTGCAGAAGGATCGCGAGATCCCGGAGGAGGTCTACGCCCTCGTCCGCGATCATGCCGCCCGGCGCGGGGTTCATCCGATGACCGTGCTGCGCACGGCGATCTCGGCGCTGGCGGTTTTCGACGAGCACGCCGACGAGGACAACCCCGAGACCCAGGAGGCGCAGGCGATTCAGATCACCTCCAAGATGGCCACCGTCGCGGCGGCTATTGGGCGCGTACGGAGCGGCCAGCCGGTGGTCCACCCGCGCAGCGATCTCAGCCATGCCGCCAACTACTTCTACATGATGATGGGCCGCGCGCCGGACGACTTCGAGGCGCGCTTGATAGACGTGCTTCTCATTCTGCACGCCGACCATGAGAGCAATGCCTCCACCTTCGCCGCGCTGGTCGTCACATCCACCCTGGCCGACATGTACTCGGCCGTGGTCGCGGGCATCGCCGCGCTCAAAGGCCCGCTGCACGGCGGGGCGAACGAGCAAGTGATGAAGATGCTCGAGAGCATCGGCCGCCCGGAGCGCGTCGCGGCCTGGCTCGAGGAGGCCATGGCCCAGAAGAAGAAGATCATGGGCTTCGGCCATCGTGTGTATAAGACGATGGACCCGCGCGCCACCATTCTGCGCGGCTACGCCCGCGAAAGTACTCGCCGCGCCGGCACGGAACGCTGGCTGGTCATGGCCGAACAGATCGAAAAGACCATGGTGGGGAAGTTCGGTCAGAAGGGCATCTGGCCCAACGTGGATTTCTTCTCGGGTGTGGTCATGGCGTCTCTGGGAATCGACTCCCCCATGTTCACCCCGCTCTTCGCCGTGGGACGCAGCGCCGGCTGGGTGGCGCACGCCTGGGAGCAGCGCCAGGACAACCACCTGTTTCGGCCGCGCTTTGTCTACGTCGGCCCGGAGAGCGAACCCTACGTTCGGCTGGCCGAACGCAAGTAGCCGACAACCATTTCGCACAGATGGGGTGAGCCGTCCGCTGTATAATCGGATGGCTCATTCCGCTATGAGGTGAGTGCGTGAAGCCGCGCATCCTGATCGTCGAGGACGACAGCAGCCTGATCGAAGGCATGGCCCTCATCCTGGAGGATGCGGGCTACCAGGTGACGACCGCCCACAACGGCAAGGAAGGCCTGGAACGATTCCGCGGCCAGACGCCGGACCTGGTCATCTCCGACGTGATGATGGACGAGATGGACGGGTTCCATATGCTCGACCAGATGCGCAAGGAGCAAGCCGGGTCGCCCCTGCCCTTCCTGTTTGTCAGTGCCCGCTCGTCGCGGGCCGACATGGACACGGCGCGCCGGCTGGGGGCCGACGACTTCCTCCCCAAACCGTTCGGCGCGCAAGAGCTGATCAACGCCGTGCGCGCGCGTCTCGACCGCTGGCGCGTGGTGCACTTGGCCGGGACGCGGGAAGCCCACCTGCAGACGGTGATCCTCCTGGCCAAGGCGGTAGAGGCGCGCGATCTCTACACCGGCCGCCACGTCGAACGCGTGCGGCGTTACGCCCAGGCGTTGGCACGGGCCTTGAATTGGGACGACGAAGCGCTGGCGGTTCTGGACTTCGGTTCGCTGCTGCACGACCTGGGCAAGCTCTCGATCCCCGACGCCCTGCTCAACAAGACCGGGCCTCTGACCCAGGACGAGTGGCTGCTCATGCGCAAACACACCGAGAACGGCGCGCACATGCTGGACCAGGTGGAACACCTGCGCCCGGCCATCCCCTACGTCGTCGCGCATCACGAACGCTGGGACGGCACGGGCTATCCGCGCGGATTAGCGGGAACCGAAATACCGATCGAGGGACGGCTGATGGCGGTGGCCGATGCCTTCGACGCGTTGACCACCTGGCGCCCTTACTCGACGCCGCACACGCCGGAGGAAGCGCTGCTAAAGATGCGCGATGGCGCCGGCTCGCAGTGGGATCCGTTCCTGGTGGAGACCTTTCAGGCCATCTTCGAACGAGGCGAGCTGACTCCCATCCTCGATATGATCGACGACGCGCCCGAGCACGCCCCAGCCGCGCCTGAAGGCTGAGGGTTAGTCCTTCCTCGGAGCCGCCTTCCCCCGCCGGCCAGTGGCGATGCCCTCGGCGTCCTCGAGCAGGGATGAGGAAGCCTCCCACACCCAGCGCACCTCCCTTTTCGCAACGAGATCCGCAATGGCCTCCCACAGTTCGCGATGCCGGACCGCACCGCCGGTCGTGGTGCGCCAGCCATTGGTGCGCCAGCGCTGCAGGCTGTGCGTGGCGCCATCCACCAGGTAGCGCGCCGAAGCGTGCACCGTCAGCGGCGCCTCGCCTGGCGAATGGCGCAGCGCGTAGAGTGCCGCATGCAATATCAGCGCATTAGCCGTTGCGCCGGGCACTTCTCCCGAGCCGGCGGTTGTGGCTCCGTGGCGCGCCAGCACGGCCGCCCAACGCGCATGCCGCGGCGAGGCCGAAGCGCCTAGGTACGCGTCACATCCGCTGGCATGCGCGCGGGCTGCGGCGGGTGGTTGTCGGTGGCGCGAAGCAGCCTTCTGCGCAAGCTGGTCAGCCGCCTCATTGAGCGGGTTGCCCGAATGCCCGCGGACCCACACCCAGGTCACCGTGCGGCCCGCGAGGGCTTCCACCAATGCCTGCCACAAATCCTGGTTGGCTACCGGCTGCCGGGCTCGTGTCTTCCAGCCTGCGCGCTGCCAAGAGGCAAGATACTCGGTAATGCCCAGGCGCAAATATTGCGAGTCGGTGTGCACGCGGATCCTTTTCGAGCGAGGCAGCGCACGCAGAGCCTCAAGCGCAGCGCGCAACTCCATGCGGTTGTTAGTGGTATGGGCCTCATCGCCGGATAGCTCCCGCTGCCGGCCGGCCTCGACCACGACCGCGGCCCACCCGCCAGGGCCCGGGTTGGGGGAGGCCGAGCCATCGGTATAGACTTCGACCACTGCCGGCGAACTCTTGTGAGGCGAGCGAATCGGCACGACGGGACCTCCTGTGGGGCGGCTCGTGGATCGGCGTGCGCCTGCGCGCAATTTGAGGATTGTGCTTTGCTCGTTTCTGCCGTCAACGGGCGGCGCCTGCGTTCATTCGAAAGGGGGATCATGAGCGACAGGGATTAATCCTACCGCATTCGCGACCTGCCCACGCACGACCGGCCCCGCGCAAGAGCGATCGCGCTCGGCCCTCAGCCACGCGCAATTGCTCGCGCTTCTTGTGCGCGTGGGCGCCCGCGGGCGGAGCGCCGTCCAGGTTGGCCAGGACCTCTTGAATTGTATCGGCGGCCGGGCGGGATTGCAGCGCGCCGTGCCGGCGGAGCTGTGCAGACTGCCCGGCGTCGGTCCCTCCAAGGCCTGCACGCTGCTGGCGGCCATCGAACTCCCTCGACGTTTTGCCAGCCTGCCTCCCGAGGATCGGCCCAGCGTCGCCTCGCCGGCGCAAGCCGCCGCGCTGGTCCACTACGAGATCAGCGCGCTCGATCAGGAGCATTTGCGTGTCTTGCGGCTCGACAGGCGCAACCGGCTGGTGCGCATCGCCGAGGTGTATCGCGGGTCGCTCAACACCTCGCGGGTGCGGATTGGCGAGATATTCCGCGAGGCGCTGCGGACCAACGCGGCCGGGCTGATTGTCCATATAAATATAGAGGATGTCGCCCTCACCCGCTCCCTGGTCGAGGCCGGCACGCTGCTCGACCTGCAGGTGCTCGACCACCTGATGCTCGGCCTGGGGCGGTTCGTGTCCCTGCGGGAACGTGGCCTGGGATTTGCAACCTAGATCGCTGCGACTTCAGGTGCGTGTTCAGCCTTTTCCACGGGGTTTTTCGATGCCCGAATATCAGATTCTGCTCCTGCCCCGCCCGGACTACTGGAATTGGGTCCGGGCCGCGCGGGATTACGTCATGGCCTTTGGCGTGGCCCTTTCCGGCGATGCCGACAACGCCGGCCGCTACATGGCCCCCAGCCAGACGATCAGCGTCGTGGATGCTCCAAATGGTTACCTGGGCCACCCGGTGCATGGCGCCGTCATCCCCTGGCTGAATGCGCACTTCCCCGAGGTCCGCCTCGACCCGCTCACAGCCAAGACGCCGGCCGAGCTGCAAGGGCTGCTGGCGATGCGGATTGCAGTCAACGACCGGTACGGGCGAGAGACCTATCCCTTCACGCTGCGCTGGCCGACCGACTACGCAGTGATCACGCAGGCCTTCGGCGCCAACCCCGCGATCTATCGGCGCTATGGCCTCCCGGGTCACGAAGGCGTGGATGTTCGCGCGCCGACCAACGCCAACGTGTATGCCTGCGCCGAAGGAACCGTGTTCGAGGTTCACGATGGACACGGACGTCACCTTTATGGCCGGCATGTCCGCATCCAGCATCGCGACGGATACCAGACGGTCTACGCCCATCTCAATCGCCCCTTGGTCTCCGTCAACCAGGTCCTGGGCATGGGCGCCCGGGTGGGGTTGGCGGATTCGACCGGCAACTCGACCGGCAGCCATCTTCACCTGACGTTGAAAAGAATCGGCGCCACCGCGGCGGGTCTGACGCGCTACCCCAAAGACATCCTCGACCCGACTCCTTATCTGATCTGGCCGGGCAGGGTCGGGAACGCGAAGGGCCTCCCAGGGCTGCCTGCCTCCTCCTACCCATGGCCGGCCCTGAAGTGTCTGGTGGGCGCGCACGGGCGTATGGATGGCCCTCTGACCGAGGCCGATATTCAGGCCGCGCGCAGCGCACGCCTGGAGGCCGTTAAGTTATTCGCGAGCGCCCCCGACGCCAGCGTGATGCAGTTGCGTTCGCTCAACCCGGAGATGTTCATTCTGGTCCGCCTCTCGGGGGACTTTGCAACGCGGGCCGTGCTGGCCCATGAGTTTGTCGAGAGCGTGCAGGCCGATCTGCAACGCCATTACCGCATGGGGATCCGCTACTTCGAGGTTCATCACGAACCCAACCTGAGCAGCGAAGGGTGCGAGCGCACGTGGATGGACGGCGGCGGGTTCAGCCGTTGGTTCCAGGAGACGGTGGCTCGCTTGCGTCAGCGCTTCCCGGAGGCCAAGTTCGGTTTCCCGGGCCTAGCGCCCGGCGCGACGGTGGACGGGCTGCGTCAGGATGCGTTGGTTTTCCTGCAGCAGGCCGACAGCGCCGCGCTCGCCGCAGACTGGATTGGCGTACACTGCAACTGGTCTCGCGCGGAAGAGATGCTTTCGCAACAGGGGGGCAAGTTCTACGAGGTCATTCGCCAGCGCCATCCGGGGAAACTGCTGATGGTCAGCGAATACAGCAATACTGCGGCCGGGGTCGACTCGCGGATCAAGGGTCAACAGTATGTTGAGTATGCGCGGCTGCTGCGCGATGAACCGGGCGTTGGAGCAGCTTTCTGTGTAGCGCTTTCCGCCTCGCGAGGATACGAGTCGGAAGTCTGGCGATACGAAGACGGCCGGCTCAGCGAGATCCCGGCGCTCATGGGCGGCCGTGCGGCGTAGCCCGCCCGATCAAACGTAGCGAACTCGGAAGTTAGCGAACTCCGTCGTTGCGGGCGACCATTCCACAGCCACCTGCCCCACCGAGGCCGCGCGCGGCCCACTCTTGAGCTCGCGGACAAGCGCCTCCAAGGAAACCCGCTCGCCCTCGGCTATCACCTCCACACTGCCATCGAAACGATTGCGCACCCAGCCGCGCAGCCCGAGGGGCCCCGCCGCGCGCACAACAAAAACCCGGTAGCCGACTCCCTGGACGTCACCTTCCACGATAGCGTGCAGCCGTTCAGGAGAGGGCCCCATGCTCTTCCTCGCCGGCGGCCACCCCGCGCCGCTCCAATCTTCGGTCACCAGGCCACACTGACGGATCGTTTGCGGTAGCTGCGGTCGCGATAAAACACCTGGTGGTGCGTGCGCCCATGTTGGAACACGCGCCACGTCAATTCAACGTCCTTCTGGCAGTAGTCGAGGACCTTTTCGATTTCCCCGGCACGATACCATTGCACGGCCAGGGTGCCCTCGCCAGACTTGGCCTCCCCCAACGTGGCTTCGGCAACCGAATCCAAGGACAGGCGGAACCCGAGCGTCCGGTGCAGATGCTCGAGCAGATCAATCGAGGGGAGTGCGGCAAGGCCCTGGCCCCCGTAGGGTTCGAGCACGCGATAGTCGAAGTGCAGGATGTTGTAGCCGATGACCAGGCCGGCGGAACGCAGGCGCTCAATCAGGCGCCCTGCATCCGCCTCGGTGTAGCGGGTGTACTCACCGCTGGTCGTGTCGAGCACGACGGCCGCCGAGAGTCCAAGGCGATGTATGTGGTCCCAGCCGCCGACCTCTTCGGCCAGAAACTTGGATTCGAGATCGAAGACCAGCGTCGGGCGATCTGCGGGCATGCCGACCCACCTTGCGTCAGATGTGGCGCGTGAGAGGAAAGTGTGTCTTCCGTTGCGGGCCCGTTCCCCCTGCACAGCTGCGGGGCGCCGCCCAAGTCAATTGAGCGGGGCCTTGCCCGAGCCATCCTCGTCGAGCAAACGGAACTCGTCCAGGCCGCTCTGAAACTCGAGGTCGTTCAGCGCCTCCTCGATGAGTTGGCGCTCGCCCGCACTGGCCGAGCGTTGCAGCCGCTCCAGGGCGAGGCGCGCCCGCTCGCCCCCGATCTCACCCAACGCCCAGATGGCCTGCTCGCGAATCTCGCGATCGCTGTCGTTGAGCAGCTCGAGCAATTCGGGGACGGCATTCTTCAGGCCAAGAGATCCGGCAGCCCCCACCGCTTGAAAGCGGATGGCGGGAGACGGATTGCGCAGCTCGCCCAGGACGGTCGGCCCCCACAGTCGGCGATCGGCGGTGCGCCCTATAGCCATCAAGGCACTGCCTTTCATCTCCGGCTGAGGCTCGGCAAACGCCGCACGCAACAAGTCCGGCACTTCGGCTCGCGATGAGTATCCCATCGACTCGACGGCCCGTCGACGAATCTCGAGCGGGGCTCCGCTTTGGACGACGGCCAAGAGCTGCGTCTCAATCCGCCGCCCCAGCTGGGGTTGCAGCTCCTCGAAGTCGTGCAACAGGACGAAGCGCCCCAGCGCGCTCGCCGCCTGGGCGCGTACGTCCTGGGCCGGGTCGTCGCGCAGCATGCACAAGAAGCGCTCGCCCACTTGCGCGTCCTTGCTTTCCCACAGCATCTCAATTCCCAGACGGCGAACCTCGCCGTCCCCATCGTCGAGGGCTGCCCGCCCGACGGCTTCGAAATCCAATTCGAAGTTCTCTTCGGCGGCCTCCACCATTTGCTCCAACAGGCGCCGCCGCGCGTCGAGCGGTAAGCCGCCAAACGCCTCGCGGAAGCGGCCCGCCTGGTCGGAGTCCAGATCGGAAAACGAGTGCAGATGCGTCGCCGGGACGCGGTGGTCGTCTGCGCCAAGTTCTCTGAGGCCGGCTGCGAAAAGTTCGGGGTTAGCCACCGCGAGCCTCAACGGGGAATCACCGGGCGAACCAGGTCGAGATAGCTGATGTAGATCATCAATCCCAGCAACAAGACAAAACCCACCGCATGCGCCGCCCGCTCCCGTTCCGGCGGGATTCGCCGTCCGCGTACCGCCTCCAGTACGACGAACATCAGGCGTCCGCCATCCAAGGCCGGGATGGGGAGCAGATTGCCCAGCGCCAGAGCGGTGCTGATCAGCCCCATCCATTGCACCAGTATGACCCACTGGCTTGTCTGTTGCGCCGTCTCAATCGTGCGCGAGGTCAGGTCGTACAGACCGATGACGCCGATCGGTCGCGCCTCGCTGGCGCTGATCGAACCCTGAATGAGCCGGGCCGGCAGGGTGAGCAGCAACGACGCTTGCTGGCCGATGGTCTGAATCGATCGTCCCGCAGACTGGATCCACGTGTAGGTACCCACCACCTGGGCCTGCATCTCGATGCCCATCGGGCCCTGGCCTTCCGGCCAGGCGGTGCGCGGGGTCACCTCGAACGTTTTCTGTTCCTGGCCGCGCTCGATCACGAGCACGAGGGGTCGCCCGAGGTGCTGGTAAGTCGGATCCGCCAAATCCGCGCTCTGGTGCACCTGGCGCCCATTCACCTCGAGCACCATATCGCCCGGCAGCAGGCCGGCTGTTGCAGCCGGCGCGTCCGGCACGAGCGAGCGGATCACCACCCGGTCCGGCCAGCCGATCTTGAATCCGATCGTGAACACGATCAGCGCGGTGAGCAGGTTGGCGCCAACGCCAGCCAGTAAGACGGCGGCGCGAACGCGCTTGCTCGCGCTGGCCAGGCCGCCCGGGATGCTGGGATCATCCTCCCCCGCGGGGCGCACAAAGCCTCCGAAGGGAATCGCGTTGAGCGTGAACTTGGTCCCGCCGCTCTCGAAGAGGGTCAGCAGCCGCGGCGGGTAGCCCAGGCCGAATTCGTCGACCTTGACGCCGGTAAGCCGGGCCGCAATGAAATGCCCCAGTTCGTGGAGCAGGATGAGTGCGCCCAGTAGGAGAATCGTCAACAGCCAGCCGGGTACCAGAGAAAGCATAGGGTCAGTGAACCTCATGCGAAATCCGAGAGCGATTGCGGGATTATATCATCCGAGGTGCGGGACTCTTGGGATCAACCGGGGATGGCCGCGGCCGTTCGCTCACCCTCCGCTCATCCAGCAATGTGGGAGTGCGACAATAGATCAGGGAATCCGCGTTGCGCCAGGTGCGGGGTGACAGACAATGACCTGGGTGACGCCGGAGATGTGCGAGAGACCGGAGACGACCTGCTCGAGCGACGCGGCTTCGCACAGACAATGCACGTTCGGGCCGGCGTCGATGGTGAAGGCTGCCGCCAACCCGCGCGAGCGCCACTCGCGAACCTGATGCAGGATATTCACAGTGGCGGGAACCCAGTAGAGGAGGGACGGGCGTGAGGTCATCATCACCGCGTGCATCATCAGGCAATCCTGCTCGACGACATCCGCCAGCTGGAGCAGGTCCTTTTCCTGGATGGCCCGCCGGCAGGCTTCAAGCCGCCGCGGCGCATCGTCCACGCGTGCCGGCTGAAGTGGGCTCGTCGCGGCCAGTCGGTGGCCTTCGCTCGAGCCCACCGACTTCGGCTCCCGGCTGACCAGCGCGATGCAATCCACCAGATCCCAGTGGGTGTGGGCGGCTAGGGAATGGGCGAAGGCCTGCTCATCGCGTGCGCCCGTTTCGAGGGCGACGAACCCGTCGGGGATCGAGCGCGCCGCGGATCCCGAGCCGAGGCGGGCAATGCGTGAGAGGTGATCCTCGGGGAGGGAGAGGCCGCACGCGGCGCAGGCCGCCACTGTGAGCGCCGCAAAGGCCGAGGCGGAGGAGGCGAGGCCGGTGCCAGCGGGGAAATTGCTGCGGCTGACAACTCGCGCCCGTGCGCGCTGCCCGCTCAACGCGCGAATGTGGTCGAGATGACGCACCACGCGCTCGCCGGCGGGTCCCTGGGCGGGCAGGCCGTCAATCTCGATGCGGTCGGCTGTCAGTCGTGGTTCAAAGGCGACCCTGGCGATCGTCTCAAGCCCGGAAAGGTTGAAGGAAATCGAAGAGTTGGCCGGCAGACGCAAGGCCTCGTCGCGGTTGCCCCAGTATTTGATGAGCGCGATGTTTGGGTGCGCGCGGGCCGTCGCACTCAGTCTTGAATCCACGTTCCCTCGACCTCGTCGCCGAGCAGCGCCCGCCGGGTGGCGCCGGCGCTTTCGCCCGAATAGATGAACGCGCGCAGCCCGGGCAGGCTGCCCATCAGGTCCAGCATGCCCTCGACCTTGGAGGCCATGCCGCCCGTCACGTCCGCATTCACCGAACCACCCACCTGCCCGCGGATAGGCCCCCAATCGCGGCGAGTCACAACCGGGATGACAGTTCGGCCGCGTGGGAAGTCGGAGTACACCCCTCGTTCAAGCCCCGCCAGGAGGATCTTCTGCGGCTGCAGGCGCGCCGCGAGATAGGCGAACGAGGCCTCGGTCGAGGCGATCATCCCGCCTCGTTCCTGATCGAGCATCACGTCGCCACAAACCACGGGAACGAGGCCGCCCTCCAGCGCCATGCGCAGCGGCTCGCTCGGCAGGGCCACCACTCGCCCGGATTGGCCAATGCCGCCCGAGGAGGGCGAGAAGCGCATGACGGGGATGCCGGCTTCGGCGAACACGTCAATGACAATGCGGTTGAGGAGATCCGCTACGCGCCACACTTCGGCCATGCCGTGCCACTCGGCGGGAGTGCTCACACCGCGGGCCGTCCCGAAGCGCTGGGCTTCCACGTGGCCGAACGACCCCGACCCGTGGCCCAGCACGAGCGCCAGGTCCGGCCGCTCTCGACGCGCCTGCGCAACCTCGGCCGCCAGACGCTGGATGACATCCTGGCGCGCCGTGCTCGGCCGAGATTTGTCGGTAATCAGCGAGCCGCCAAGTTTGAGGAAGACCAGCATGCTATCCAGCCTGCGAGGGTCGAGGCGGCGAGCGAGGCGCACGCCGGGCGTGCGCGTTAGCCGCGGGTCACCCTCAGGATGCTGTCCTGAACGCGGGCGATGACCATATCCAGCGCCACACGGTTGAAACCGCCCTCAGGAATGATCAGATCGGCGTAGCGCTTGGAGGGTTCAACGAATTCGAGGTGCATGGGACGCACCGTGGTCAGGTATTGGCGAATGACCGATTCGATCGTCCGCCCGCGCTCGGCGATATCCCGTTGCAGGCGGCGGATGAAGCGCAGGTCGGGATCGGTGTCGACGAAGATCTTGATGTCCAATAAGCCCCGCAGTTCCGGGTCGGCGAAGATGAGAATGCCCTCGACCAGCAAAATGCGGCGCGGGCCGACCTGGCGCCGCTCCGCCCGGCGTGCATGCGTCGTGAAATCGTAGACCGGCATGTCAATCGTCCGGCCGGCCTGCAAGTCACGCAGGTGCGAAATGAGCAGAGGCGTGTCGAGCGAGTCCGGATGATCAAAGTTGAGGTTCTCGCGCTGGGTGGGAGGCAGGTCGGCCAGGTCCTTGTAATACGCGTCATGTGCAATGTAGGCCACGCTGCCTTCAGGCACGTCACCCAGGATCGTCTGCGCGACGGTGGTCTTGCCAGACCCAGTGCCGCCGGCGATGCCGATGGTCAGACACGACGAGGCCTTCATGCGGTGATTATACCCAGCTTGAGGCGCGTCAACCGAGCCGGCACCGAAACAAAAAACGCCCTTGCGGGCGAGAGCCACGGAAGGGAATCGAACCCTTAACCGATCGCTTACGAAGCGATTGCTCGATTCCTCGATCCGTGAACGGTGGAGGCTTCAAAACGGTTCGACGGTCACCTTCCACACGAAGTGAAATCGCGAAGGCAAGCGGATTATACCGCGACTAACCTGGTGAAGCCTGACTTTAAGAGGACAAACGAAGCCGCCGCGAGGAGGGGGACCCCGCAGCGGCTTCTGTTGCGTAACGCCAGTTTGAGTCTAGCGCCAATCGACCCGTCAGTCAAACGATGCAGCGATTCTGTCTCTGAATAACCCAGAGTTCAACGGCACTGACCCGTGGGCGTTCGCTGTGAGCATGAACATCATGCGGCGGCACCTGAATGAGCATCAGCGGGCTATCCTGCTAGTGCAGGCGGCGGAGAAGGCCGACGGGATTCGCAGAGGCAAGGACTGGAGGGGGGACCAAGACCAACATGGTCCTCCTGCGAAATCGACGGTGGACCTGGCGTCGGAGATTGGCGTGGGCGAGGTGACGATCAAGCGCGCGAAGGTTGTCACCCGGCACCCCGATCTTGCGCAGAAAGTGCTGTCTGGCAGAATGCCGATGGCGGTGGCTCACGAGAAAGCGATGGAACGGGAGGGCAAGCGCAAGCCGCTGCCGGTGTTCAAGCGGGTGCCGATGCCGCCGGCGGGGAAGGCGATCGTCAAGCGCCTGCTGGAGATGAGCCGGGAGGTGCCGAGGCTGGAGCGCGGGATTGTGGCGGGCGTCTGCCACCCAGTTAGTGCGGTGATAAGCGCTTCAACGTTCGAGGGTGATGTCGCGCCTGCTACAATAAGAATGATCAAACCGCCCGCGACGTTGCGATCGTCCTGGCGGGTGGCCGACGCGACAGCGGCGCGTGGCGAATCTAGACTAGCACATCGGGCCGCTCGCGTCAAATTGCGAGCGGCCGTTTGCATCTGGAGTGCATGATGCCGACGAAGAGGGAAGACCAAAAGCGGTGGGCAGATACGGCGAGCGATGTGATTCGCCTCGGGCTCGCCACTGACTGGCGGAGCAACGATCAACAGGGGGCCCGGTTCAAGGCTGCCCTTCAGCGGGTGAGCGCTTGGGCTGGGGAGTTGCTGGAGCCGGTCGCGCACCCTGGTGGACGTCCACGCGATGCGCTTTACGACGAAGCCTTCAGGATTGAGCAGGACATGGGTCAATCGGCCTTCGCCTGGTTTTGCGAGGAGAGCGGAACTCGAAAGCCAGACAAGCGCTTCCGGGATTCATATCGGGCAGCGATGAAGAGGCGAATGGAAAAAGCGTTGTAACTCTGTTTAGTCGCGCGAGCTCAGTACATGCTGTCCCGTAGGTAGAGACCTGCGGGACAGGTCGCTTTAACCGCCAGGAGGCACATGGTCCGGAAAATCTTCATCGGGCTGCAGCGCGAAGAGCTCGCGGCGTTGAGCGAGCTGGCCGCGCGGGATCTGCGCGACATCCGCGACGAGGCCGTCGTGCTGATTCGCGATTCCCTCGCAGCTCGCGGCGCGCTAGTCCCCTCCCCCTCTGTGGCGCGCGAATCTCAGCCGCCCGAGCCGGTCGAACGGAGCCAGCCATGACGGCTCGAATTCGATCGGTCCCGTTTGAGACTGCGCATGCGACCCGAACGGATCGCGCCCGGCAGTGCATCCTGGCCGCCGACACGCTCGATGCGTGAGAGGCGAAGTTCAGGAAGTACAGCACGACGGCCGATGACTGCCTCTGCCCCGACTTTGTGGTGCGCGGTCCCCACGGCCGCCGCGAGATCGACGCTTGCAAGCATGTTTTGGCGCTCAGACTTATGGCCGAGCGGCAGGAGGCGCAGCCGTGAGCACCCACGCATCTCGCCGGCGATCGCGTCCAAGCAAGCCGCACCCAGACGGATCATTTGCAGCATTGCCCTGGACGGCGATTCAGGACAGGCGCCTGACCGGCAATGAGCTCCGCATGCTCGCCGCCCTCTACGGCCATCGGCGAAACCGACAGGGGGACAGGCGCGAGGGCTTCGCCTTTGCCTCGCAGGCCACGCTTTCGGCGGAGGTCGGCGTCTCGACTCGCACGGGGATTCGCCTGCTCAATGCCCTCGCTTCGATCGGTTGGCATAGAGTTACTTCTCGATTTGAGATCGATCCCGATTTCAAAGGAAACGCAAAGGCCCGTGCGTACGAAGTCGGGCTGGAACCGAACGAGGAGTGGGCGCGTGCGGCAATCACCGCTCAGAAGGAGCGGAGCGATCGGGCACGGGAGACCATGCGTCGATGTGACGGAGCTGTCACTTCCACGCATGAGGAGGCGGCTTCCCGACATGTCAGCACTGACACAACGGGGCATGTCACCGCTGTCATGTCGGACGTGTCACGGCTGTCACCAGAACATAAGAATGGACAGAACGCGGGAACAGACCCAGCAACGGAGCCGCTGCGCGATGCGGCTCCGCCGATCGCGCGTCCCCCAGAGCCCTCTTAGCAAGAACAGCAGCCCCACGAGCCTCAAGCGACGTCTACACCGGCAGGGGAACAGGAAGACCTGCTTGTGCTAGGTGTTGCACCCACAGACATCGACCTGCACTGGCTCGAAGCTGGGCAGCTTCGCGAGCTCGCACGAGAGCATTACCGTCTCACGGGCGAGCCGGTGCCGCAAACCCTCAATGCGCGAACCCCTGCGAAAAAGTGGTTCGTGGAGCTCCTCGACGACGGAGCGACGGTCGAAGAAATACGCGATACGTGGCGGCAGGTAGTGGCGAGGGGCCGAAAGAAGGTCGCTGTCAGTGCATTGCAGGAGGTTACGTGAAGCTCTGCAGGTCCTGCAAGCAGCCTTTTGAGCCACGCAAGTCAGACGAGCACTTCTGCCTGTCCTGCTATCGCTACGACGTGGGGCTGGTCCGCTGCTTCGCAGCCACGGCGAGCGGGGCACGTTGCAGGAAGTGGAGCATGTTCCCAACGGTGGTCTTCTGCACCGGCCATTTGAAGCAAGGCTTCATGTTGTTCGAAAAGGCTGTCTATGCCTGGGTCTTTCGGAAAGAGGAGATCTCGCGGTGACACGGACATGCACGCGATGCGGCGTGGGGTTCGAAGTGCTCGGAGCTGCCCGTGAGCTCTGCCCTGCCTGCCTGCGGGACGAGATCCCAGCCTGCGGGGCGGCAGATCTGTCAGGTCGGCCGTGTGGCAAATGGACTGAGGCGGGTCAGGTCTTCTGCCTCGAACATCTCGAGGCGGGCTTTTCGCTCTGGAATAAGGCCGTGCTGGGGGTTGCGCATGCTGGCGAGCGTATGACAGGTCCAGAATCTCGGCCAGGCCGGTCTGCGGCGGGGGGGTTGAGGTGAGCGACGGGATTCGGGCTGTTGAGGCCTCAGAGCGACCAGGGAAACTGGAGAAAACTTTGCGACAGGGATACTTCCAGTCGGGTGGGCGTCCTGGTCCTGGCCGTCCGCGAGGCAGTATCAGGCACGAGTTCTTAAGAGCGCTGCAGCAAACGGTGACCAAATCCGATTGGGTCAAGATCTGTGAGAAGGCAGTAGCGCAGGCAGTCCGTGGAGACAGTGCCGCGAGGGCATGGTTGGGCAGGTACCTACTGGGAAGCGCCGAGGCAACCGATTGGCTGCTTCGCCACGAGAGCACGCAACAGGCGAATGCGGCAGGTCGAATCAGAGTGGTCGAGATCGAGGTGGGCTCTGGGGTTATTGAGAGGCTCGAAGCTCAATCTGCCGAGCTGCTGCCAGGCGAACCGGGCGAGAGTGGAGGGACGAGCTGATGGATCTCGGCACGTATCTGTTGTTCTTGTCCCTTGCCTTCTTGACCCTTTGGGTCTGGGCCAGATGGGCGGAGAAGCAGAAGTGAGCATGAGGCGCTTGCTCAGCGGGCAAGTGGATTATGCGGGAGCGAAGGAAGCCGTTTCAAAGGAATCTCGGGAAGGACCGGACGGAAGTCGTGATTTGAGCCGGGACGAGGCAAGTGGACATGATAGGGAGGCAGACATGTCAAAGACAGATCCGACACGTGGAGCGAGGCCGCAGGTCATTCCAGACCGGGCCAGCGGAGCTCCGAAGACGCTGCCGCAGGATGCGGACGGCGTGCCAAAGCCGATGGCTGTGACGCGAGGCGGGATCCGACCGATCGAGCCGCCAGCTCAAGGATCTCGTGAGGGCGGACCGCGCTCTTCCGAGGAGGAAACATGACCACGAAACAATCACCCAGCACGCCGAGCTCCAAGCCGAACACGTCAAGCCCGCCTTCGACAAGTCGGCCTTCGGGCCGGCCGGGTACGCCCTCGCCGAGCGTGACACCGGGCCGCACGATCGCGAAAGAGAGTCCCGTGCGAGTCCGAGTGCTACCCCCAAACCCGACTCCTGCGGACATTCCAGACCCAACAGGAGGGACGCGATGAAGACCGCAATGCCGAGCCTCGATCGAGAGTATGACCAGGTGCTCGAGGCAGCAGACGCGATGCCTGCGAAGGGCCCGGACGGCAAGCCTGAAGAGCTCGAGGCCCAGAGAGAGACGCGCTTGCAGAGACAGGTCGATAGCGCCAGGCGGACTGCCGAACGGGCCAATGGAGCGCGCCAGACTTGTGCAGGCTCTCTCGCTGTTGACGAGAAGCAAGTCGCCGATCTGAACAAGAGATTGGCGGAGGGTCTGCCCTCGGCCCAGGCGGCAAGCTTGCTTGAGGAGAAGGCGAATCTTGAGCGGAAGATCCAGGCTGAGCGGAGTGAATTGGCACTCCTGACAAGCCGAGCGCATGAGGCCCAGAAAGACTACCAGACCGTTGCGACCGAGCTGGACACGTTGCGGAGTCGTCGGACGCTACGGGCCGCGCGGGGCAAAGTGGACGAGGCTTTGGCAAACTACGCGACCACGCTCGCGGCCGCCGAGGGTTTCGCGATGGACTACGGGCGCGCGATGCTGGAATTGAGGAATGCTGCGAACGCGCTTGCGGCTGTCGCCGGCGCTGAAGTGGCCGGTCCGCCGATGAGCGGGATGCAGGATGTTCTCAATGCCCTGACAACGTGTCATGACCTCTCCAGGACGTGGCCTGTGCCGGCCCACTTGAGGCGGCGGATCATCGACCTGGTGGGATGCTGAGATGCTTCTCGTGCTTGGCATCGCGGCGTCGAGCACACTCGACGGGCACAATGACGTCTTGCTGTGGTCCGACTTGGTCGCCAGCTTCGAGCGGGCAATAAGATTCCCACCGCTTAGCGTCTATGTTGGGCATCAGGCAGGGCACTGTGTTGGCCAAGTTCTCAAGATCCAACCCGACCAATCCTCCCAGGAGATCCGAGCGATCTTGGAGATCTACAATGCGGGGGCTGCGGCCAGGGTCAAAGCGGGGACGCTGAAGGGAATCTCCATTTGCGCATCCGGGAGAATCAGGAGGGGGCTGTCATTCAACATCGTTTCATGTGGGCGGGCACTCGAACTCTCTCTCGTGGACGACCCCGCGAACGACCGATGCAGGATCCTGGCGTGGAGCGATCCAGCGTCAGGCGAGCGGTGGCAGGCGAACGAGGTTCGCCCCCCTCAGCCGAGCGAGCCGCGCGGAGGGTTCATGCCAAAGGGTCTACGTTTCGAGGTTCGACCCCCGAGAGGCACTTCGGGGCGGTGAGGCCCTTCCCTCGGAGGGCCAGCGGCGGGCAGCGGCTCGAGGCCTCGCATGTCTCCGCCTCGGCCGCTGCCCTGGTCAAAGGTGCGAGGTGCCTCGCAGTCCGCGGAGATGCGCTCCTGAGAGCCGGTGCTAGACTAGGGAGGCAGCCGTGCCGTCAGGCTTGCCTGGCGTGCCTCGACGTGGCTCACAGGAGGGACAATGAATAGCCACCGCCTCTTCGGCATCCTGCTACCCGTTCTAGTTGTCGCGCTCGCATCCTGCGCCCCGAAGCCGCAAGCCCCAACGCCCATCCCAACTTCCACCCCAACCATTGCACCATCGGCCACCCCGCCGCCAACTGACACTCCAACCCCCGTTCCCACTCCCTCGCCCACTCCTGACCTGAGGGTGTACGACATCAATCCCAGGCAGCTGCTGATGACGAAGGACGATCTTCTCAAGGACCCAGAGCTCAAGAAGGACCGGTACTACCTGCCAAACCAATTGTGGATTGCGCGACTGACGAATGCGAAGATCGTGTCCGAGTGGACCGTCCAAAAGGGCACCGAGTACTTGGCGGCAACCGGCAGAGTTGAAGGCTGGAGCGTTTGGTACAACAGAGGAACAACTGCGGTTGTCGCTCCGGAGGAGATTGGCGACAATGTCGTCCTGTTCAGGACGAGTGAGGGCGCACTAACGTTGCTCGACAGGTTCGGCAACTGCAAATCGCTAGACACCGAATACACGCTTGTTGAATCCTCCTTCAAGCTGGGAGATGGGACGAATGTGTGCCAGTGGAAGGAGATGCAGTCCGGCGGGGAGAACCGCGTGGTGTACGCGATTGAGTTCGTCAATCGGAACGTCTACCACCGAGTCGCAGGGTGGGGCTGGGAGAATGAGATCCGCCCCGACCTTATCGAGAAGGTGGCCGCGATTCTCAATGACAATCTCATGGCACTCCCCTTGTCTGCCAAAGAGACCTATGAGCCCTAAGGTGTAGCGGCGCCACCGGGCAACCCAATTGGCCAACGCCCCACGAGAACGAGAACCGCCCACCGCGCGGCCCGAGGGGGGCGGGCCGGCGATGGGCGGTCACGCGACGCATTAGGTTGGTTGAAGGTATCTCAGTCCACGTACCCTTCGTCCTTCCTTGCCTTGAGAACCTCCTCCACTTTCGCATTGTAGGATGACGTCAACCTGTCGCTGAGAATCCATCCCGCGACAAGTGCGAGGAGCAACATGGCCATTCCAATCCCCAGCCACAGCACTGTAAACCCGACGATGAAAGAGTCGACAAC
>Ga0315274_10004822_pt1 | contig 19787 bp, 50 predicted proteins | sample YL17G02_20_MG_FD_203700 | JGI IMG/M metagenome (GOLD analysis project Ga0315274, IMG submission 203700) | Sediment microbial communities from Yellowstone Lake, YNP, Wyoming, USA - YL17G02_20 | ecosystem: Environmental > Aquatic > Freshwater > Lake > Sediment | place: USA: Wyoming | collected... | reverse complement strand
AATATACTGTCATTGGTGCCGAACTCGAAATTATAACAGGTGTTGATATTCGTAAAGACCAGAGTGATGGTACGGTTGAGATTACCTATTGGTTTGGAAGTCATGGTGGTCATCCCGATAACGTAGGTGCCACCAAAGAAGAAGCAATTGCCAAAGCTGAAGCTCGTGCTGCAATGTACAAGCAACAGCGAATAGAGAAAGACGAGAAAGACAAACACTTCAATGCTAAAAGTTATGGTGCTAATGCCAAGTATTATCTTGAGCGAGCTGCTCAAGCACGTAGAGATGTTGAGCACTACGAGCGTAAAGCTAAAGTAATGCAGGAGAAAGCACGACCACGTAAGCCGAAGGAGGAATAAATGTCAATTGGAGTATTGGAATATCAAGCAAGTATCAAACTGGAAAGTAAGGCTAATGACCTACGCTCTAACACAGGAGCTAATCAGTTTTATTCTTTGTTAGGTGCGTTATATCGTATAGCTGGCTCAGAAGAAGTAGATAAACTAAATATAGCTTTCCCCGGTGTGTTTGAAGAACTAGAGAAACGTTACAACGCACCTGCAGGACTACTATATCCAGGTGAGCGTGTTGTCATTGGTGACTACCTGATAGTCATGGATCCCGATGGCAAAGTACTGTCTACTGCAATTAAGGATGAACAATGAAACCAGTAAAGAAACAGCTTCATTTGTTGCTATCTATGCTTAGTAGAGATATTGCACCGATCTATATGCAGAATATGTCTACTGAAGCATGGAGAGCCTTTCAGGTACACGAAGCACGAGACTTTGTTGCAAGGCTTATTGATGAAATGGATGAGCGTACTAGACGCAATAAGCTAAACCCTTCTGAGAAGATGTTACTACGCCAGAAGGAGCTCAAAGAACGTGCTGAACAACGCAAGATTGCAAAGAAAAGGATTCTGGCAGTACGATACAGAAACTCAGTATGTTCTGGATGTTACTACAACCGATATAACTTTGAGTCGGGCGGTAGTATAAGAGAAGCCCCAACAAGTGGTGATGGATGCTTTCACTTGGAGAGTATAAAACATGGACAATGCAAAATCTGGCACAGAGGATATTAAATATCCTGTTGAACTACGTGTGCCTTGGATAGAAGGGCAACGTACCGTAGCAACAACAACGAAGTTCGAGATTGGTCAAGAGTTTACTATGTACGAGATGGGCAAGATAGTCCATTATCGACTTGGTTATATTGAGAAAACTCCGCTTGCATTTTATGAACCCTATGGAGTAAGTGCTGAAATACTGCTTCAACATGGCTATCTCTATTTTATGTCATTGGTAAAGATACCAGAAAAGGAGGAATGATGGCTGCATTTACGAAAGGAGCTTTAGCCTATTTCAACAGTCTGAGCTGTGGAATGGTCAAGGTCAAAGTATTGGATATAGCTCCACGTAGATTAGGTGGACTTGAGATACTTTGTAAAGTGACCGGGGATAAAAGATACTTTAAGCGTGGTTATACTTTCGAAGTACCTGATATATGGGTCGTTCCTAGAGCTGTTTATCATAAGTCTCGAACTGGTCCATATAGGTTCTGGACTGAACCTTACTCTTGGAAGGAGGAATAGTATGGGTGGAGCGTTCATTGAAATAACTGGTAAAAGTAAGATAGAAGTTGAGAAGAAGATGGATAAAGAAATGGAAAAGGCTCGTAAGCAAGGACTACTTGATCAACGTGGTATGACCGAAATTGAATGGGATTGGGAACGGCAACTATTCGTTCAACAAGCTTGGGTTCATTCCTAAGCTTTACACCTCCACAGTGTGGAGGTATAATTAAATAGGAGGCGATACATATGAAGAAAATTGGAGTAAAAGAAGTTCCTGTTAAGAACCCAAAGCGTATTATAAAGCCAATTGAATTACCACCTGAGCTTATGCCATCGGAAAAGCCTATTGAAATTGAGTTTCCCATGAAAGTGCCTGCTGTGCCTATAGAGGTACCGAGATGGCAATCACAGGGCTAGTTGGTTTTCGATGCCTCAAATATCAATATGGAGCATGGGTATCTGCCAGTCGGTCTGACTTTATTTGGGATAATCCACTTATATATTCACAATGTTTGAAATGCCCCCGCGATAAGTGGGGGCATAATATTATCCGCTATAGGTGCGATTGTGGTATTCATGCCACGATATGGCCAGATGAGTTCATTGAGTATATGGTCGATAGAAATGCAATTGGCTTTCTAGTAGAAGCTATTGGTCATATTGATGGATGGGAGCCAGGAACGAGAACACCAGAATTTCCAAAGAATCTAGCACATACTTGGAAACATAGTCATGGTTTTACCAGTTCAGGAGTACTAGTTGTAGGTGTAGTAAATTGGACTGATTATAGCCAACCTGAGCTTGTTCCTCTTGAAGATAGAGTAGGATTTGAATATCATAAAGATTATACAGCTAGAGTAATGACTAGAAAAGCATTTCTTATGCAACAAGCTGCTAAGTTCTTTAAGGTAGATATTATGGATTATGAAACAGCACGTATGGTTGCAAAGACTATGTGGGAAAGGAAGGGATTTACATGGCCGATGATGAACGAAAACCTTTAGAGCAAGACAAATGCCCACACTTGGTACTTCATAAGTCTATTGAAGAAGCATGCCCGGAAGTGATGTACTGCATCCTTTGTGGCAAGACCTGGACTCTTGAAGAGTGGGAAGTACAATACCCTGATGGATTGGAGGCATACGTATGAAATATCGTAGAGGTTGTGGGTGGCGCAAGAAAGGCGCTGCCTATGTAGTCAATTATCCTGAACCAGAAATAGATCCGTTGGACCTGGATTATATGCTCCTGTGTCCACCATGGCGCCCTTGGGTAACTTCACCAACTGAGATTGGTATTGCACCACAAGGGATGCGGGTGATCGAGCGCCAAGTTGATGGTAAAGGTACTGGCATATGGGATCTATATGATTGGATTAGTGAAAGTGATTATCCTCACTTTCCAGACTTCTTTGAAGAAGCCCGGGTATATGGTACATCTAGGCTTATCCCATCTACTACACCGTTCAAGTTGCTCAGTGAAGAGTCAAGGCATTTATTTATTCATGCCAAGGCAATTATCCTTGAGCCACTACCATTCTTAGAAGATAGATTGCATTTGAAGATTTGTCCTACTAAGATTGAGTTTCACGATAAGCCTGATCTACAAAATGGTGTATATGACCACTGTACTGCACTACTTTGGGAGGCTGTTGATGTAATGAAGAAAGAGGGAGAACGTGACCATCCAGTAGCACTTCCACGTACTAGACCAGAAGGTGAGGCACCAACCTGTGGTTATAAGGGAGCGTTTCCACCTTTCAAGACTAAAGTGAAGTGGGAGTCTGCAATCCTAATGTGGTCTACTATTCAACGTTTTGAGGTGGTCAAGGATGATATTGATCAGAAACACCTTAAAGCAATTGATATTATCGAGAAGTCTGGCACGAACATTTCATATATACTAGTTGATGACTAAGGAGGCCAAATGGCAAAGCAAATCTTTGAGGCCGGTAAGTTCCGGTTCAGCTATAAGCAGTTCGATGTAGTCAAAGACTTCCCACTAGAAACCTTTGGTGGACGAGTCTATGAAAAGGAGTTCGCTCAACAACTTGTAGCTGCAGGAGCGATACTCTATCCTGTCATTGTTACTACATGGCAGGATAGTGAGTATTTGGTAGATGGTCGGCGTAGATGGCTTCATGCTCGGCATATTGTTGAGATGGATGCCAGTGAGTTTACAGACCTGGGTGCTAATGGTGATGTGAAACAAGCAGATTTTCGCTTTATCACTGCCAAAGTATTCTTGGATATAAATCCCGATGACCAGGCTACTTGGAGCATTATCCTGAATGAAGAACGGAAAGATAATCTTATCTATTCCTGGCTTCAGATCAAGCAGCTCCAACAGACTGGTAAGTGGGAAGAGATTGTTAAGCTCCATAAGCTCAATCGAGCACGCTTTGAGAAGTTTGCTACACTTGACAAGCTGAAAGAGCAAGATAAGTGGGTCAAGGCTTATGCTGATGGCAAAGTTACGGAAGCAACCTTGCTTGGTGTGGCTAAGCTTGGTGGTCGCCAGGGATTTGTAGAAGAGATACTGGATAAGAAAGGCAAAGTGACCGGGCATGATGTGATGATTGCCAAAACTGTAAGTGTGGCAGCTGCGGTCAATAATGCACCAGCTATGAATGTGCCAACACAGTTTCAGCAAATGGTATCCAAGAATCTATTCGCAGTTCTGGATATAGTTACAAATCATGTGAACCATGTAGGTAGCTTTGATGAATGTCTAGCTCGTGCTCGTGAGCTAGGAGGTACCTACAAGTTGTATAAACTAGTGGAGATGTAATGGATAAGTGGAAAATTGTGCTGGTAAAAGGAAAGAATAGATACCCACATGATCTCGGCTATATTTATATGGATTGGGAATATTTGCCTTTCATTCATATATTTCAAGCTCTGAGAATGGCTGGACGATATACCTTATATCTTGTATTGGAGGAATAATGACCGATACTTTTGAGTTCAGAACACGAAGGATAAGAGTACCAGGATTTATTGACATCATGGTATTTGTAAATGATACAAGAAGGGGTACAATTACGCTTACCGTTTTGGAGTGGAATATACTCTCTGCAATCCTGAAAGATGGTAACTTCTATCAGGATGGAGAGGTCAATATCTTGGTTCAGGATGCTGTACACGCTTTCTTAAAAGGAGCACCCAATGGCGAAGAAATCAGCGGAGAGTCGCTTAGTCCAACTAACTAATGGACTAGGTTGGTATCATCACAAATATGGTGATGTTAGATATTGTCCTGTATGCCATGTAGCTTTACCTAAGTCGGAAAGGGCACCTGACTTTGCAGTTGCACCTATTTATACTTGGATAGAGTGCAAGAACAACGATGCAACTGGTCGTTGGAACTGGAAAGATGATATTGGACCTGAGGGCAAACGTCAAGGACAACGCGAATGGCTACATGATAAGGGTGGATGGTTATTCATTGAGCTAGGCACTAAACCAGCTCCTAAAGGGAAACAGGCATGGCTTATTCCATGGCCTCACTGGGAATATGTAATAGAACCAAAACTAATAGAAGTAAATTATTCCAGTTTACGAATGGAATCAATTGGATTACCAATGCAGAAGAACTATCGTTTTGCTGCTATTGATTTCCTTGGTGTTGTTTACATGTTGAAGTGGAAAGCTAAAGTTGGCTGGACTATTCCAGTAAGTCATCCATTTTGGCATGCTTTACATACCAAGCTATTAGGATGGAGTAGTTTTACAGAGGATATGCTATGACAGATACAAATACGCTTATCAAACATATAACTGAAAATGATATTGTTACACTGGCAATAATTGATAACAAATCAATCGACATAGAGAATATTATCACTGATGATGGCCCAAACGCTCATGTCGATTTTGCTTTATATCTTATACAGGTACAATATCGCAAAATTCTTAGAAGCATGACTACCTCAAATATAACTAGGAACATGAAACAACGTGCCTTATTTCAAGCTATGCATAGAACCTTTGATTGGCTCTTACATGATGGTCGAGGCTTGATTGATCGCACAACTGGTTTCATGTTTGCAGAAGCAGAGCGTTCTGGCTGGTTCAGGAATGATATTGTTGGATGGGGTGAATTAGAAGATATGGTTGCTTCAACCGTAGATGCTACTGAGGATGATAGTTCAGAACATTGGGCATGGTTAACATTTGCTAAACAAATTGTTCCAGCTGCAAAGGCTGCGGGTATTGAGACAGGTCTGCTTTTAACTAGTTCTACTCAAGTACGTAAACTTAGGCATCATCTAGTACCAGCTTGGAATGAGTTATCCACCAGGATGCACTTGGGTGTGATAACACCAGAAGAAGGTGAGAAAGATTTACGCTGGATGCTTGAGATGAGTGCTAATCCTGGTGTGACTTCTTCCGAAATGAAAGAGCAAGTGGATACTTGGAGAGGTATACAGGCACATGTGCCAGATCCTCTTGTTGGGCTTACAGTTATGGTATCAGATAACGATACTATTTATATTCAGGTGACTAGAAACCGTACTGAAGCTCACATGATAGAAAATGCTTTACGGAATAAAGTTAATTTTGATGTAGTGGGATTAAAAACATTCATAACATTAGTAACCAAGCTAATAGGCTTAGAAAGGATGAGTCGAGTATATGAAGAAACACTTAGGGATAATGGCAATTCTGGTGGTAATGAATGATGGCCACAGCTTTCAGCTAGCGCATCCTGAACGACTCCAAGAGCTTTATCTTGTAAGTATGCCTTGGGAGTTTGGAGCACATGGTATTGGAGTATGGAGTACTGAGGCTGATGCCCAAGATTATATAGATCATATTTATGATGATAGTACTCTTCGAGCTGATAGAGCGCAATGGGAGCACCTCCACAACGTGGAGCTTAGCAAACACACTATTCGTAAGATTAGTGGTACTTCGATCGTAAATCAGATATTACTTAGTATTGAACAAGATCTAGTTAAGGAGGTGACAAATGACTAAAGCTGAGCTGGAAGCCATAGCAAAGCGAAAAGACGAGTTCCTACAAGAAATGGCTAAGAAATATGGTCTGGCTACTGAGTATATAACACGATTACTCAAAGCAAAGAGTGTAGTGTATAACCAGACTAGAGAGGGGGAGATTGATAAACTTATTAAAGAAGTTGTAAATCGAGATACTGAAGAATTACGAGCTAAGCTGAAAAGCAAGATTTTGGCTACACCTCGGGAAGAACCTTGCTGGTTGTCTAAGTTCGAGCCACTGCTTTGTACAGGACATATTGTATATAGCGAGGGTCTACCACATTGTAGCAAAGGTGGCTTAGCACACTATTTCGCAGGACGGTTGGAAAATAAGAAGGTCTTACCATTTCTGGAAAACTATAAAGCTGCAAGATGGCAACAGAAAGCGGTACAAGAGGCTGAGCTAAAGACCTATAAAGAGGCGATAGCTCAGCCCTTTGATTTATCCAAATATCAACCAAAAGAGGAGACTCAAGATGGATTTAGCGACTTATATGAACATCAAACATAGACTCAATCGTGGTGAACGTGATATAGCTAGTAAGAACGAAATGAAAGAGATTTTCAGTATTCTCGATACATATCGTGATCTTACCCGAAGAATACGTCTTATGATACTTGCAGGAGATGAAATAGCATTACGTCTTGATGCACTTCCTGATCTTAATGAATTACAAAAGCGTATAGAATAAAATATAACGATTGGAGGTGTGAATGAGTGACCTAAAAGAATGGCGACATATTGCTAATCACAGTACATCAGGAGATATGGTTTGGAATATTTTGATGGATTGGCAGAAATCCGAAGATGCCCTCCGCAAGCAGTTGGATATCGCGGTGGATAAGATTACTGTAACTCTTATTCACTTGAAGAGATTTGACAACGTGAGTGATTATCACTATTGCATTGATTTGGCTAAGATTACACTAGACAATGCCCTCGCAGAAATCAAGAAGGTAGGCAAGAATGAGTGACGAATTGACAAAAATTACTCTCGAACTATTAGGGAAAGCGTATGCTCGTGTTATAGATGAGCGTGGTGTTCTTGAGGGGAAATTGGTCGAATTGCAATCCCGCCCGATTGAGGACGCCCTCCAAGCAAAACTTGATGACGCGGCAGATGCGTTCCATAAACTTGATAATTGGGCGAAAGCATATCCGTTAGATATATTTCCTGTACCAGACCTGGAAAAGGCGCGTAAGTTATTGATGGATGGTGGTATCACATTGGATGCTGTTAGTGCTACTGCTATGCGCCATGTAATCAGCGGAGTTGCTTGGATTGTAAGTGAAGCACTTAAGAAACTGGAGAAGTAATCATGCCAGTGCCAATTGAGTATCGAAAAGAATACTTTAGAAAATATCGAGAATACCACAGGGAAACCATTCGAGGCTATAACAATGCTTACGCAAAAAGAGAGCGAGACAAGAAGCAAAAGACACTGGAAGAAATACTTACCAAAATAAAGAAAAGGAGAGAAAATAAATGAAGCCAAATAATGTATCAATGATGAAATGCGGTCATGCTGCTAATGCGCTTACAGGGCCTCCACCCGGGATGCCCTGTTGTGCTATATGCGGTCCTAATGGTGAAGGATGGAATGTTGTTGATGATAGTTATCTATATCTTGAAAACCGCAGAGCACAATGCCATTACTATGGTATGACTACAAGACACAATGAGTGTAATTTTGGTGGAGAAGGCGATAAAGTCTGCCGTTGTGAGCAACCAAGTGATCCAACACATCTACCATTCTTTGAGTATTTAGGTCCAGGTTCGCCTTTGCGTCTTTGTAAACATTGTGGATTAGGAATAGGCGCTCATCGTGCTGGTGACTACGCTTGTCCTACTCGCTATAATAATCGTGGTAAACCCGGCGAGATAATCCCTGGTTCTGAGAAATGGCGTGGAAAGACCTATGAAGCCAAAGAGTATAAGTTTGATAGTTTCTATTGTGGTTGTCATGGGTGGAATTGAATAGCTCCCGTTTGCACCTTAATTTTCTCTAGGTGGAAGTTTTCCTAAATTGCAACTAAATAATCAGAAAGGAGTTGAGATCATGCTTGAAATTAAAAGTGGTGAGTTATATAGATGCCCCTATTGTAAATCGGGAAATATTAATGGTAAAGATGTCGACTATGAATCATGGTCGCGGGAAGTGAAATGTATGGACTGTCATCGTACTTGGGATGAAAATTTGAATGTGTATGAAATAGTTATTCCCGATGAGTACGAGGATGCCTACAAAATAGCACATCCTGTAGTATTAATAGAGATAATATCGTCAAGAGTATTCAATCCACAGCCTAAGCCAGAGAAAGGAAAGAAGAAATGACTATAGAAGAAGTTATCAAAGAAGCAAGGCGACTTCGGGATTGGTGGTTAAATGATGCTGCTTATCGACCACCCGAGGATCCTCTACAAGCATACGCACTTGGAGAAGCTAATGCGTATGAAAAGATTTTACTAATGCTAAAGGAGATACCAAAATGAAACGACCAGTAATAACAGTTGAAGAACCAGCTCGTAAGTGGCAGCATGCTAGTGTAAAGATCGAATTACCACCAGGATGGGAGATGAATTATAACTGGGGCTATCGTCAAGCCCAAGCTGATTTGCACTTCTATCACGATGATAAAGGAAACCTAACAGGCATTGGCATTGGATTACGTAGAAGTATATTTGATGCGGTGCCACCCACAGCAGGAAAGGAGCAAATATGATTACTTTATACTTCAAAGAAGGTTCGTCTGATAAGGTTTATCAAGTAAGTGTGGATCCTACCGAGAATAACTTCTATGATGTAAACTTTGCTTATGGTCGGCGTGGTAGCACTATGAATATAGGCAGAAAGAATAGTGAGCCACTTTCTCAAACTGAAGCTCAGAAACTTGCTGATAAGCTAGTAAAAGAAAAGATGGCGAAAGGATATACACCTGGTCCAGATGGTAAAGCTTATCGGAGTACGGACAACGAAGATCGGTTCACTGGTGTAGTACCCATGTTACTCAATGCTATCACTGAAGATGAGATACCTCACTTTGTTCAGGATGATGGCTGGATACTTCAGAATAAGTACGATGGTAAGCGTATGATGATACGGAAGCAAGGCAACAAGGTAGAAGCTATCAATCGTAAGGGTCTACTGATCGGAGCACCACAGAATATACTTGATGCAGTTGCTCATATTCCAGGTGACTTCATCTTGGATGGTGAAGCTGTTGGAGAAGTCTATCATGTCTTTGATATAGTAGACACAAACTTACAGTTGTTACAACGTCTACCAAGACTACGAGATCTAATATCTCATGTTCCTTGGGATGGTTCTGTTACGATGGCACCTTATTACACTGAGTATCAATCCAAAGAATACTATGTAGATGTTATGAGGAAGGGTGGGTATGAGGGTATTGTATTTAAGAAGCTTTCATCATACTACACCCCAGGTCGTCCAGCTACAGGTGGAATAGCATTGAAGTGTAAGTTTACTGCTACGGTGAATGTGTGGGTAATAGGAGTGAATGTACAACGATCGGTACAGATTGCTCTTGAGGGCGGTACACCCTGTGGCAATGTTAGTATTCCTGTAAATAGGACACTCCCAAAGCTTGGAGATATTATCGAGGTGCGATACCTATATGCTATGCCTGGCTCCAATGCTCTTTATCAACCAGTATATTCACAACTACGTGATGATATTTCACGAGCTGACGAGTTAAGCAGCTTGAAATACAAGAAGGAGGAGGACTAAATTATGGACCCAAGAGACTTTGAGTATATTCGTGAGAAGGTAGAGGACTCCATGAGCTTTAGCATGAACTCGTTTGGCTTTGATCATATTATTAATATAACCGATGATTTATCTATTGAAGAAAAGGAATGGGCAAAGAAGCATCTATCTTGGTCTGTGAATATTGAGCCACCTCCACCATGTGGAGGAAAGGAAAGTCCTCAGTATTATGAAGAAGTGCTATTAGCTACTTCTTTAACCTGAGGACCTTCCACTAATATATCCTAAAGGGAAAGGGGGCGAAAGCCTTTAGGATATAAAGATTATAATCCCTCTTGCTCATAAAGAGTAGGAGGGATTATAATTAATAGGTCGGAATACAAACTTGGTAAATATGGAGGAGCAAAATGTCTCTGTCTAAAGTACAGGCAATTAATCAACTAAATAATGCAGTAGAAGTATGTCGCCAAGCAGGATTATCGCTTGGCGTTAGTCGTATGTATGGGGAAACTAATGAGTTTGTTATTATGTTAGCTAACGAGTTTGGCTATGATGGTAAGATGTTTCATCTCAATGGGCATGATAATGAACCAGATCACAAGCGAAATCATCAACGAAATATTACTTGAAGAGAAAGCTTGGGATAGGAAAACAAGAGAATTAAATTATAAGTGGGTAATTGAAGCATACGAAGGGGAAAGATCGTATCGTTTCCAAGAAGAAGTAATGATGCCTAGATTGCTAAGGGCACATCGTTTATATGCTGCCTTTTGTGGTGCTACACTCGATAAAGATGGATGGCTTGAGGATTTTGACTTATCAGATGCACTAAGTGATCAGTTCAGTAATGATATGGGCATGGGCTATGGTATCTCAATAGGTTTGCGCTCGCGTCCATACTACAGAGTATGCTACTTCCAGAATAGGTGGGATATAACTGAATGGGCTTGGGAGGAAATCACTAAGGAAGAAATCCTTACACTAGATATTCGACCCAACTTAGTGCCATCAAAACTAGGACAAGCATCCTTGTTTTAGGAGAAGATATGACACACGATGAGCTAAGAATATATGCCTTCGAGAGTATCGTTGGACCTAATGCTAGTAATTGGGTTGGTGAAGATATGAAGAAGATACTAGCGCATGTAGGCGGTGATGTCGAGAAGGCAATTCAATACTGTATAGATTCAGAAGTACATCTATTTCAGGGTGGTAGTTGCGGTCCAAATAGTCCTAATGTATACTTCTTTTGTGGGTATCGTGGTAAAGGCGAAGCTTGGTTCCACGAAAACTCATTCAAGAGTTTGCCACCTGATTTATATTTTGATTGGAAGGAGTTGTTTCAATGGGTACAAGGTGGGTGCCCAAAGCATATTCAACTTGAGTTATTCTAGGAGGTACTATGAATACATTAGATGTAATATGGAGAGATGATGGTATCGGATATTCTCTTGGTACTTTTAGGTTCTTGAATATCACTATACAATCACGCTTAGCTTACAATGGACATAAACGACCCAGGAACACAGCTATCTATTGTGAGACAAGTGGGTTCTTCACAGCCTATAATCCTGCGACTGTAAGTATGAGCTGGAAGGAGGGTCTGAACTGTTTGCGCTCGCTTGGTTTCAATGATGATGAAGTCCGAAAGTTTGTTCATCTTGGTGTAGTAATCGGTTGGTCAGACATTGATGAGGTTCAGGTGTGGAATGGTCAGGAAACGTTACCTTTCTAGTGGTCCGGTGAAAGTTGATGTACTCGGAATGGAACTTGATGAGTGGAGATATGGTTCTTGTGTCGCTCATTTTGGGATTGGCCCTAATTGGGCTACTCTATATGATATTAAGAGTAAAAGAGAAGGTCATAGACATGCTACTCGATTACTTATACAAGCCAAAGGATACTATGAAGGGCAAGGAAAAGTAGTAGGTGGTAGTGTGGCTTTATCTGATAGGATGAGTAAGATCTATGAACTTATAGGTATTCCTGAATATAAGGAGGGTGATGTAGATAGTTTCAATATCTTAGGTAAGCAGTACCTAGCTACCAAGGAAGGAGCAATGCGAACATAATGTTCTACAAGGCTGTATATTCTGTCATTGATCCCCCAAAGTTCTTACATCGTTCTATAACTGATAGTCCATATACTCTTGAGTATTATCCTGGTGAGTGGATACACCCAACTCTGAGTTACTCAAAACTGTTTGTTTATAATAGTCTATTTTCTGCAATACAAGTACACGGTAAGCCTACTATTACAAGACTACCTTATGCAGGTATAACTCTATGGAGTTGCTACGTCCTTGACGCAGTAAAGATAGATCCCCTCAAGGGTCCACCCGGATGGATTATGGAACGGTTCTGGAAACTAAGAGCACAAGGTCTTACTCCTTATCGTGGTGAGGGCTACGATATGTTCCCATGGATATATCGCTTCAAAGAAATCCCTAATGGTGTGTATGCTGCAAAGGCAGTAGAGTTACTTCACATTATGGGTCCTGATGATTGGGAGGGTATTCGTACTCCAGTTATCTATTATTATTGACAGGTGCAAAGAATTGCACTATAATTAAATACACTATTTCTTACTGACTATCTGGAGGTGAATATGGATAAACTCAATATTAAGGGTGCTCCTTGGATTATGATACTTGGTCCAAAGGGTGCAGGAAAGACGAGACTAAGTGCAACTTTTCCACAAACGTTGTGTTTAGATACTGAAGCTCCTGGTGCAGCTTCAGCTTTCCCCGATGAATATCGAATATCGTTTGCTCCTACTACGGGTATGTATAAAGAAGTAGTAGATGTAGTTTCAAAAATAAGTAAAGAACACAAGAAGGGTGATCGCTGTATTATCTGGAAGGAGTTGCCAATAAGTGCTATTAGTATTGACACCTTCGATACCTTGCAGAAGTTTCTACTCTCTCGGTATTTGTCTGGTTCGAATAAGATCAAACGTCCTAACTGGATAAAAGCTGATGAGATTTGGGCACCCAAAATGGAAATACAAGATTGGGGAATGATATTAAATTACCAAGCTCCATTGATTGCAGATCTAAAGACTCTGCCTATCCCTGTAATATGGGTGTGCCATACTAAAACAGTCAACCCTCTCTATGAAGGACGTGGTGAGAATTATCATTGTAAAATGAAAGGCTCACGGTCACCTGATGTATCAGGCTCAATTGAGGGATGGATTGTAAATTTATGTGATTATGTTCTGAATATTACTATTGGGGAGAATAATACCCGCAAGGTTTATACTCTGCCCACCATAGTAGATGACTATGAAATAACCGCAGCTGATCGTCATCGTTTATTCAAGAATGAAGAACAAAATATGTCTTCATTCGATATGCCTGTAGGACCTGATGGCTTTCCACAACGGAAAGTCATTCAGTACATCACGGATAATCATGTCTACTAAAGGGATAGAAGTTGAGCTATGGTTCTTTGCCGACTCACTTATAGCAAGACCTGGGTATACATCTATCCAAAAGAAAGTAGTTCTACCCTTTGTACCAAGAGTGGGAGACTCGGTTATTCTAAAGGATAAGTCTGATTGCAGAGTTAGAGAAGTTTGTATTGACTTTGACGATGATGTAATTAGTATTGGTCTTGAGCTTACTATGGGTGAGTTAGACGATGAACTTGCTAATTGGCTTATCAAGAAAGATGACTGGACAATTAACTAGTTCCACACTGTGGAGGAAAGGAGTTTAGCATGTATGGATGAGCTAACGTATGAAGTATGTGATGAGGATGGCTTACCACAACAAGGGCATATTCGCCCTAAGTGGCAGCTCGAACCAGTAAGATACCGTGAGATCCTCGCAAGGATATTTGCGGTTTATGGTAGAAAATACTTTGCTGATGCTGAAGAGCAGAAAGCATGGAAGAAAATCTGTAAGGCATTAGATAAAGGTATGTCTCTTGGATGGATAGATAATTGCCTAGATTGGGTTAAAACTAAGTTACAAACAGGTAGTTTTATCCCATTCTGGACACTCGAAAACTTGATACTAAATGCTGTCAAAGAAAGAGAGTGGATAGCTAAGAATAAGATGGCTTCTCGTGAGATAGATGAGTTCGTTGTAGAAAGAGAGGAGGATTCATTTGACATTGAATAAGAATAGCAATCCAAGACTACATATTTTTGAGCCTGATAGGGCTGTAGACAATACACTCAAACTTATTGATGAACGCATTGCTTCTCCTCAAGTAGGGATACAGCAGAACCTTCCTGATACAGCAGGAATAGTGGTGCCATGGCGTACTGGTGAGTTGATTGCATTGGTTGGGTATACCAGTAATGGTAAGACCAGTCTAATGAACTACATTATCAATCAACATGCTCATAGTTTACTTTCCTATAAGCAAACACACTTAGATTATAACCATATCTGTGTATATATTACGTGGGAGCAAGCTATTGAGGAGCAGACTGTAATTGATTTGAGTAGAGTAACATCTATTCCTGCATCCAAGATATTCAAAGGTGACCTCAAGCCTGAAGAGCTAGAGAAGATCAAAGGCATGGGTGCTACATCAAGGCGTATGCTTCCTATCTGGCTTATTGGTCATAGTATTACAGATGATAGAACTAGACCCAGGCTAGCAATCGAGAATGTCAATGAAATGCTAATGATTATCGAGAATGAATACAAGATGAACATTGACTTGATTGTACTGGACTATCTTCAAAGGATAAGACGTACTGTTAAGAGCGGTGATCTGCGTGAGGGATATATGGATATTGTAGATCAAGCTAAGGATATGGCATTGAAATGCCCGGTGGTATTACTGAGCCAGGCTAAGCGTGAGGTGAATAGTAGACAGATGCCACTACCTGAGCTAGATGATGGACAGGAAACTAGTAATCTTGAGCAATCTTGCGATCACTATATGTCGGTGTGGATGCCTAAGCAAAAGCATAAGATAGGTGCTAAGTTTACATGGCATAATGTAGAGTACGAGGTTGATGATAAGCTAATTATGGTTGGCTTCTTGAAACAGAAGATGGGGCCGGCTCCTATTTATCGCATATATAAGATGGAATATGGGGGTACTAAGCTTACTCCTGCAACTGGTAGAGATATGCCCACAGAAGAGAAGAAGAAAGGACGATAATATTGAGAATAATAAAAGTAGGTAATACAAGCTATAACGAAGATGAACAAGAGAAAGTTTATATGCATTTACTCTTAATTAATAACAAGCCTATCATGTATGCTACAATGGCACCCGATGCTATGACTGCAAGAGCTTTAGCAGAATTGATAGCTCCAATATGGGATACATTCCCTGTCTTTGAAACACTTCAAGCCCTGGAACAGCAAAAGGAAATTGGCATCTTAGATATGGGTGTTGACAGCAACTCTGTAAAGATGTAAAATTCTTTACACAATAGGAGGTAGATTAGATGCCTAGATTAAGTTCGGAAGAAGTGTTGGTGCTCAAGGCTATTTATGAGCATAAGTCGTTGCAAGAGATAGGACAGGAAATCGGTAAATCAACCAGTATGGCTAATAAGATTGTTCAAAGTCTTATTGAAGAGAAGTTGATTTTACCTCCTCCTAAACCTCATATGTCAAGGTCACATTCACTTACAGTTCTTGCAAAGGATTATCTCAGAGCGAATGGTCATATGCCCAATTAATTGTTTAGATCATAGCAAGGAGGGAGTATGGATGAGTTTGAAATAGAACTGCAAGCTATGCAGTGGGTAATCAGGAGCGATTACAGTAGAATAATCTATGTAACACAGAGGCAGATCCAGGGTCTAAATGCTCTACTACGCCAGGGGCTTTCCACGCCGGAGAGAGAGAAGAGGATTGCCATAGTAAAGTGTCTAGTTGGAGCAGAGGTGAGGCAGATTACTGGTATAGAAATTACATCTACCAAGAACCTAACCTCACCTATTGCCTCTTATCTCATCGAGCAATTAAAAGAACCCAATAGCACACCATGGAAACTATCAGAACATGGTCAATGGCTACTCAATGAAGCAGAACGACATATCTAAGCAGCGCATGTTTCTTAAGCAGTACCTAGCTTCAACACGCACTGTCTTTACAGCAGATGGCTATAAGCCTGTATGTGCTTATTGTGATGAGCCTATCTTTGATGGTATGGATATGCACGAAGTACTTCTTACTAGAGGTGATGTACAAGGTAATAGCAATAGTCTTACTGTTCTAGTAATGAATGAGTTTAACTGTGCACTGGTTCATACTATCAAGTGTCATATTGAGGCTGCCACTAAAGAAGGTCAGAAGAAATGTATCCATCACCTAATAAAATGGGCTGGTAAGAAAGATATATTATTCTGGCTTACATCAGTTGCTATAGTTACTAAGTCATCTGTAGCCAAAGAAGCCTATAGACTAGTTGAAGGAGAAATCGAATGACAGAACAAATAAAACAATGTCGTGTATGTGGTGATCCAATTGATACTCATAGATTACCTCTACAGGATTGCATCAAGAAAGTATTTGAGCTTCCTGTAGAATGGCCTGCTAACTATCAGGCCTATCTAGTGCTATGTTTACAACATAACTATTTAGATAGCTATGGTCAAGCTGGACCAGGAGTGATGAGCATCAAGTTCAATCACAAGGAAGAGAAACTACTTACTGCGACACCAGTTGATGATATAGCTCGTGTACTATTGACCGAAGTTGTGTTACCTAAGCCAATTGGAATACCTCTTGGTGCAGATATATCCGAGTACGAAGGTAAGCTTGAAATACCAGGAGAGAAGTACTCTCTTTTGGAGGAAGAGGGGAAAGAACAAGAGGAAGATTTAGACTAATGTACCCGTTACCCGCCGGGAATAAAACTATAGCTCAAGAATATACAGATTCTTGGCGGGTAACTATGGCTTATTACCAATACGATATTCACTATGTAGAATATGCTGGCATGCTTCAATGGGAATTACTCCAAACTTCTGAAGGAATTGAATATGGGGCTTTCTCATGGGGTATGTTAACAGCGATACAAAACTATAAGGAGATAACATGAACACTGAAGATTTATTGAAGAAGGCTACGGCACGAAAATCAATATCATCTTATGCCATCAACGGACCTAGATATGAAATCAATACTGGTCGCTCACTTATTAAATGCGATGAAGCAGGAGCACTTCAGGAGTTGAAGGATTTAGACCCTGGATTATTCGAAGAAGTAATTGTAAATGATGAGGTGCCAGTTGAGAAACAAAAACGAAAACGTGTTTCCAAAGAGGGTGGGTAAGTGCCCTTGGTGTAATAGTGAAATAAGAATACAGGCCATTTATACATTTAGGAAACAGTATGAGTGGGAAGCATGCCATACTCCCCGTTGTCCAGGTACTTATAAAGGACTAATTACAGATTATCAAGGTTTTGTGATTCATCCAGAACCTAAACGTGGTTACTATATCTTCTAGCTCCACAGTATGGAGGTCTATTGCACACAAAATATGAAGGATTACTCTATACATGGACAATTCCAATGAACAGGAAGCATTACGTGAGAGTGTTCATCTGGAAGAACAAGAACATTATGCGTGAAGCGATAGGAATACCAGGAGCTCATGCGTATGCCCGGGCTGGCTCTTATGCCACCAGACAAGCAGGAAGAAGATCTAGGAACCTTTTGCCTCGCAAGTTTGGTGAACTACATTTCTATAAAAGTAAGATTGGCTCAGGTATAGTAGCACACGAAGTACAACACCTTATCAACTACTGGATTATTGCTGCAGGATGGAACAACTCGGCTCACGATGAGCAGATAGCCTATCTATGTGGTGACCTAATAAGTGGCTGGTGGCGTGGCTGGTACGATCACATTGAAGGAGAAGAAGATGCTACCGAGCAAACCCAAGCTATGGAGAGTCAGCTTCGAGAAACCCAGGGCAAGCGGGCCGATGCCATCATTCGATGCTTTTGTCGTGGCTGGCAGCCGAACTGAGGCTACTCAGAAGGCGATTACCTATATACAAGGTTACAATGGAGCAACCAATGACTATGATGTTGGAAATATTACACAGATACCAGGTAAGGTAATTCTATGAATTTAGCCCCTGCACTAGAACATATATATCTTTTAGCAAAAGAGTATTATCCAAAAGGTACAGCTTGTCCAACCTGCGGAAAGAAGATTAGTAGTATGATAATCAAGAATGAAAAGATACTATTTAGCCCTTGCAAGTGTGTATTTGCATTGGTAAGGGAAACTGGTAATATAACGATCAATCCTGGTGTAAAGCCCAAGGAGTAAAACTATGACAGCAACAGCACTCTATGGCTATGCACCACGAAATCACAATCTAACTGGCTTCTATGATACAACAGCTCATGAGGTACAGATAGATACTGTATACTCCGGTGATTTGTACCCAATGATGGTACCACCACGGGCTATGCCAATACGTTATCCTGCTGGTCGATGCAAGTACTGTGGAGTAATCTATCTTGACGAAGATAGACTTTGTGAGTCTTGCGGAGCACCAATATGATACTCGAAGAATTGCTCAAAGCTAGGGAAGAACTTGAGATTCGATTATTAAAATGTTATACCGAAGAAGTAAAGAAGTTTGAGAAAGAAACAGGTGCGATAGTAACTGATATTACTATGAACTATATAATCAGTACTGATATGATGGGTCGAACAGATTTCTCACTTGGTGATGTGGATTGTGAGATTAAATATCAGGGTGTAAGGATTGGAGGATAATATGCCAGTAAAATACGATCGGTGTTGGGTTTATTATGATGCTGAGGGTAATCCTCATAATCTAGGTGGTCCAACATGGGAGTTCAATCGGGTCGAGGATCTCCAACAGCATCTCGACTGGATACAGGAACAGGTCAATAAGCTCAAGGAAGGTATGCCCAAAATCGCTACTATCAATAATAGCATACCTCCTATTCAAGTTATAGAATGGCAAGCCTTGAATGAGCGATTAGAAAGCGCAATGGAAGCCATTGATCATTGGAAAGAAGCTTGCCATCTTGCAGATAGTAGAGTAAGGCGACACTGGAACCAGCTTCAGACAGCAGAGATTTATCTTAAGCAGATTAGGGCACGTATGGTAGCAGATACAGATACAGAACATTATCATAAAATACAAAATCCACAAGCGATAGTTGACTTGGTGAGTGATGCCTTCGAAGCTATCAATAAGTTGGAGTCTATCTAATGTTTTCTAGTCTTGAAACTATGCCTGGTATTGTAGCACTTGCTTTTACTGTAGGAGCTTTCCTACTTGGACTTCTAGTAGGTAATAGCCAAGGCGCTCGTAGCACAGCTCGTAAGATTGCATGGAAGATACTCTTTTGTGAAGATCTGGAAATCCTTGCAAGGTCTAAGCTTTCTAATGAAATCATGGAAGAATATAAGCATGCCTAATTGGGTGGTAAAGGAAGGGAAGGGCTTCACAGTAGCTCTTGATGTTGAGCTAGACGAAGAGTTATATCTTGAGGG
>Ga0315274_10004821_pt1 | contig 19788 bp, 14 predicted proteins | sample YL17G02_20_MG_FD_203700 | JGI IMG/M metagenome (GOLD analysis project Ga0315274, IMG submission 203700) | Sediment microbial communities from Yellowstone Lake, YNP, Wyoming, USA - YL17G02_20 | ecosystem: Environmental > Aquatic > Freshwater > Lake > Sediment | place: USA: Wyoming | collected... | reverse complement strand
TGGACGGTGCTGCCTTCTTTTATCCCTGCTTCATGAAGGGCTTCATCAACCCCCAATTTTTCGATGATTTTCTGAAAGCGGCGCACCGAGGCGTCATGGTCCCAGTAGGTCATTGCGGCAGCCCTTTCGATGGCTTTGCCGCTTAAACGCCAGCCACCGTCATCTTCACGGCTGATCTTGAAATCACGAGGATCTGCCTCTGGTCGATATACGGGCATTGAGACGCTTTCTTCGATGGTTGGTGTTTCAGCCAATTTCCCCGCAGCTTTAAGGAGCAGTTGCTTAACGCCCTCCCGGGTTAATGCGGAAATGCACATCACCTCGAAACCACGTTTCTTCATTTCCTTTTGGATCTTCGGCCAGAGTGCCTGAACCTCAACCTGGTCGATCTTGTTCAGGACGACGAACTGTGGTTTTTGAGCCAGGTTGGGATCAAACAGAGCCAATTCCGTGTTGATCTGGTTGAAGTCTGCCAAAGGGTCGGATGAAAGACCGTCGAGCAGATGAATCAAGATCCGTGTTCGCTGGACGTGACGCAGGAAGTCGTGCCCAAGTCCTGCACCTTCGTGCGCACCTTCGATCAGACCGGGGATGTCAGCAAGCACAACCGTGGTGTGATCATCTATATTTGCCACGCCCAGGTTGGGTTCGATGGTCGTGAAGGGATAGGGGGCGATCTTGGGCTGGGCATTCGTCAACGCTGATAACAGCGTGGATTTTCCCGCATTGGGAACGCCGATGATGCCAATATCCGCGATCAGTTTGAGCTCCAACCGCAGGTTCTTTTCCTCGCCCGGTTCCCCTTTTTCCGCGATGCGCGGCACCTGGCGGCGGGAGCTTTTAAAATGTGTATTACCGCGCCCGCCGCGTCCGCCCTTGCAAATGGTCAGTTGTTGACCGGGTTGGGTCAGGTCACCCAGGATCTCTCTATTGGTGTCATCATAAACCACTGTTCCTGGTGGGATATGGATGATCAGGGTATCAGCAGATTTTCCGGATTTATTGTTGCCGCCCCCGGGCTTGCCGTCATTTGCAGAATAGCGGGCATTGTGCCTGAAAGACGAGAGGGTATTGAGGCTGGATTTTACTTCAAGGATAACATCGCCACCTTTGCCGCCATCACCGCCATCCGGTCCGCCGCGAGGGACATATTTCTCGCGCCGGAAATGGATGGCTCCATCTCCTCCCTTGCCTGAACGGACATAAATGACAGTTTCATCGATAAACATAGGTAATTGTAAATTCGGCATTCATGGGTGAGATGGTTGGGTAGACTGCCTGCACACAAAACGCCCCGGGATCATTTTCTTTTTCCGAATTTCGCCTTCAATAGTTCTGCCAGGGTGGGTTGGCCGATTTCCTGCAATTCATAGCGCACCCGCTGGGACGGTATCTTGATATTGACGATACGGGAAAGGTCAATCGGTGTCCCAATGATTACCATGTCCACGGCAGAGCGGTTGATGGTCTCCTCGAGGTCCTTGATCTGCGCCTGGCCATATCCCATGGCAGGCAGGATCGGACCGGTCTTTGGATATTTCTTGTAGGTCGCTGCGATGGACTTGACCGCGAACGGGCGTGGGTCAACTATTTCGAGCGCACCGAAGCGGCGGGCAGCCACATAGCCGGCGCCGTAAGCCATCTCGCCGTGTGTCAGGGTTGGGCCATCCTCTATGACCAGGACCCGTTTTCCCTGGATGGCGGATGGATCTTCCACGAACAGCGGGGAGGCAGCTTCGATCACGATCGCTTTCGGATTGATCTTCCGCAGGTTCTCGCGCACCAAAATAACGTTCTCTGGATTGGCAGTGTCCACCTTGTTGATGACGAACACATCCGCGGTGCGGGCATTGGTCTCACCCGGGTAGTAGGTCAACTCATGACCCGGACGGTGTGGATCAGCGACGACGATCTGCAGGTCCGAGACATAGAAGGGGAAGTCATTGTTTCCGCCGTCCCACAGGATGATATCCGCTTCCTTTTCTGCCTGGCGCAGGATCGCTTCGTAATCTACTCCAGCGTAGACGATTACGCCATTGTCGATGTGAGGCTCATACTCTTCGCGTTCCTCTATCGTGCACTCATGCTTGTCGAGGTCTTTGTAATCAGCGAAGCGCTGGACGGCTTGCTTGACCAGGTTACCATACGGCATGGGGTGGCGGATGGCTGCAACCTTATGACCCAGCTCGCGCAGGATGAGCGAGACACGCCGGGTGGTCTGACTCTTGCCAGAGCCGGTACGCACCGCACAAACTGATATGACCGGTTTGGTTGACTTTATCTGGGTGGTCTTGGTACCCATAAGATGAAAGTCCGCCCCCGCGGCATTGACCAGGCAGGCCTTATGCATCACGTATTCGTGTGGCACATCCGAGTACGCGAAGACCACCTGGTCCACCTTCAGATCCTTGATCAGGCGCAGCAGCTCCTCTTCTGCGTAGATCGGAATACCCTTTGGGTACATATCTCCGGAAAGCTCTTTTGGATACGTACGACCTTCGATATCGGGGATCTGGGTGGCGGTAAAACCGACGACCTCGTAATCCTTGTTGCCTCGAAAGAACGTGTTGAAATTGTGGAAGTCGCGCCCGGCGGCGCCCATGATGAGGGTACGGATTGGGGACATTCAGGGTTCTCCTTGATACATAAGATTCTCAGCAGAGTTGGATCACATGATTTCCGGGGCTGTGATACTTAAAAGAGTTAAAGCATTTTCCAGGGTTTGTTTGGCGGCTGCCACCAGTTGCAGCCGGGTGTTCCTGATGGCTTCAGAATCTGCCAGCAGGACCGGGACAGCGTGATAGAAACTGTGGAAAGCGTTTGCCAGTTCATAGGTGTAATTGGCGATGACCAGCGGGCGGTATTCCTGCGCAGCCTGCTGGACTGTGGCAGGGAAACGTGAGATCAGATCGATCAACCGGATCTCATGTGAGGTCAATTCGTGGTTGAACCCGCCGTCACCAGGACTTTCAAACGATCGAATGCCTGATTTGCGCAGGATGCCGGCAGCCCGCACATGTGCATTCTGGATATAAGGACCGGTATGACCATCAAAATTTAGGGCATTGTCAATGTCGAAAACGATATCCTTATTGTTATCGACCGAAAGCATGGCAAATGCCAGCGCTCCCAGCCCAACCTGTTGGGCGATGGCTGCACGCTGGTCATCCGGCATTTCAGGATTTTTAACTGCGATCTCAGCCAGAACCCGCCGTATGGCTTCATCCATCACATCTTTGAACAGGACCAGCCGCCCGCGCCGGGCAGACATGGCGCCATCCGGCAGGCTGACGAAGCCGTAACCGAGATGGTGGCACTTTTCAGCCTGGGGGAACCCCCAGAGCTTCAGGATGGCGAAAGCCTGTTGCAGGTGCAGGGATTGGCGCATGTCGACCACGTAAACGGATCGGTCTACATGGTATTTTTCAAATTTGATCTTGGCAAGAGCCAGGTCTTTGGTCAGGTAGAGGGTTGTTCCATCATTGCGCAGGATGATGTTGGTGCGGTATTTTTCCTTGCTCAAGCCCAGTTTCTCATCAATTTTAATAATGACCGCGCCTCCCTGCGGGCGTTCATCATCAGCAATACCCAGCGTGAGCAGCTCCTTGACGATCTCCTTGGCAGGTTCGTCCACTTCGCTCTCGAAGAACCAGACATCCATCTGGATACCCAGCATTGCCAATATATCCCGGAATTCTTCCAGGCTCCACTCCCGGGTTTTCCGCCAGAGCGCAAGGACTTCGGGATCACCCGCGTCCCACTTCTGGTACAGCTCGCGGCGCTCGGCGTCGCAGGCTTCCCGTTTCTCTTTTTCTTCTGGCGTCTCGTTGTCCTTCTCCGCCAGCAGCTCTGTGCCTTCGATGTACAGCTTGAGCAGCCATTGGCCGCGCGCATGGATCCCTTCGGGTTCCTGGTTGCGGTAAAACTTGTGGTACATCCAGACCACGGTCATTACACCCAGGCCGATATCTCCCGGGTATGTGGCGCGGATGGTAGGAAATCCCGCGAATTCGACTATCCGCGCAAGCACTTCACCAAGTATGGCATTGCGGTAATGACCGATGTGGAATGAGTGATGCGTATTTGGCTGGGCGTATTCAACCATCAATCGCTCGGTTTTGGAGTCACCCCGGCCAAAATCCTTGCCCTGAGCCAGGACAGTGTCGACCACCCGCCTGGCATAATCTCCCGTCGAAAAATACAGGTTCAGATAGCCTTTGATCGCCTCGATGCGGCTGATGCCTTCCAGCGATCCAATATGTATCCTGACCTGCTCGGCGATCTCATGGGCTCGCTGAGGGACAGGCTTACCTGCCTGCCTACCCGTGCGGGCTTCGTTGGCAGCCGCCTGGAAGAAGGACGTGGAGATCCCCCATTCGCCGCTGAAAGGGATGGGAACCCAATTGAGCTCGTTGAGTAAAATGTCGTTTTCCGCACAGAAAGTGCGGACCTTCTCTTCAATGGTCTGTAGTTCGCGCTCAAACATGGCTCACCAGTATCGGACAGATTGCGAGGAAGGATTATAACATGTGGCTATTTCCATCATAGAGTTTCACCCTGCTTGCCCCCGCCTCAGCTTATGTCATTCTGAGCAAAGCGAAGAATCTCCTCCAACTGCCGCGCCTCACCCTCATACAGCCTCCTCTGCGCCAGCGCCTGTACGCTTGCACGCAAAGTTAGCCCGCTTTTTGTCCTTTCTGAAACAGATTATTTGCGCTCCAAATAATTGCCGCAACGGACGACGCCGCTGCAAAGAAGCATAACTCGATTAATGATGCGCCCATAGCAAAAAACAAAATAATTCCATAACCAGCGGGAACAACAGACAAAGACAATCCTAACCAAGAAGTAACTGATTCTGGCGAAGATGTAGTGGATTGAAATTTCATCAACCAGCGCTTTCTCATAATCCAGGGATAACTGATCGAGAATATGGAGAGAGCGATTACCATAATGCGTGAGATGGGCAACAATTCAACAAGATAACCAACTGGAATATCGAAATAATTTATCAACAATCCGATTATCACAAACAACAACGGAAGAACCATAATATACAATACAAGGACAAATCTATTTGGTGGCTTTGCTTCTACAACCTTTTCTAGTCCTTGAGTTTCTGAAATTGAGAACACTTTATCTAATTGTCCGCCTATTGAGATACTGACTTTAGAGCCTATCCACCACCCGATGAAATAAAGAGCCAATGCTCCGATGATGAACCCAATTATGTCTGCTTGCCTAAGCATGTATGCAATTCTTGCGCCTATAAATCCCCCAATAAAAATTCCAAAAAAACGACCAAGATAAAGTCCAATGAATTTCACCGCAAATTCTTTGTTGTGGGATTTTTTATGGAAAAGCCATGAAACAAAGCCAACAAGCCCACCTTTCCAAAGCAATAGAATTGCTATGGCAATGACTACAACCTTGTCAGTTATTCTCAGAGAGGAGAGAGCAAAAGCAACTACTCCAACTACAAAAAATGTGAGGTTGGTCAAACCCGACAGGAGGGTGTAATACAAAAGTGGCGATATTGCTTTTCTTTCACTCTGCATGAAGTATCCTTCGGATTTGGAATAGCGGGCTAACGGCTTGCATCACCGGTGGAGCGAATTTGCATAGCCACTTGATATTATGACACAAAACTTTGCAAGCCTCGCCAATTTTCGGGATGCCTTAACCCCGTCCAGTGCACGTTTTATTGGGCTGTTCTTTCTAATGTTCTAAGTATATAAACCTACCACCAAGTGGTAATGGGCCTGTGCCATATACATATTTATCACAAAATCTGACCAGTCACTAACAGTAATAGTGTTTAGAGTGACGGGAACCCTGATGTGGCTGGGCCTCCTGACCTTGCCCCGTACTCGATCGCAGATCTCCATCCTCCCATCTCCCCAATCCCCGAGTACATGATACCTGATTACCTAGTCCTCGATTCCCTGGTGTCCTTTGTGGTGAATATCTGGTTGCCGCTGAGAGCCGCCCTAGGAGACCTTCTCGAACCTTTCACCGGGAGTACCACAAACCGGGCATTTCCCGCTAAAGGGACCCTCGTGGGTATACCCGCAGACAGGGCAGACGTAATAATCCAACTCCGTCAAGCCATTTGCCAGGTTCTCCAAGGCATTGCGGTACAGGGCCTCATGAACTTTTTCGACCTCATATGCCCACTTGAAGGAGGTCAACGCCTTCTTTACCTGTTCCTGTTCGGCGTCGGCTATGAATTCCGGGTACATGGTCACGACCTCGTAGTTCTCGCCAGCAATGGCTGTCTGGAGGTTCTCTGCAGTCGATTGGACCATGCCCAGGGCGCGCAGGTGGTTGTGGGCATGCACGGTTTCAGCCGCGGCGGCAGCCCGGAATAGTTTGGCAGCCTGGTGGTGTCCTTCTTCATCCGCCTTCTTGGCAAAAGCCAGGTAGCGGCGGTTGGCTTGTGATTCGCCCGCAAAAGCAGCCTTCAGATCATCATCGGTTTTTGACATGTGTCACTCCTTGTATATTAATTTATCTTATGATGGATTTCACTCCAGTAAGATCATACTTTTATTATACTGTTTTCTTTGACGGTTCTACTGGTGTGGCTGTATCTCCAGGCCCACCTTTCACCCCCCCCTGTCACCCTGAGGCGCAGCCGAAGGGTCTCCTCCAGACCCTCCGGTCTCCATCCTCCCGCCTCCCTGATCCCCGATTACCAGATCCCTGATTACCTGATCACCAATTAAAAGCAAAAAACGGGAGCGATCCATGCTCCCGCTTGAAGACAAGAAGGGGTGATCCAGGATTAAACAGATTTCTTTTCAATGGCCGCCAGGCGTTTCATCAAACGACCCTTGCGGCGGGCAGCATTCCTTTTGTGAAGCGTGCCTTTCTGGGCAGACTGGTCAAGCTGGCTGACGGCTTCCAATGTTGCCGCGCGGGCTTCTTCAGTGTTTCCTGATTCAAGGGCAAGGCGGGCTTTCTTGACCGAAGTGCGGGCTGCCCCTCGAAAAATGCGGTTTCGCACCCGACGCTTCTCATTTTGCCTGTTGCGTTTAATTTGTGACTTGATGTTAGCCAAATGTATTCCTCCAGAATAACATTCCATTGATACGGGGCGTTATTTTACATGATGGATGGGATTTTGTCCAGCCTAAAACTTATGACGTCGCCGTCGGGGTTGGAGTTCCGGGAGAACCGGTGGGTGTAATCGTAGGCAGCGGGGATGGTGAAGGTTTTACCAGGTTGACTCTTATGATCAGCAGCTGCCCGACGAAGATGGCATTCGGGTCTTCGAGTTTGTTCTCTTCCACGATGGATTCAACCGTGCTGTTGAACCTGCTGGCTATGCCCGCCAGCGAATCCCCGACTTGCACATAATACTCCACCTTGGTGCCGCTCGGTAGGTCCGGCGGGATGGGGGTCTCGGTTGGCAGCTGCATGCCTGGATTGGGGACATCGATCTCCTGTCCAACGTTCACGATCAAGGTCTTTCGGTCGATTATTGGATTGAGCAGCAGCAGCAGCAGGATGCCGTCATCACCCAGGTTGAATTTCTCGGCGATGACCGCTAGGGAATCTCCTTCCTGGACGATGTATTTAAACGGCGCCGACGGCGTCGAGGTTGGAGTAATGGTAGCGGTCGGCGTAATGGTCGCTGTATTGGTCGGGATGGGTGTCATCGTGGGGGTGAACGTCATGGTGGGAGTCGCTGTATCCGTTGCGAACAGGCTGATATGCGGCTTGTTCGGACCCGTCAACCACACTACTAGCAGTATGATGCCAACGAAGATGAGCAGCGCTGCCAGACCCCAGATGATGAAAGGACCTGTCTGCTGGCGTTTACGGTAGGATTTGATCACGCTCTTGGCGTTCTTATCGCTCATAGTATTTTCCTTCGGTCAGGTAAAAAAGGGGTATCCAGGTGTTTCCCACCCAATGATAACCTGCATTAATTCTACCTGAACTTTGGATATTTAGCGAGTGCCGCAAAAGTACCTGCTGGATGTGTCAGTGGTGCCGGAGCTGGTGCTCGAGGAACTGGCCTGTATAGGAAGCCTGCACCTGGCACAGCTCCTCGGGGGTCCCTTGCGCAACCAGCCGGCCGCCTCCATCGCCACCCTCGGGACCCAGGTCGATGATCCAATCGGCGGTTTTGATGATATCCGGATTGTGTTCGATGATCAGCACCGAGTTCCCCGCATCCACCAGCCGCTGTAACACCTCGATCAATTTGTGCACATCCGCCGCATGCAGCCCGACCGAGGGTTCGTCAAGCACGTACAGGGTGCGCCCCGTAGCGCGCTTCGAGAGTTCCTTTGCCAGCTTTACCCGCTGGGCTTCACCCCCCGAGAGCGTCGGGGCGGGCTGCCCGATGCGGATATATCCCAACCCTACATCCGTCAGCGTCACCAGCTTGTTGATCATGGATGGATGGGCGGAGAATTCCGCCTGGGCATGTTCGACCGTCATATCCAAAATATCTGCTATGTTGTTGCCCTTGAAACGCACCTGCAGGGTCTCGCGGTTGAAACGCGTGCCGCGGCATACGTCACAGGGGACATACACATCCGGCAGGAACTGCATCTCGATCCGCAATTGCCCCTGACCCTGGCAGGCTTCGCAGCGGCCGCCATGGACATTGAACGAAAATCTACCCGGCTTGTAGCCGCGCACCTTGCTCTCGGGCATTCCCGCAAACAGCTTGCGCATCTCGTCGAACAGGCTGGTATACGTGCCGGGGTTGGAGCGGGGCGTCCTCCCGATGGGCGACTGGTCGATATTGATGATCTTGTCGATGTGTTCCATTCCATCAATGCGCTCGTGCTCGCCGGGCATGGTATGTGCCCCGTGTAATCTCTGCGCCAGAGCACGGTACAGCACATCCACCATCAGGGTGGATTTGCCCGATCCCGAGACGCCGGTGATGCACACCAGCTTACCCAGGGGGATGTCAACGGTCAGTTCCTTGAGATTATTGGCACAGGCTCCAATCACAGTTAAGTGTTTTCCATTGCCCTGCCGGCGCTTCTTCGGGACCGGGATCTGTTTGCGCCCCGAAAGATATGCACCCGTGAGCGACTTGGGGTGCGCCAGGATATCCTGTGGCGTTCCCTCGGCCACGATCTCGCCGCCGTGTTCCCCGGCAGCCGGACCGAGATCGACGATCCAATCCGCAGTCCGGATGGTCTCGTCGTCGTGTTCCACCACCAGCACGGTGTTGCCCAGGTCGCGTAACCCCCTCAGGGTATTCAGCAGCCGCCCGTTATCGCGCGGGTGCAGTCCTATCGATGGCTCGTCCAGCACATACAGCACCCCTACCAGGTGCGAACCGACCTGGGTTGCCAGGCGGATGCGCTGGGCTTCGCCGCCGGAGAGGCTGCCGGCCGATCGGTTGAGGGTCAGGTAATCCAGGCCCACGTTCACCAGGAAACCCAGCCGGGAGAGGATCTCTTTCAGGATGCGTTCGGCGATTGCCTGCTGCCTGGGTGTGAGAGGCGTTTTACGTCCGGATAACTGCTTGATCCATTTAAGCAGGCGCACCACCGGCCAGCGAGTGACCTCGACAATGTTCTCGTTATTCACCGTCACAGCCAGGGCTTCAGGACGCAGCCGCTCGCCTTTGCAGGCGGGACAGGGGCGGTCAGACATGAACTCGGAGATCTTGGTGCGGATGTACTCCGAGTTGGTCTCACGAAAGCGGCGTTCCAGGTTGCCGATCACTCCTTCGAAGGCACGATTGAACTTGAACTCGTTGCCGTTGGTGTTGCGATAGGTCATCTGGATTTCTTTGCCGCGGCTGCCATGCAGGAGGATGTCTATTTTTTCTGGTGAAAGTGACCTGACCGGGGCGTTCAGGTCGATCTTGTAATGCGCTGCCGCAGCCTCCAGACCTTGCCAGTAATACCCCCCCTCCTCCCGCGGTCCCGACCATTCCATGGATATGATCGCACCATCGTTGAGCGAGCGCTCCGGATCCGGGATGATGCGTTCGGGATCGATCTCCAGCTTATTGCCCAATCCCTGGCACTCCGGGCAAGCGCCGTGGGGAGTATTGAACGAGAATGTACGCGGCTCGATTTCCGGGATGCTGATGCTGTGCTCGGCGCAGGAGAGGTGTTCCGAGAAATGCAGGTCGCTGCCCCCACCTGGGCTGCCTTTTTCGGCGAGGGCATGCACGGTTACGTACCCATCGCCGAACTTGAGCGCGGTCTCCACCGAGTCGGTCAGGCGGGTGCGGGCAGCTTTCTGCTCTTCAGCCTTTTCTGGATGTGAGATGACCAGGCGGTCCACCACGGCTTCGATGGTGTGTATCTTGTAGCGGTCGAGGCTGAGCTCCTCATCCAGGTCGTGGATCTCGCCATCCACCCGCACCCGCACGAAGCCGGCTTTGCGCACCTCCTCGAAGACAGCCTGGTAGGTGCCCTTGCGCCCGCGCACGACCGGCGCCAGCAGCAGGATCCTGCTCTCGACGGGCAGGGTTTCGATGGCGTCCACGATCTCCTGGGCTGACTGTTTGACCACCTCCCTCCTGCAGACCGGGCAGTGCGGGATGCCGGTGCGGGCAAAGAGCAGCCGCAGGTAATCGTAGATCTCGGTCACCGTGCCCACCGTCGAGCGCGGGTTGTGGGAGGTTCCCTTCTGGTCGATGGAAACCGCCGGCGAGAGCCCCTCGATGTAATCGACATCCGGCTTGTCCATCTGCCCCAGGAACTGGCGGGCGTAGGCGGAAAGGGATTCGACATAGCGGCGCTGGCCCTCGGCGAAGATGGTGTCGAATGCCAGCGATGACTTCCCCGACCCGGATAAACCGGTGATCACCACCAGTTTATTGCGGGGAATCTCGACCGTGATGTTCTTGAGGTTGTGTTCGCGGGCGCCCACCACGCGGATCACATTTGCGGTCATAACGCTCCCATCACTTTCAATGATTGCATAAATGTTTCATTATTCATCGTGCCGGTTCACAGGCAAAATAGGTACTGCCCCTCCTGATGTCATTGCGAGGGGCGCCCTTTGCCCCGAAGCAATCTCCTCCAGACCCGCGTATCGCTTCTCCCAGCGTGCCTGTGGCAAGAATCTCCTCATTGCTGTCGAGGGATTGTTTGCATCCAAAAAACGGTGACACAGAATAACATGCCAAGAAATTATGCAAAATATCATTATACCAGTCCGGATTTTTCACTCCCCTTTGGTTATGGCGGTGTGAAAGCCGACCAGAACCCCTCATCCTGCGGTTTGAATCGCGACAAATCGGAGCGGCTTGGTCAGCATGGAGGAAACGAAACATTTTTTTAATTGCCGTTTTTTCCCAAAATAATTACCATTTTAACGAGTAAAATAAATCGGACAAAACCATTCGTATTAGCGGAAACAAATAACGGCTGTTTGAAATTGCGGCATCCGCCAGGGGTCGCATGGCTGCGCTCGGGGATAAAGAGTGCAGGCACGCATGGTATCTGCCAGGTAAGGTAGCAGAAGAGAGAGATATACCCATTGCCGGTATTGTAGTACATATGTTCTGTTTATGCAAGAGGGGAATGGGGAAAACTCGTAGACGGGGCGCGAAGGTGCGTTGCACTTTCCAAGTGCGACGCACTGGAACACCCCCACGCGTGCACACCTACGGCTGTGTGTGGTAAAAACGGTAGGGGCGACTTCTCGTCGCCCTGTGCATGCTGGTACACCCCCACGCGTGCACAGCACTGTGTGTGGGCAAAACAGATTGTCGCACCTGCGGCCCTTGGGTTGTTCTCTTCCTGTCTCTAGTTTTACCGGAACTCGTCCTGATGATGGGGCATTTGTTCGGTTTATTTCGTACCGGGTAAGTAACAAGCTATTATGTCTTGCGGATAACGGAATAAACCTCCCGCTCGGCTTCGATCACTTAAAAAGCTATCTCATCAATTCTCTCCATCTCGATCAGTTCTAATTTTCTCTTGACTCTTGACAGATGTTGCGTTATCCTATACACAAATGTATAGGATGAGCGAACTGCTACAGCTGGACCGGAAGATATTCCATACTAACGACTTGGCTATACTCTGGGGAATTGCCGATAAGCACAATTTGTATATGACGATTACCCGCTACATTGACAAAGGTGTTCTTTTTCCCATCTACAAAGGGCTATACTCTACCGTTCCCATAGCCTCTCTAAATCCCCTGGAACTTGGCCAAGCCATTATTCACCGATATACTTATCTTACAACTGAATCGGTACTCTCGCAGGCTGGAATAATCTCCCAAACCGTCTACGATTACACCTTTGTCGCCGACATTTCTAAGCGTGTCTCGACTGGACCCTGGTCTTTTCGGTTCCGCCAGCTCAAAGAAGATTACCTCCATAATCCTGCCGGTATCGTTAATCAAGACAGGGTTTTCATAGCCTCTATGGAACGAGCAGTAGCAGACATGCTTTATTTCAACCCTAAATACCACTTTGATATTCCGGAAAGCATCGACTTCGAAAAGGTCAGGTTAATACAAAAAGAAGTCGGATATCCCTATGTTAGACCTTAGGCCTGAAGATATTATCCATAAGTCACAACTCCACCGGCTGCTGATGGAGATAGTCGACCAACGGTTGCTAGCACAAACCTTGGCCTTCAAGGGCGGCACCTGTGCCGCTATGTTAGGCTTCCTGGATCGCTTTTCAGTTGATCTGGATTTCGATGTTTTAAAAACCGCCAATGAATCTGAGCTGCGAAAAGTGTTTCATCAGGTCTTTGACCATCTGGGATTTGGTGTAACGCTGGAATTTGACAAGGTCCTCTTTTTTCAGCTTCGCTATCCAAGCAGCCCTGGCAAGAGGAACACTTTAAAAGTCAGCGCCAGTAATATGAGAGTTGAAGCCAACCAATATAAAGTCCAGTACTTTCCGGAAATCGACCGGCTGATAAACAGCTTCACCATCGATACCATGTTTGGGAATAAACTGGTAGCGGTGATGGATCGATATGCGCAACACAAAACTCTTGCCGGACGAGATATTTATGATATACACCACTTTTTTATCCAGGGGTATGCTTATAATGGCGCGATAATCAGGGAAAGGACCGGACTGGAATCGAGAGAATACTTCGGAAAGCTGATCGATTTTATAAAAAAGCATGTCACTCAGAAGGTCATCGACGAAGATTTGAACTCACTGTTGACTAATAAGAAATTCCAGCAGATAAGGAAAATCCTGATTCCGGAAACTCTATCTGTCTTGACTCAGGAGCAGAAAAGGTTATAAAAGTTTTCCCTCTTAATACTGTCAATGAAGCATTAAGGGAGACGTTAACTCCTTGCTCGAACGAATGAAATTGTTCCAAAATGATGTCTGCCTCTACCGCTGTAATATTCACCATCCATAGCCTGGACATTGTTAGCTATTTGCACCCAGGTTGTTCTATAACGAATGCTCATAGATTCCAGTGAATCGGGTTTAGGGCGATTTTGGTACACCCCCCACGCGTGCACACCTACGGCTGTGTGTGGGAAAAACCTCCTGTATGGGCGGGGTTCCCCCGCCCTCTCGGATACACCCCCACGCGGGTATTGGGAAAACGCAGGTACGAAGGTGCGTTGCACTTTCCAGGTGCGACGCACCGGTTCACCCCTAAATGGATTTTTGAACAGGTAAGGTTAGGAATCCTTGATGTGCTGTTCCCTCCGCAATAACCATGAAGCCAGGAACAACCAGACCGGGGCAGTTAGTGCCCAGGCAACCCAGGATAACGAGCGGGGAAATGGATACGTATTATTAAGAGCAGCCAGCAGATCGAGGGGACCTGCAAGAAGGGAAGATCCAACAATCGACCTTGAACCCGGAAGCAGCTGGCTCAAGACGAAGAACCCCACAATTGCAGCCACCCCGATCGCAGCACCCAGGCTCTCTTTCCACCATCCAATGACCAGACCTGCCAGCATAAGGGCAAGGAGGAGCATGTATGAGGAAACTACCGGGTGTCCGGGTTCACCGGAAAGAAGCTGGAGACCTACAAACAGCAGGTAGAGGATAATGCCCAGGATCAGGGGAATAGTTACGATACGAGCGATCCAACGCAAGATGTTCGCAAGGACAAGTTGTGAATTCATTGGGAAACCTCCATTGTTAAGTTTTATTATACTGAAAAAACGAACTTCTTTTTGATCTCCTCACCTTTCTTTTCCGTCAGGGAAAACGCGTTTGTAGGGGCGATGCATGCATCGCCCGTTCGCACCAGTCACCCCCACGCGTGCACACCTACGGCTGTGTGTGGGGAAAACTCGCTCGATGGTGTGGCTCTGATAGCGCTTCAAGGCAGCTTCCAGCAAGTCGGTGACTAAGGTAGGCACTGGCTGCGCTGGAACATGCAAATCCGGAATTGACGGTTGTACTCAAGCAGATAAACTTCAATGCAGAAAAGGGCAAGACCAAACGATTTTGATTGACCGGTTTTTTGGGTTGTACGGACATTGCATTGTCTCCGCGATTTTGCTATACTGATTTCAGTGTATCTTCCCCTTATAACCGATTGCAGTCTAATGCCTATATTGATTTCGGCGATTAGACCACAGAGGTATGTAAGCTGTTGAGCCACCAAACGGCGGCTGAGCACTTAGTTGGACGGCGATATACCAGACTTGTCCTCCTGTAGATCAGGAGAAATTTAGTGGAGGAAAACATGCCTGAAAAGCAGCCTGAAGGCTTCATTCGATTTGTGCGGCGGGATGCGGCAGAGCATTACCTGTCTGTGGCCTTGCTCAGCTTCGCAGTCTCTGTTAGCCTGACAAGGCTTTTTCTCTCACTGACGGGCTATCCCCAGATAGGCGGGGGCGAGTTGCATTTCGCCCATGCCCTGTGGGGGGGACTGTTGCTTTTCGCGGCAGCATTGCTTCCCCTGATAATTGCCAACCGGTGGGTGTACACCGCGACTGCCCTATTAGGTGGCATAGGCATTGGGTTGTTCATCGACGAGGTTGGCAAGTTCATCACGCAACGCAATGATTATTTCTACCCAGCTGCCGCACCGATCATCTATACATTCTTCCTTCTTACAATCTTGCTATTCCTGAATATGCGCCGTTTCGCGGACACGAATCCCCACGCCGAACTCCATAGAGCCTTGGGGCAGATTCAGGAGCTGCTTGTTCGCTCTCTCAAGCCTCAGGAGCGAAGATTGCTTGAATCACGGTTAGACCGCATAGTTACGGACTCTACTTCAAAAAGGCATGTCGATTTGGCTCACACTCTTCTGAAGTTCGTCGAAGAGGATGCGCTTTCATCTTCGCCAACCCCATCCAGGTCTCGGCCGTGGACGAGCCGGCTGGCAAGAAAGTCAATCGTGCACTTGGTCTCGGAAGAACCTCTGCGTATTTCGCTCATCGTTGGAATATCGGCCATTGGGCTGCTGACGTTGAAGAATCCTATCCAAGTACTGCTCGCAGAATGGCTGCCACCCGTGGTCGACAATTTTCTTCAGAACCTTTACGCTGGTCGCCAAATCGACGCCGCAACCGCGCCGTTATGGTTCGGAATCAGGCTGGCTCTTGAGTTGGTTGTGGGCAATCTTCTCCTGGTATCTGCTGGTCTCTTGGTGGTCAGGCGCACAAGACAAGGAGCCGCGCTGGCATACGTGGCATTGCTTCTGTCACTAACCACGGTAAACTTGCTCCTGTTCTACTTCGAGCAGTTCTCGACAACCATCACCACTTTGATTCAGTTCATCCTGTTCTTGGGGATCGTCTACTATCAGCGCCGCCTGTCAAAACGCTGAAGCCAACCCGGCCACGCGCGCACACCTACGGCTGTGTGTGGGGAAAACCATTTTCACCGTAGGGGCGGGGTCTCCCCGACCGGCACACCCCCACGCGTGTGGGGAAAACGCTAAAAATATTATTTTAAATCATTTACAATTGTTGCCAACAATTGTAAAGTATAGTTATCAACAGAACCCTGCCTGACCGAAGTCTGACGTTATGCGTCAGATGCATATGTAGGTCAGGTGGGTTTATTATTTCGAAAATCTGATTACGAGATTAAACCAAACTGCCCCAGGTGAGCCCCAGGGTAGTTCCTTGTTATATATGGATAAGGCTACTTCTTCTTGTCACTTTGGTGCTTGGTCTTATCAACCAGCACAAAGCCTTGACCTGGCCTGGGAGTAGGCGGTAAGGTTTCGCCCTTGGTTACTGTTACTTCCACACCAGTGTCGCCTCCACGCTGACCAACAATACCGTACTGGCCCGAAACAGGAGCCTTTTCTCCCGGTTTGAGGACAGGGCTTTTTGCTTTGCTCATTTTTATCACCTCCTTTGGTCAATTCGACCAGTTTACTAATCGTTTGCGACACTCATCACGTGGCAAGTGCGCACCCGCTACGAGTATTTTCTGAAGCACATCAGCAGCCTGCTTAGGGGTAAGCACGTGTAAACGGACCAATTCATCTAACAACCAGAGAACACCATGAACAGATAATCCATTTCCTTTGGCTAATTCGACAAGCCGCGAATCCCCTGTCAATAAAGTAGCATCAAGAGATTTCGCCAATAGGAACGAGGCGAGATCAATAACAGAAAGGTTTCGATGAAAGAGTCTCAACTGCGTCAACTCAATTACCTGATTGGCCGACAGTTCCTGCAAAACAAGGCCGAGTACTTGCAGTGATTGCCAGCGTGGTCTTATCAATTCTCTTGTGGCTAAATCAGGGATCAGGAAGTTATAAGGCAGACGGAATACATCGGACAGAATGCCGCCATTATCCAGGTCAATCCAGATATTGGTATCAGTGACCAGCACTAACTGAGACGTCATCTGATTGTAATATCTCTGTCATCCAATGCTTCTGTAAAGGCGCGCCTAGTAGGTCCTGAGCCTTAGAACGCGAGATCAAATCTTCTGCCAGGGCGCGATAGATCAAACGCTCCATTCGCAATGGCTTTTCGGATGAATAATCTTTTCCCGGTTCCCGGCGGTGCCAGCCATTTGCTCGAAAGAGCTTAAACAACTGCTTTGCCGTGGACGGCGTAATTATTTCCAGGTCTCTTGCCCGAAAAATCCAGGCTTGCATACTGAGGCCATATTTATGCTTAAGCAGGTAAAGTTCATTAATATCCAGCATCGACCGCCTACTGCCCAACTCGAACTGAGCCACTTCTGCCGGAACCAGAAAAGCACCCACAAAACGATGAGGAGCATCTTCCGGGTCTAGTTCCCCAATGATACACAAAACCAGGTGACCTAACTCGTGCGCCAGATTAAAACGCTGCCTGTCCCCCGGCAAGTCGGCCATCGAGACGATCACAGGGACGCAGTTGGCTAGAAACGTGCAAGCGTCGAAGTGTTCAAAGCCGTCTACCAGTCCGACTTTTATTCCCTGATCTTCGAGCAGTTGAGTTATATTTTCAATCGGGTCCAGCCCTAAATTCCAAGCCTGCCGCAGGCTGGCAGCCGCATCTTCCACCTGTTGGATTGATCGTACATCATAGCTGGGCAAAGTAATAGGATGATGCTCTCCGGGAAACAGCTCTTCCGTTTCCATGTATCGCTCCAGCCATTCCTGGATACGCATCTGGATGGCATCCTGTTCTTTTTTACCCAAGATGGCATGTTTACGATACGCTTGCAAAGTAACCGTTGCCGTCATTGGTCGAAAGAAGAAGTCTATGGAAGTATCGAGGGACTGAGCCAAGCGCAGCAAAACACCCGAACTGGGAGTATCTTGATCCCGTTCGTATTTCGAGATTGCCATGGGGCTGATTTGCGCCCTCTCCGCCAGGTCCCTCATACTCAAGTTCCCGGATTTACGTGCCTGTTTTATCCTTTGACCTATGGTCATGGGGCTCCTCCATTCTTATATTGTCGGTTTACATTATATCATAATTATATAAATTCGTACACCGCCAATAGCAAGAAATCATCAGTTCTTTTTCGAAAGAACCGAGTGTCTACGATATAGCACATGTTATATTGCGCGCTTGACTCTCCCCCCGGTTCACCCACGCGCGAAAACATAGGTGCATTGCACTTTCCAAGTACGATGCACCAGTCACCCCTACGCGTGCACAGCTACGGCTGTGTGTGGGGAAAAGTGCGCTGCACTTTCAAAGTGCGACGCACTTATAGGTACACCCCTTCGCGTGCACACCTACGGCTGTGTGTGGGGAAAACGTGCGCTGCACTTTCACAGTGCGGTGCACCTAGCGGTACACCCTCACGAGTATGGGGTGAAACGCTGTTAGTGTCTGTGACAACCCAAGTGCCGGGTCCTTTTCAGTATCCTCAATCGGATCGTGTGGGGTGAAACGTGTTCGTGCCATTCGTTTCCGTCCTTGAATTCGGACTTTCAGTATCCTCAATCGGATCGTGTGGGGTGAAACTGTTTGTGTTGCAGACAAAGTGGTTTATTTTGCGTTCTTTCAGTATCCTCAATCGGATCGTGTGGGGTGAAACTGATAACACTGCTAGGTTCAGGCACTTGCACGGTGGACTTTCAGTATCCTCAACCGGATCGTGTGGGGTGAAACCAAAAATCCACGTTGTTTAAGTTGTGGGGCGCTCAACTTTCAGTATCCTCAATCGGATCGTGTGGGGTGAAACCGTTCGTGCACTTTGCTTTGAGCTGGATTGCATGGACTTTCAGTATCCTCAATCGGATCGTGTGGGGTGAAACCCGATGACATACTCGGTGGTGATCTCGACAAGCCGGCCTTTCAGTATCCTCAATCGGATCGTGTGGGGTGAAACTACCGCGCTCGCAGATCAGCAGGGTGCGCTCGACGCCTTTCAGTATCCTCAATCGGATCGTGTGGGGTGAAACTTTGGACATTCATGACACAGATCAAGGTTTGTGCGTCTTTCAGTATCCTCAATCGGATCGTGTGGGGTGAAACGCGTATCATGGCCACGATCTCGGTTGAATCGGCATTGCTTTCAGTATCCTCAATCGGATCGTGTGGGGTGAAACTCCGCCGGGACTGGCCGCATAGCGTCTGATGATGGCCTTTCAGTATCCTCAATCGGATCGTGTGGGGTGAAACTCTACCGCATCCAGGGGTATGACGCTATCCTCACCGCCTTTCAGTATCCTCAATCGGATCGTGTGGGGTGAAACATCCGCGAGGCAGGCTGCGCCTGGTTGCGTTCTGGCCTTTCAGTATCCTCAATCGGATCGTGTGGGGTGAAACGCTGGTCGATGCTACTCGCGAGCTGGGTCTGGCTGCCTTTCAGTATCCTCAATCGGATCGTGTGGGGTGAAACAAACCATAAGAGGTGCAGCAGAAGCCCCGTCCATCAGCTTTCAGTATCCTCAATCGGATCGTGTGGGGTGAAACACCCGCTCAGGCCTGCAAGTAATCATTAGAAAGTGCTTTCAGTATCCTCAATCGGATCGTGTGGGGTGAAACACTGCCCGACCTCGGTTTTATCCTCTTCGAGTTTGACTTTCAGTATCCTCAATCGGATCGTGTGGGGTGAAACAGCAGGCGCTGCGTGCGAGCGACCTGGCGCGCGAGCACTTTCAGTATCCTCAATCGGATCGTGTGAGGTGAAACTTGGGTGACGGAAGTATTGGCAGTAGAGTTTACCATATTTCAGTATCCTCAATCGGATCGTGTGGGGTGAAACTGCAATCCGTTGCGATGGCAAACCCATGCACACAGGTCTTTCAGTATCCTCAATCGGATCGTGTGGGGTGAAACACTATCGAGGGATGACGCCAGAAAAGCCGTGCATGAGTCTTTCAGTATCCTCAATCGGATAGTGTGGGGTGAAACTGCAATCCGTTGCGATGGCAAACCCATGCACACAGGTCTTTCAGTATCCTCACTAGGATCGTG
>Ga0315274_10004820_pt1 | contig 19792 bp, 14 predicted proteins | sample YL17G02_20_MG_FD_203700 | JGI IMG/M metagenome (GOLD analysis project Ga0315274, IMG submission 203700) | Sediment microbial communities from Yellowstone Lake, YNP, Wyoming, USA - YL17G02_20 | ecosystem: Environmental > Aquatic > Freshwater > Lake > Sediment | place: USA: Wyoming | collected... | reverse complement strand
ATTCCATTGGCGCTCCCAGCCGATGCCGTGCGAGGTGGTCGAGCCCCATCCGTTGCTCGGCGACTTGAGGAAGGGCGAGGCATTCATGATCCCGGGCCTCGATGCCTGGGCAGGGGCCGTTGACGGGACGCCGCTGCTCCAGCCCGCCGCCGAGGTGAGGGATTCCGGCAGCGGCTCGGCGGACGTCTGTCCCCTGTACGTTCGATCTCTAGGGAAAGGGAAAGTCTTGAATTGCCAATGGCGCGGGGATCTGGCCGAAGCCGGCGCTCCCATCACGAGTGAGGAGTTCACCGTGCGTTGCGTGGCGTGGTTGGGGCGCCCCGAGGCGCCGCTCCCTCCCTTGGACGCGCCAACGGCGAGTTGGGCGGCGGCCGGAGGGGCGCCGGTGGAGGCCGGAAGATTCCGCGCTTACTGGCGCCGGACCACCGTTTTCTCTGAATCCTTTCCGACGGACATCGCCCCCTTTCCAGGGGGCGACCCCCGTTACTCGGATTGGCTGACGGGCACGAACAGCGACAACGAGTTCCGCGTCCAGAGCGGCGTGCTGAGGATCTGCGGCGGCCAGCGTCAGAGCGACGGTTTCGCGCTGGTGACGGCGCAGAAACTCATCGGCCAGCCCACTTTCGGCAGGGCCATCCGCGTCACCGCCGGCATGGGCGGCGAGCCGGGTCCGGTCGGGAACTGGCAGGTCGGCCTGGTTGTGGGCGGGGTGCGCGTCATCTACCACCTGGGCTACGCAGGGGGGGCGCTCCGGATCGATCGCCAGACGCCTTGGACTCGTTTGACGGAGAACCTGGACGTCGGTTTCACCCCCACGCCGGGCTATCGGCCGCTTCAGAGGATCGAAGTCCTCGCCATGCAGCGTGACGGCGGGGACTATGAGTTCCAGGTCGCTCTCACGGAGCGGGACAGACCGCCCTTCATGCATAGCTTCGTGCTTCCGGCCTCCCAGGTCGGAAGCCTCAGCCAGGTCGGTTTCCATCGTCAGAGCCTCGGACGGGCGGGCGAGGCTCTCTTCGACGACCTGCGGATCGAGCAGATCGAGCTGCCCGACGCCGCCGCCCTCAACGCGCCCAGAGGAGACGGACAAGGCCCGCGACACCCCCCAGAGTCGCAAGCGAAGAATCCTTGACCGCAAAAGGCTTGGTAGGCTATCTGTGGGGCACGGGAAAAGGGGAACGCGAGGACGCGAAGAGGCGAGATTGAGCGAAACACGGAAGAACACCATCGTCCTGGACCAGAGCGAGATACTGGCCTTCTGTGGTCCGAGGGACCAGAAACTGCGCCTGATTCAGGACGGTTTGCGAGCCGAGATCGGGGCCCGGGGCAACGAAATCGTGATTTCCGGCGAGGCGGCCGAAGTGGAGCGGGCCACGGGCATCATCGAGGATTTGCTGATGGTGCAGCGGACCCTCGGCCGCGCCCTCTCCGATCAGCAGGTGCAGATGGCCGTCCGCGAGGCCGAACCCGACGGCGGAGCCGAGGGCGAAACCGAGTCCCTCGCGGAGGTCTTCCTGGATCAGGTTCCTCTCCCCACTCGGGCCCGGCGCCTGGCCCCCATGTCGCGGGCCCAGAAGAAGTACCTCGACCATATCCGCCGTTCGGACATTGTTTTCTCCACCGGCCCCGCGGGAACCGGGAAGACGTACCTCGCGGTGGCCATGGCGATCTGGCATTTGGCCGAAGGGAAGGTGCGGCGCATCATCCTTGTGCGGCCGGCGGTCGAGGCGGGCGAGCAGCTCGGCTTTCTGCCCGGGGACATTGCGGCGAAGTTCGATCCCTTCGTTCGCCCGCTTTACGACGCTCTCTACGACATGATGGAGCCGGAGAAGGTGAAGACCTACCTCGAGACGGGCATCATCGAGATCGCGCCCCTGGCCTTCATGCGGGGACGAACGCTGAACGACGCCTTCGTGATTCTCGATGAAGGGCAGAATACGACGGTTGCCCAGATGAAGATGTTCCTCACGCGTCTGGGGGTCAGCTCCAAGGCCGTGGTAACCGGCGACATCACGCAGATCGACCTTCCCCCTGGGACCCTTTCGGGATTGGTGCACGCGCAGAAGGTGCTGCAAGACATCAGCGGGATACGGTTCATGCAGTTCACGAAGATAGACATCGTGCGGCACGACTTGGTGCAGAAAATCGTGCTGGCCTACGAGCGCCATGCCGGGAAACAGACGCGCGACGACGCCGGGCGAGCGGGGCGCGCGTCGGCTCAGCCGCCCCGCGGCCCTCAGCCGCCCCGCGGCCCTCAGCCGCCCCGCGGCCCTCAGCCGCCCCGCGGCCCCTCGCCCGGCAGAAAACGGAGCCACGCCTAATGGCTGCCAAAGAAAACGGCCCCCCACCGCGGGCGCCCGACCGGCCCCGAAAACGCGGCGAGAAGCCTTCCGCGGGCCTGGGACCCGGCGGTTCCACGAACGGCGAGCGGGGCGGAGCCAGGAGCGCGTCGCCAAGCGACCGGCAACCCCGGGTCACGAGGATCATGCGACTCGGGCAGACCTCCGCCGGCTGGTTTGTCTTGGCCCTCGTGCTGGTCGTCACGGTCCTTCTTGTTTCTCCCGCGCTCTACCATCGTCTCAGCAGCGAAGACGAGTACTACGTCGGCACACGGGTCACGGAGAATATCGAGGCCATTGTGTCTTTCTCGGTTCCCGATGCGGAGAAGCTGGACCGCCTGGAAACGGATCTCAGGAACCGTGCGCACCAATACTACCTGTGGGACCGCCAGGTCTCCGTCCAGGTTCTTGAATTGTGCGACGCCTTTTTCCTGCGGGCCCGGTCCATCGCCAGCGGCGCGGGGGAGGAGCCGGAACCCAAACGGGTCGGCCAATTGACCGAATGGGCAACCCGAGAGCACGGCGTAAGGCTCGACCCGAAGCTGGCCGCGCAATGCCTCGAACGCTCCGCCGACGAGAACCTTCGCCTAATCCTGCGCGAGGCCCTGAGTCGCGTCTACGATTCCCGCGGGATCGTCGACGACTTGAGCAGGTACACGACTTGCCACAATGAGAACCGTGTGACCGTCTCCGGCGCGCCTCGCCGCATCTCGGTCGAACCTCAGGACGTTCTCGACCGGGCCGGACTGCGGAGCTACCTCGAGGAGGAGTACTTCCCGAGCCGAACGTCCGGTTCCGTTCTTTCCACCGACGACGCGGCCTTTCTCGGCGGGCTGGCGGCCGTTCTGTCCCGGCCCAATATCGCCTTTTCCCCCGAAACGACGGAGGAAAGACTGGGCAATGCGATCGCCAAGCTGCGCAGGAACCCGCCCGTCACGAATTACAGAAAGGGAGACGTGTTGGTGAAGCAGGGGCAGTCGGTCACTGCCGAGGCTATCAAACTGGTGCGCCTCATGAACACGACCTATGATCGCGCCCTTTTCCGTCGTCTCCTTGCCATCGCCATCTACCTGGCCGTTCTCCTCAGTCTCGCTCTCTACTATTTCGCCCAGTTCCGGACCGACGTGCGTCTCAACGCCCGAAACGTTCTCATGATTTCGTTCTTGGCGTTGATCCCGCTGGCTCTGGGGCGCATCCTCCTGGTGGTTTTCAAAGCGTACCCCGAGGCCGCGCCTTACGCCTTTCCCGCCGGCCTGATCGGCATGCTCGCCGTGATTCTCCTCGACACCCGCTCGGCCGTGCTGCTCGTCACCGTCGGATGCCTGGCCTTCGGTGTCGCCACGGGCCTGGACTTCAAGGTCTTTCTGACCCTTCTGCTGGGCGGCTATGCGGCCATCGGGGTGCTGACCACCGTGAAGGAGCGCAGGGAGGTCATCTGGGCCGGGTTGGTTGTCGGCGTTGTCAACGCGCTCCTGATTCTGCTGATCAACTTCATCGACGATCCCAACAGGCCCCGGCTGGATCTGATGATCTGGGGAATCGGCAACGGCCTTCTGTGCGCCGTCCTGGCCATGCCCCTCCTGGTTCTCTTCGAGTCGCTGTTCGACATCGTGACCGATATCCGTCTGCTCGAGTTGACCGGCCTAGACCATCCCTTGCTTCAGGAGCTGGAGGCGAAGGCGCCGGGTTCCTACCAGCACTCCCTGAACGTGTGCAAGCTGGGCGAGGGCGCCGCCAGAGCCATCGGAGCGAACTATCTTCTGGTGCGCGCCGGCGCCCACTATCACGACGTGGGCAAGGTCCTCAAGCCGAAGTACTCGGGCGAGAACCAGATCTCCATCGAAGAGAAGAGCCTGCACAGCAGGATCTCCCCCTACATGAGCGCCATGGTGATCAAGAACCACGTGAAGGCGGGAATCGAGCTGGCGCGCAAGAACCGTTTGCCGGAGCGCGTGATCGACTTCATCCCTCAGCACCACGGCACGACCACCATCGCCTACTTCTACCACGAGGCGCTCAAGCGGTTCGAGAACTCCCAGAGCACGGACCCGGTTCGCGAGGACGACTTCCGCTATCCCGGCCCGAAACCTCAGTCGATCGAGACGGCCGTCGTCATGTTGGCCGATTCCGTCGAGGCCACGGCGACCAGCCGCTTCACGTCTCTCTCGGTCAACGAGGACGAGCTGCGCGTGTGCGTGCAAGGGATCATCGCCGACAAGTTCAACGACGGCCAATTCGATGAGTGCGATCTGACGCTCCGCGATCTGTACCTCATCCGGGAGTCTTTCATCAAGACGCTGTTGAGTCGCTTCCACCACCGCATCGCCTACCCGTCCAAGCCGTCGATTAGCGGCCCGGCGGCCCCGACTCCGAAACGGGACCGGATGCAGCGCGACTGACGCCGCGTGGAGCGCGACTGACGCCGCGCCGGCTGAGCGCCGGGGAGGATCCGAGGGAGGGAATGCTCCTATGATTATTGTGCTGGAACCGGGGATTGGTCCGGAGGATCGCAAAGCCATCGAGAAGAGAACCCAGGACCTAGGCTACAAGGTCCACCCCATCGTCGGCGTGGAGCGGGTTGTGCTCGGCTGCATCGGGCACGAGGACAAGGCCGGCGTTGCGCCGGACCCCCTCCACTCGTTGGAGACCATGCCGGGCGTCGAGGCCGTCATCCCGATTCTCAGGCCTTACAAGCTGGTCGGTCGGGAGCTGAAAAAAGAGAAGAGCGTTTTGGACATCGCCGGCCGGGCCGGTGAGGCCGTCGTACGGATCGGCGGGACGGAACTGGTCGTCATGGCCGGGCCGTGCTCGGTGGAATCGGAGGAGCAGATCGTGGCGATCGCTCGAGCGGTCCAGGCGGAGGGCGCCCAATTCCTGAGGGGGGGCGCCTTCAAGCCCCGGACCTCTCCTTACAGCTTCCAAGGCCTCAAAGAGGAAGGCCTTAGGATGCTGCAGACGGCGGCGACCGAGACCGGACTCAAAGTGGTGACCGAGCTCGTGAGCGTGAGCGACATCGACCTGCTGTGCGAGTATGCCGACATGATTCAGATCGGGGCGCGCAACGTTCAGAATTACGCCATGCTGAAGTGCGTGGGTCAGGCGGGCAAGCCCGTCCTCCTCAAACGCGGGATGGCGACCACCGTGGAAGAGTACCTCATGGCTGCCGAGTACCTCCTCTCCGAGGGCAATTACAACGTGGTGCTCTGCGAGCGGGGCATTCGGACCTTCGAGACCGCCACCCGCTTTACGCTCGACCTCAGCGTCGTTCCCGTCGTCCAGCTCCTCAGCCATCTACCCATCATCGTGGATCCCAGCCACGGGACGGGATATTGGAAATACGTGACCGCCATGGCCCGGGCGGGCGTCGCCGCAGGGGCGGATGGTCTCATGATCGAGGTCCACCTGGAGCCTGCCAAGGCCTGGTCAGACGGCCGCCAATCGCTCAAACCCTCGAAATTCTCCCGCCTCATGGAAGAGATTCGGAGACTCGCGCCTGCCGTCGACCGCGTCGCCCCGGAACGGCGGGGCTGAGCGTGGGCGCAACCCCCTTACCCCCGATCCTGACCCCTGATCCCTGATCCCGACGAGGCAGACCCCGGACGTGAACGCTACCGCCTCCCCTTCATCCAGCAGATCGTCCTCTCCCCGGAGCACGGACCCGGTCCGCGCCCGCCTCGCCGACCTCGTCGGCGTCGGGCTGGTTCTGATCGCCGCCGCCCTGACGCGCACCCTCTTTCTGGGAAGCAATCCGGCGGGCGTTTTCCACGACGAAGCGGAGAAAGGCTACTCCGCTTTCTGCCTGCTGCGGGTGGGGGGAGTCTTTGATTTCACAGAGACCACCCGGCATGTGGCCGACGGGGTTGGTGAGACGGGGAACGCGCCGACGGGGTCGGTGAGGTCGCCAAGACTGCGCGCGTGGCCGTTGTTCGTCAACGTGTGGGGATCGCTCACTTCCATGATTTACCAGTACGCCGCGCTGCCTTTTGTCGCCCTGGGAGGCCTGAGCGTGTGGACCACGCGTCTGCCAGCCGCCCTTGCGGGAACCCTGACCGTTCTGCTGACGTTTTTCCTGGCGCGGGCGCTGGCCGACGCGGACCGGGTCCGTGCCGGGGTCGGTGAGACGGAGCGGCGCGACCCAGCCGCCCCGCGGCCCTCAGCCGCCCTGCGGCCCTCAGCCGCCCCGCGGCCCTCAGCCGCCCCGCGGCCCTCAGCCGCCCCGCGGCCCGTCGCTCTGTGGGCCATGACGCTCACGGCCTTCTCGCCGTGGCACGTGGTCTTCTCGCGCTGGGCGCAGCAAGGAATCTTCACGCCCCTGTTCCTCACGGCGGGGTTGCTCGCCTTTCTCCGCTCCAGACGGGCCCGCAAGCCCTTTCCCTTCCTCGCCGCCGGCGCTCTCTTCTTCGGACTCGCCTTTTACGCGTACGCCGGGGCCCGGCCTTTTCTCCTGGCCTTTCTGCCCATGACGGCCGCGGTCTGGCGACGCGACATCCTGCGGCGGCGCCCGCTGGCGAGCATCCTGGCCCTCCTCCTTCTTCTCCTGCTCGCCGCGCCGACGCTCCACGCAATGCTGGCGGGAGGCGGCGCCGGGCTCGGGCGATTCGAGAGGATTTCAGTCTTCGGGATCGACATGCCGCTTCACCTGAAGATCCTGCTCTTCGCCAGGAACTATCTCGCGCACTTTTCTCCCCAGTTTCTCTTTCTGACGGGGGACGCCCTCGGCCGCCACGGCCTGCGCGGATTCGGCGTGATGCTCCACGTCGAGGTTTTTCTCCTCGTGGCGGGCCTGATTCTCGCCGTCAAACGCCGCACAACCGCCGACCGGTTTCTTCTGGGATGGTTTCTCCTCTATCCCTTGAGCGCGGCGCTGACGCGGGAAGGCATTCCGCACGCCTTGCGCACGCTTCACGCCGTCCCCGCCCCGCAGATCCTGGCAGCCATGGGCGCCGTGGAGATCCTTGACTGGCTTGAGAAAAAGGCCGGAATCCCAGCGCGCCGAATGGGCCGGGCGCTCTACGGTCTGAACGTGGCGGCGTTTCTGGTCGCTCTCTTTCTCTACTTTCCCCGCTACTCAGGCCCTCTTTTCGAATATGGCGTCGGCCAGGCTTTCCAGGCATTCCGCCAGGCGCGAGGGGAGCAGGATCGGCAAGCGGAGGGCCGCGGGGCGGCTGAGGGCCGCGGGGCGGCGGAGAGTGTGGCACAGCCGCCCTCGGGTGTGTCTGATGGCCGCGGGGCGGCTGAGGGCCGCGGGGCGGCTGAGGGCCGCGGGGCGGCTGAGGGCCGCGGGGCGGCTGAGGGCCGCGGGGCGGCTGAGGGCCGCGGGGCGGCTGAGGGGCGGCGAATCTATGTGCTGGCCGATACGCTCCCTCAGGCGCCCACACGCCTGCCGTACGTGCCGGAACTCTATCATTTCCATGGGAAAACGCCGCCGGAGGTCCTCTACCGGCAAGGCGTCGAGGGAGTGGCGGTTCAGCTTCTCGTCAGTCCCCCCGATCCGGCCCGGCTGGTGGAACGTCTGAAACGGGGCGACGCTCTGCTTGCAAGCCGAGCCGCGTTCGATCTCTTCTACGGGAACAGATCGAGCATTCTGGGGTCTTTCGAATTGCGCGCCATTCGCTGGGCGCCCAAACCGTTTTCCAGGGAGTCGGTCGAGTACCTGGTGCTTCTCCTGAGAAAGGACGCCCCAGCCCCTTGACGGGGCGGCACGGCGCGGATTCGACGGCCCTTGTACGGGGCCGGATGGGATTCTTGACCTTCCGCCAGGGATCTGCTCTAGTGTCTAACATGCGGGCCGCCCGAGCGGCTCCTGGACGGGAAACCGGAGGGGAATCCATGCTGATGTCGCGAGGTCTTCTTTGCAGATCCTCTATCGCCGTGCTTGTCGGGACGGTCGTCTTATCCGTCTCGACTGGGGCGGGCGGCCAGGCTCCGCCGGCGGCCGACGTTGTCTCGTCGAGCTCCGCCTCACCGACCTCGTCGGCACAGCCCTCAGGGACCGCTCAGAAGGAGCCCGCTCCTACGGCGGAAGCGGATCTTCCGTCAACGCCCAGCCTCGCGAACGACTCTCCGACCTCGGAAGTGTTGGCCCTTCTAGAGCGGATCGAGGAGCGGCACGGGAATCTGAAAACCCTGCAAGCGGAGTTTGACCAGGTGAAGGTTTCCGAGACCTTCGCCGACGAGACCCGCTCGCACGGTTCGCTTCTGCTGGAGATGCCCGACCGCCTGCGTTGCGAGTACGACCGGCCGGACCCCTCGACGATCCTCTTTGTGGATGGCGCCCTTTACCAGTTCGTGCCCACCATCAAGCAGGTGGACAAGTGGCGGTTCAGGACCAAGGCCGAGGCGCAAGAGCAGCTGAGACTCCTGCTTCTGGGTTTCGGCCTGTCGAGTGAAGAGATCTTGAAGAGTTACCGGGTCGAGCGCGTCGAGGCGGCCGAACCTAAGGCCGACAGGGTGGGTGAGGCGGAGGGGGAGGGCGGGGCGGCCTTACCGACCCCGTCGGCCCCATGGGTTCTGGCCTTCAGGCCTCGCAAGCGCGAAGTCGCCAAGCATTACACCGAGATCCGGGTCTCCTTTGACCGCGAGCGCCTGCTGCCGCGGTCGGTGCGCCTGACTGAGGCGGCGGGGGACGTGACGAACTTGACAATTCAGCCGGAAAAGGTTTTGCTGAACGAGAAAATCGAGGCCGGGAAGTTCAAACCCGAGTTCCCTGGGAACCCCGAGGTCATCGAGCACGAGTCTTGATTCCCCTCTGAGACATTCCGGCCCCTTTGGGAGGACTCTTCCCGTGAAAGCAACGCGCCTTCATATCGTGGTTTGGACCCTTGCGGCGTCGGCCGGCGTCTTGGCGCTGGCGGCCTGTCAGAACTTGGCGCCTTACCATCGCGTTCTGCCGGCGGAGATCGAACGCGTGTACGTGCCGATGGCAAAGAACAAGACCTATGAGCCGGGGCTTGAAGAGATGGTCACCAACGGCTTCACCACCGAGATCCTGGCGGATGGAAGACTGGAACTGGTCCGAAAACGGCAGTCCGACGCCGTCATCCAGGTCACCGTCGAAGAGTACAACGAGCGCACGCGGAAGTTCGAGTCCGATGACATCGAGCGTTCGCGTGAGATTTCCCTCATCCTCAGGGCCGAGCTGTTCGACCGAGATGACCTGGAGAATCCCTTCGCTCACACGGAAGAGATACCGGTCAAGCTGAGTTACACGTCCGACTACCGCAGCAGTTACTCCGAACTGGACGTGGACGCGCGCGAGCGCCTGGCTCGCGAGACGGGCCGGCGCTTGCTGATGGCTGTCATGAACGAGGTGAAACTGGTCGAAGGCCCCGGGGCGGCTGAACGCTAGCCGTCCGGGCGGGAGAACAAGCGCAGACCGCGCCCCCGCCTGCCGCGGGCGGGCGAGACGCTCCGCCCCTGACTCGCCCTTCTCCATGGGACCTGTCCCGTTTGTCCGACCCGCCTGCCGCGGGCAGGCCCGCCAGGCCGGGGGACGTGTCTTCTCTCATGCCATGAGACGCAGGTTAAGAAACAACGCCCTCCTGATCCTTTCCGCTTTGACATTCGTCATGGCTCTGGTTCTCGTGGCCTTCTGGATCGAAGCCAAGTACTACAAGCCGGCGAAAACGGACCTCATTGTGACGAAGTACCTGGGGGAGCGCCCCGTTTACGGTGAGAGTTTTATGAGTCTTCTGAGCGACTACGTCATGCAGAAGAACCCCGGGTTGGCTCAGGCCATGAGCAGAGCGATCCGGGTGAGCGTGGAACGCGAGATCTTCCGAGAGGATTCGCCTCTGATTGGGTTCGATCTGATTCGCGGAGACAAGACGCTCATCCAGATGGAGCGGGAGGATTATCAACCCTTCAACACGTTCAGGAACTGCCTGATCTCCCGGGACTACCGCGGCATTGCCCGCCAGGGCATTCAGGTCCCGTGGGAGAACCGGAAGGTCACCGTATGGGCCATCTTCACCTTCACCTCGCCCCGGGATCTCCAGTCCGTCGAGGAACTCACGAGCCGGTACCGCTACTATCTCGCCCTGATCTTGGCGGGCATGGGCGCGTTCTACTTCCTCTTGCTTCGTTTCTTAATACTGCCTGTCAAGAAGGTCACCGAAGCGATCCAGAACTCCCAGGAGGGCCGCCCGGAGTTCATTGAGCGCCCCCATGCCCGCCTGGAAAAGCTCTATAACCGAATGACCCGGGACGCTCTGCTCACCGCCTTAACCACGGATCTTCTCACCGACCCCGTCGGCCGTCACCGCGGGTCGCGCCCGTTGCGGATGACGCTGGAAGAGATGTTCGACGCCCTGAGCCATTGCATTACCGAGTGGTTCGGCTTTGACGGCGCCTGGCTCTTCGACATGACGTGGGAAGGGCGCGATACGCTGACCCCCGGGCGCCAGTTGCCGGCCGATCACCCGGACGCCCCGTCGGGACGGGAGAAGATCGCCGGGGTCCTCGACGTCACGCTGAGCCGCAATCTGCGCACCTCCTGGGAATCCAACGCGCCGCAGATCTTTCGTTGCTCGCTCCCACCAACCCCGTCGGCCCCCTCCCGCCTGGCGCGCCGCGACGGCGGCCTCACCGACCCCGTCGGCGGGAGCCTGTTCGTCGGCGGTCTCCCCCTCCGTGAAACGGAAGACAGCGCGCGTCTGTTCGTGCTTTTCAAGAAAGATGTTCCCGAGGGCGAGGGCCTCCGCTGGATCGAGAGCACCGCCGATCTTCTCTACCGCCAGGTCATCGGCTTGGTCGAGAACCAGATCCTCCAGTCCCGGGAGTTGTTCCGAGAGAGAAGCGAGGCCAACATCAGTCTCACGCGGAATCTGGGCCACGACCTAACCAACATCATCGCGACGAGCAAGCTGGAGCTGATGACCGTGGGTCAGGTTCTCCGCCAGTCTCCCGGCGAGTGGACCCGAGACAGACGGACCGTGGAAATCGTTCAAGAGTCCCTGGCCCGCATTCTGGACAGCACGCGAACCCTTCAGGAAATCGTGAATCTCTATCGCGCCTACGAGCACCTGAGAAGCCCGCGGTACGAATCCACAGACCTGAACCACCTGATCGAGGAGGTCACGGGAACGTTCCGGCTCTCCCTGTCGACCCAGATTGAAATCGCCTGTGATCTCTCCCCTGACGCGCCACCCCTGGAGATCGAGCCGCGCCTGGTTAAGTTGGCTCTTTTCAATCTTCTGAGCAATGCTCAGGACGCCATCCGCCGATCTCCCTCCCGCCAGCACGCCTGCCTGCCGGCAGGCACGGCGGGGGGGAGAATCTTGGTGCAAACGAGATGGGACCGTGGTAGAGACAGAGTTGTCGTCGAAGTCTCCGACACGGGAACCGGCGTGAGGACCCCGGAGGGCAAACTGGCCGGTGAGGAGGAAATCCAGCGCATTTTCGACCTCGGCTATAGCACGAAGCCGGGGGGTCAAGGCGAAGGGCTCGGGCTCAATTGGGTCCGGGTGATTCTCACGGAATTCCACAGAGGGGAATTGCGCGCTTTCAACCGAGCGGAAGGGGGCGCCGTCTTCGAATTCACCCTGCCTCGGAACAGCCGGCCGGGGAATGAGGGATCGGCGCGCGATCCCTCCGGCCGGATTCGCGAGGAAGGGGGGAACCCAAAGAGCGAGCCATGAGCGGAGCAATCAAGGTTCTCATCGTCGACGACAACGAGCAGTACCGCCAGGCCTTCTGCCGCAACTTGGCCGTGCAGGGCATGGAAACGGTCGAGGCGGAGGACGCCGAGCAGGCTTTGGGGCTGATCAAGGAGGCATCGCCCGACGTCATGGTGACGGACCTGCAGATGCGGACGGCCACGGAAGGGCTGGACCTAGTCCGCGACACGCGCGCGCTCGACCCGACCTTGCCCATCATCATGATCTCAGCGGTGGGTTCTTTCGACGAGGGCGCCATGGCCTCCCGGCTGGGCGCCGCCCACGTCCTGAGCAAAGCGAGGATTGAGGAGGAGATCAGCCTCCTGTACGACTCCATCGAGAAATCGCATTCCGCCCGCCGGGAAGCGCTGACGGTCTTGGAGGAGATCTCCGGGCTGCGCGCCGCGGCCGACGGGGGGGACCCGGCGAAGACGAGAGTGGCCGCCGCGCGTCTGCGCGAGATCATGGATCACCCCGACCTGGACTCCTACGTCAAGAGTGAAGCCTTCGACGCCTTCATGTCTCTGGACGAATCCCAGGCCGCTCGAAAGACCGCCGGCGAGATGGGCTCGGCCGCCGGCCTTCACCGGCGCCCCGCCGGCCTGGTCGTCGAGCCCGCGGAAGCCGGAGAGATGGAGGAGGTCGACCGAAGACTGAGGGAATTGGCGCCGAACCTGGCGGAGCTGGAGCCGGACACCGTCGATTCCCTGAGAATGGGGGAGTATCTATTCCAGCGTCTGAGGACCCTGGGTTCGCAGTTGGAGATATCGCGCACGACGTGTTTCTCCTACTGCTTCGGCGTCGAGAATCAAGCGAAGGCCGTTCTGCGCCGGCGTCTGGTGAAGTTCCTTTCGGTCGAGCCGAACTACGATATCATCAAGGGCCTCCAAGAGAAGACCACCGGCCACATCAACATCTTCTTCCAGCAACACCTCCTGCAGACGATACGCGACCACCGGATGGATTTCACGATCGACAACGTCCGTCTCACTTTCCAGCGCATTCTCGAACACCGCCTCCGCTACCGCCCCGACGGCCTGAAAGCGCTCGGCATCATCCTGCTCGTCTTCGGAAGGACCTACGAGTTCCAGCAATTCAACGAGGCCGTTCGGATCGACAATCCCCTCGGCGTCAAGGGCTTCGACAATGACGAGCAGGCCGTGCGAACGGCTCAGCTCCTGATCAATCTCCAGCACTTCCGCAATCCCTACATTCACCCCGAGATCCGCGGCCAGGAGGCGATCTCGATGATCCGGGAAACGACGGGGGAATGCCTGGCGCTGTTGGGTCGGTTGAGATAGGGATGGAGAGGATCCCCCGTCGACATGGGGCGGCGCAACGCGGATCAGCCAAGGGTCAAGTTGTTCGTTGCCCTGATGGCCCGACCCGGCGACGTTTTCCAGGAGTGCGAAGTGCGGCTTGCGGCGGAATTCGGTCCCGTCGACGCGCGAGGGGAATTCTACTCGGCCGATGCGTACACGGAGTACTACGCCAAGGAGTTCGGCGAGAACCTGGTCAAGCGCATCGTCTCGCTGGAGAAACTGGCGCCTCCCGAAGAGCTGGTGGACGTCAAGATCCGCACCAACGCGATCGAGGATTCCTTCGCCCGCAAGGCCTGTCCTCTCGATGACGCCCCGTTGCGAATCATCAATGTCGATCCAGGCTATCTCAACTGCTCGAAAGTCGTGCTGGCGACGACGAAAGACCACGCGCATCGTCTGTACATGGGGCGAGGCATCTTCGAGGAGGTAACGCTCAGTTTCCTGAGGAAAGAGCGCGGATTCCAACCTCACCCTTGGACCTATCCCGACTACCGGGCGCCCGAACGCCTCGATCTCTTCAATCGCTTGCGAGAGATCTACCGGCGTCAATTGAAGAGCGAGAGCGCTCCGTCCGCTGGAAACGGCGCCGAGGTCGAGAAAGATCCGAACCCGCGGGAATGAAACAGCTCTACCTGATCCACAGTTCCGACGCGAAATGGGTGACGCAACGGCGTGAATCCCTCATCGATGAGCTCGTTTCCAGGGACATGCGCGACGAGAATCTCTCAGAGGTCTTCTCCGTCTCGAACGTGGCTCTCCGACTGGGCGACGTCCTGCCCGAGGTCCTCTCGGAGCTTTCCACGATTCCGTTCCTTGCCGACAGCAGGCGGGTCGTCGTCTTGCATAACTTGGGCGATCTCCTGGCCGGCGGCAGAAGGAAGTCCACCGAGGAGAAGACGCAAGAAAGAGCGTCTGCGTCGAAGAAGACCAAGAAGCGCACGCCCGTTGAAGTCCTGGCCGCTTTCGTCCAACAAGACCTTCCGGCGACGGAGAACGTCCTGATCTTCACCGTGATCATCGACCACTCGCGCGGCGAGTATCTCGACCCCAAGAATCCTCTGTACAAACTGATCAGGGAATCCCCTCTGGGAGAGATTCTCAAGCCGGCGCGCCGCGAGAACGATCCGATTTTCCTGATGCGGGACGCTCTTCTGACGCGCGACACGGTGGATTGCCTGCGCCACTTCCGGCAGGTGTTCCGCGAGGACGCGCCGGGGCGCGTTTTCCGCGAGATCCTGAAGACCGTCCGCTTGCTCGTCCAGGCGAACGTCTTGAGGAAGGTCGAAGGCAGAGGCGTGAGAAATATCGAGACAAAGTACCTCCCGGATGGTCTGCCTGCGAACTACTACAAGGAGCGGGACTTCGTGCAGGACAAGATCAACGGCAATCTGCACCGCTTTCAGCTGCGCGAGCTGATACATGCCATGGAGCGTTTGCTCGAGATCAACCGCGTGCTCTATCCCTCGCAGAGCGATCCCTACGTTCCGGATCTGAGGATTCTTCTCGAGACGTTTATCGTTGAGTTCTGCGAAGGAACGGGGCAAAGATCCTGACGCGGTCTTGCGACCCGGACAACGGGGCCCCGCCGGGCGGGATGGAGATGCGTCGTCATGTTTGACGAGTCCGACTACCTGAAGATCGGGAAACGCGGTTCCCAGTGCGCGGGATGCGGGAAGTCGCTCCTCGAAGAGGACCGCCATCCCTCCGTTCTCCTCAACCCGGAGAAGGCGGCCGCTCCGGCGGCGCCGACCGGAGAGCAAGGCGCTTCAGACCAAGGGGACGGCCCTCCCCGGGAGAGCGGCGGCGCTCCGGAAAGTCCGCAAGAGCGAGAGGCCGAAGAACCGAGCTACAAACGGTTGGATTACTGCCGCGACTGCTGGGAGGGGATGAAGGAGCGGGCGTATTTCTCCTTCTGGATCAGCCGGCGCACGGAAGCGGATCTTCCGCCCGTGAAACTCAACCGCGCCGGCCGGAACGTGGCCTTGCTCGCCCTGTTCGACTCGCTCAGCGAGAAGCGAGACGAAGAGAACGACTTCGCGCCCCATCTGTTTTTCCTCGCGCATCTCCTCATGAAGTACAAGATCCTCAAGTGGATGCCGGGAATCGCCCATCCTGAGACCGGCGAGCCGATGCTGCGATTCTCTCGCACCGATTGCGACGAGGAGGCGCTCGTCCCCGATCTCGATCTTCCCGACGAGACGATCGTCAGGATCAAGGGAGAGATCGAGGAGTACCTGAAGGAGAACACCGGCCAAATCGTGCGCTTGTAGGCCAGAGCGCGGCGGGAACTCACGGTCGCTCTGGGCCGAATGCTCCGGATATCTTCTCCACAAGAAGGCGCCACGCCATGCCGGGCGCGTCGCGCCGCAGGGGATGAGTCCAGATCTTGAGCAGGTTGCGCCGCAGACGCAGGCGGCGGAACTTGCGGTAAAGCTCGATCAGCTCCTCTTTCGCCAGGACCTCGGAAAGGAAGATGGCTTTCTCCGGGGAACGGTAGAGGTTGACGTCGAGCGCCGACCAATCCGCAAGGTCGTCGGTCAGCAATCCGCGCTTCCTCGCGTACTCCCAGACGGGGGTGCCGGGATAGGGCGTAAGCAGGTAAACGTCGAAGAGATCGAGACGGCTGGCGCGGATGAAATCATACGTCCGCATGACCTGCTCGCGGGTTTCCCGTGGAGAGCCGATGACGAACGATCCGTTGGCCGCTATGCCCGCGTTCTTTAGGAACTCGATGGCCGAGCGATTGTGCGCGACGCTCACCGTGCCTCCCTTGAGGTAGCTCAGGACCTCGTCGTCGCCGGACTCCAGTCCCATTCCGACGCTGATCACCCCAAGGCGAGCGAGAAGATCGGCCAGCTCGGCGTCGACGACGTTGGCTCGGCAGTTGCACGTGAACTGGATTCCGCCGAGTAGGCCCCGCCTCTCAAGGAGACGGAGAATCTCCTCGAGTCGCGTCTTCTTCGCCGCGAAAAGGTCGTCAAAGAAGCTGATCAGCGTCGCCCTGTAATCGCGCACGAGCAACTCGATCTCATCCACCACGCACTCGGCGGAAAAGAAACGCAGCTTGTCCCAGAAGCGAGAAGACGCGCAGAAAGCGCATCGGTAGGGACAACCGCGCGACGTGAACATGTACGTATGCGGCCGGATGGACAAGAGGGATCGGTCCGGCATGGGGAGCGCGTCCAAGTCCTCCAGGGGAGGTCGGGGCTCGGTTCTCACGACTCGCTCCCCGTCGCGGAAGGCGATGCCGGGAATCGACGCCAGGCGATCCGCGGACAGTCTCTCCTCGAGGAACACGCGGATGATGTCCACGAAGGTCTCTTCGCCCTCCCCCAGGCAGGCGGCGCGCACGCTTCCCGGGATGGATTCCGGCAAGGCCGACACGTGCACGCCGCCCATGACGACCGGGATGTCTTCGGACGCGAAGACGTCGGCGTACTGCTTGGCGATCCCGAAGTTCTGCGAAACCGCCGAGATGCCCACAAGGCGGGGGCGGAACTCCCTGGCGGCGGCGACTACGCCGCTCGAAGCGATGCGGAATTCGACCGCCTCATCCCCGAGAGCCCGCCGGGCGGAGGACACGAGGTAGCCGAGGCCGAGATTGGGATAGCGCCGTTCGACCTCGACGCGCGGATTGATCGCGTTGACCAGAAGAACGCGCAGAGGCTCGCTCATCTCTTCGTTCCCTTTGCGCCGGGCCTCAGTCGAACATGACTGAGTCAGGCCGTCCTTTCGCCCACCACGAGTCCGTGAAGCATCAACGGCCAAGACAGGGGGATTCCCCGCGAGAGGGTCGCCTGGAAGCCGCAGCGACCCATCAGGCGTTTTAGATCGCGGCCGTTCCACCGGCGGAGATGACCCGGGTCGAACCTGGCTTCTCGGAACTTCAGGAACGCGACGCGCGCCGCGAACATCAGTCGATCGTTAGGGTAGACGACGATGATGCGACCTCCCGGGCGGGTCACGCGCGCCAGCTCGCGCACGGCGTCCTCCGGACGCTCGAGGTGTTCGATCACCTCCATGAGAACGCAGGTGTCGAAGGACGCGTCCGGGTAGGGCAGACGGCAAAGGTCCGATTCCTTCACGTCCAGACCGCACCCGCGACAGATCTCGACGTTCGCGGGATCGACGTCCACGCCTTCAGCCTGGCCGTGAGGGAAGAGCCTCGCGAGTTTCTCGAGCGTCACTCCCTCCCCGCAGCCGGCGTCGAGAATGCGCGGGCCGACGACGTGCGACAGCGCCGCGCGGTCGCGGCAATCCCAGTACCAACGTCCCACGCCCCCCTTGGCGTACTGCTCGCGCTGGCTGATGTCCGTTTGCCGCCGCCCGGCCGTTACCGGCATGGGTCCCGAGCCTCCGTGTGGCACAGCCGCCCTCACCTGTGGCCCCTGGCCATAGTTGGCGCGTTATTGTGGCACAGCCGCCCTCGGGCGCCTCGCGTTATTGTGGCACAGCCGCCCTCGGCTGTGGCCCCTGGCCATAGTTGGCGCGTTATTGTGGCACAGCCGCCCTCGGGCGTCTCGCGTTATTGTGGCACAGCCGCCCTCGGCTGTGGCGCCTCGCCATATCTGGCGCGTTATTGTAGCACAGCCGCCCTCGGCTGTGGCCCCTCGCCATATCTGGCGCGTCGTGGCGTCCGCCTTCCAACGGCGCGAATGCCGTCTCAACTAGCCTCGGCGCGCGCGAAACAGATAGCGCGCCACGTTCCAGCCAAGACCCGCCATGCGCGCCACGTCGCCGGGACTCCGCGCGCGCAGAAGCGTTCTCAGCATGTACGACGGGCGCATATAGAAGGCCCGATGCGCTTCCCGGACGATGGCTTTCAACTTCTCCTCGTCCCAATTCTCCGAGAGAACGACGGGCCTCAGGCGGTCCTTGTCGCTGACGTTGTGGGCGGCGATCTCGGCGTACCACCCCTTCTCCTTCGCCAGGCGGTGCAATTCCGACCCCACGAGGGGCGAGAGGGCGCTGAACTGAGCGTAGTCCGCCCGCAGCTCGATGGCGAAGCGGATGGTGCGAAGCGCGTCGTCGTAGGTCTCCGTGGGAATGCCGAGGATGAAATACCCCATCGTCCTGATCCCGGCCTCGCGCGTCAGGCGAAACGCCTCGCGGGCTTGTTCGGGCGTCGTGTTCTTGCCGATGAAGTCGAGACCGGCCGGGTTCGCGCTCTCCACGCCGTAGGCGATCGCGTCGCATCCGGCGCGGCGCATGAGGGCGAGAATCTCGCGATCCACGATGTCGACGCGGCCTTCCGCCTTCCACGCGATCTTCCGGTTTCGCTCGATGAGCCCCTCGCAGATCGCCGCCAGGCGCGCGCGGTTCAGAGTAAAGAGGTCGTCGTAGAAAACGATGGCCTCCACGCCGTATTTCGCGACGACCTCGTCGACTTCCGCAAGCACGTTCTCGGCGCTGCGCGCTTGCCAGCGAGAACCGAAGACGCTCTTGTCGCAGAACACGCACTGGTACGGGCAGCCTCGCGACGTGATCATCGACGTCACCCGCGCCCTGCCGCAGAGAGGATAGCGATAGCGCGCGTTCGGAAGGAGATCGCGGGCCGGAAACGGGATCGAGTCGAGATCGCGGCATCGCTCGCGGGGCGGACCGCTCCCCTCGCGGGTCACGATGCCGGGGATTTCGCTCGTGATCCGGTTGTCGTCGAAGGCCGCGAGAAACTCGACGAACGCCGTCTCCCCCTCGCCACAGAAGGCGTAATCCAGGTCGGGATTCTCTTCGAGCACGGTCTCGCGGCATGCGGTGGCGTGGGGACCGCCCAGGACGATGGCGCGCGCGTAAGGGCGGCAGACGCGGATGGCGCGCTCCACGGCGTCGATGACGGGCGTCATGCCCGAGAAGCCGATCACGTCAAGGACTGTGGCGCCGCCGCCCCCGCCTGTGCGCGTGGAGCGCCCTCCCCTTTGCGTGACGCCGCCGCCCCCGGCTGTGCTTCCCATGTAGCGCCGGGCGGAAACGCGTCGCTCGAACTCCTCCCAACTGAGTCCCTCCGCGAAGGCGTCGAGGATGGCCACGTCGTGCCCCGCTTCGCGCGCCGCCGAAGCCAGGTATGCAAGACCCAACGGCGGAACAACGATCGGCTCCTTCTGCGGGCGGCGGGCGGGAGCGTTGATGAGCAGGACGTCGGCCATGGTTCAGAATGCGAAACGGAAAACCGATGATTCAAAACCGACAACGGACAACGAAAGAGCGACAACGGACAATGCAAAACAGGCGCCTGGCCCAAATCAACCCCTCGAGCGGCCCATGGAGCGTGTTCTCGACCCGATCGCCCAACGCGAACTTCCGGTCCCTCGGGACCTTCGAGCCTCTAACGGAAAGAAAGTGGCACGGGCGTCCCGCCCGTGTTTCATGGGCAAGATGCCAGTACCGTTTAAGGGTTTTCCTCGCTTAGATGATTGATTTTAGGAGGGTTTCCTGAGATGAGTGGGTGGTTGCTCAAGTTTTTTGGGTTCTTTGAAAA
>Ga0315274_10004818_pt1 | contig 19797 bp, 17 predicted proteins | sample YL17G02_20_MG_FD_203700 | JGI IMG/M metagenome (GOLD analysis project Ga0315274, IMG submission 203700) | Sediment microbial communities from Yellowstone Lake, YNP, Wyoming, USA - YL17G02_20 | ecosystem: Environmental > Aquatic > Freshwater > Lake > Sediment | place: USA: Wyoming | collected... | reverse complement strand
TTTGAAATTGTCCAGCGTCGGATGGTTTCCTTTTCTGCCATACATGATCCATTTGGCCCCTTGTTCGCACAGACTTGAATCGCTTTGGCTACTAGCGCGTTGTTTGCTGCCTTGTCCCAATGTTTCTGCAGTGAAAGTATTCGAGATTTTATCGTTATGTTTTCGTCGTGGACGAGCTGTATGAATCGCGCGCGCTTTTCCATGGAATATCTATGTTGATGACGCCCTCTTTTTCTCTTGCCACAAACCGCATGGTCCAAAATGGGAGTACTCCAGCTAGCAGTGTAAAATATGCTGATACATCGCCTATGTTAAATCATATACCATATTCTGGCGGTTCCGTTGCACGGGCTATCATGAGTTGGAAAATGAAACCTGTGGCGACGCTGAGCATTTTGGCTGTGAATATGATGAAACCGGAGTACTGAAGTCTAATTTCCTTCTTTGTCAAGTGTTCACCTTTGTTGTTGGTCCATGCATGCTATCTTTTGATATATGATTTTATATTACGATTAGTGATTTCGCCTTTCGGGTTCATGAGCTTATCGCGAAAAGGTAATAAAAAGTTACTCTGATCTACAGAGGGATTTGTGAGAATAAAAATGTGGTGACTGTGTGATTTTGAAAAGTGAGGGCTGAGTTTAGAAGTTGTTTGACCCGCTTTTCTTCAAATTTCAAATAGGACATCTATTTTACTATTTGAAAAGAAATATTGAGAGCAATGTTTTCTTTTTAGAAATGGTTTATTAGTTTAGAGTTGGCATTAAACGGCAAGGCAGTGAATGCGATGCGAATATGCTACCTAGCTGACGCTTCGAGTGTCCACACTCGTAAATGGACAGGTCATTTCGTTGAAAAACGCCATGACGTTCACGTAATTTCGTTCGAAGATGCCAAGATAGAGGGCGTAACAGTGCATGTTTTGAAGCTTCCAGTGCTTATTAGGAATGCTACGTTCCCTCTAAAAGTCGCATCCATCTATAGAATAAAAACGTTGATAAAAAAAATGGAACCGGATATTTTGCACGCACATTACGTTACTAACTATGGGCTTTTCGGCGCACTATGCAATTTTAACCCATTCGTTATAACAGCTTGGGGTTCAGATATTCTAATCGTCCCTGAATCACGCCTTATATCAGCGATAAAAAGGTATATTGCAACTTATACCTTAAAAAAAGCGGATTTAATCACTACGGATTCCGTTTCCTCGATGAAGACGATTGTAGACTTTGGGGTTGATGAGGAAAAGGTGAAGCTGATTGTTCACGGTGTAGATTTAAAGTTATTTCATCCAATCGAGAATAATGAGGAGCTTAAAAAAGAGCTGTGCATACGGCAAAATTATCAGGTTGTTATAAGTACACGTAATCTTGAGCCTGTTTATGATGTTGATACTCTTATCAAGGCAATACCGTATGTCATTGATGAATGTCCGAATACTTTTTTCCTTATAGTTGGTGATGGAATATTAAGGCGTCAACTTGAAGAGTTGGCGTGTAGACTTGGTGTAGCTAAAAATGTTAGATTTGTGGGTTCAGTTTCGAATAGGGAGATGCCTAAATTTCTAGGGTCGTCTGATGTTTTCGTTTCTACATCGCTTTCCGATACTAGGTCTGTTAGCCTACTTGAAGCTATGGCCTGCGCGCTGCCTGTCGTGGTTACGGATTTGGATGGAAATAGGGAATGTGTAAAGGACGGGGTGAATGGGTTCCTGTTTCCTAGGGGAAATTTCAGGGAGTTAGCTGAGAAAATAGTTTATTTACTTAGAGAGAAAGACATCAGAAGAAAATTTGGCGTTGCTAATAGGAAGATTGTGGAAAAAGAAGCAGACTATGAAAAGGAGATGAGTAAAATGGAAAAATTATATAAAGAGCTGATTGAGGCGTATAATATATGAAAATTTTAATAACAGGAGGAGCTGGCTTCATCGGAAGTCACTTGTGTGAAAAATATACCTTGGAAGGCCATACTGTGCTTTGCTTGGATAATTTTATGAGCGGTGACTTAGGGAATATACGTGGTTTGTTGAATTACAGAGATTTTAAGTTGATAAATGGCGATGTGAGAGACGTTGATCTTTTAGAGAAAATTGTTCGGGATGTGGATGCAATCATTCATTTAGCTGCACAGATTCATGTTGATAGATCAATACTTGAGCCAAAGTTAACCTACGATGTTAACATCTTTGGAACGTTGAACATATTAGAGTTAGCACGAAGATATGATGTCAGCAAGGTTATTCATACATCTACCAGCGAGGTTTATGGCTCTGCTCAATACGTTCCTATGGATGAAAATCACCCTTTAGATGCTCCTCATCCTTATGGAGCTAGTAAGGTAGCAGCGGACAGAATGTGCAATGCCTACATCCAAACGTATGGTGTGAACGTCTGCGTTATGAGACCCTTTAACACGTTTGGCCCTAGGCAAAAAGATACTGGATATGGTGGGGTGATATCTATTTTTGTGAAACGCAGCTTAAACGGTACGCCTCCCATAATATATGGTGATGGAATGCAAACAAGAGATTATACTTATGTGAAGGATCTCGCTAGAGCTTACGACCTGATTCTTAAGTATAAGAAGCCAATTAGGGAACCAATAAACTTTGGAACAGGAAGGGAAATCAGGATAATAGATTTAGCGAATAAAATAATTGGATTATGCAGTAAGAAAGGGAGAATAAAACCAGTTCATGTTGCACCCAGACCGGGAGAAGTTGGAAGATTAGTTGCAGATTATTCGAAAGCAAAGAAACTTCTAGGATGGGAGCCTGAGTACACGTTTGAAAAGGGTTTAATAGAGTTCATAAAGTGGTATAAGTCTTATAAGTTTGAAGAATGGGCTAAGCCAGGCTGAGGATTATTTTTGAAAGACTGGAGGATTCCGCTCTATAAAATATACTGGGATGAAGAGGACAAAAAATCAGTGATGAAAGTTATTGAAAGAGGAAGTTTCTGGGCGATTGGACCTGAAATAGCCGAGTTTGAGAAACTTGTAGCAGATTACATCGGTAGGAAATATGGGGTTTCCTTTAACTCAGGAACATCGGCATTGCACGCAATTCTCTTAGCTTATAACTTAAAAGCCGGGGATGAAGTGATAGTTCCGTCCTTCACATTTATAGCCACAGCAAATGCCGCTCTTTTTGTCGGAGCTAAACCCGTTTTCGCGGATGTAGAAGAAGAAACATTTGGCCTATCTCCGTCTGACGTTCAAGAGAAAATAACTCGCAAAACGAAAGCTATAATGCCAATTCATTATGGGGGGTTGCCGTGTCATATAAAGGAACTACGGGAAATAGCTAAAGATAATGAACTCATCCTTATTGAAGATGCAGCAGAATCGTTGGGAGCATCAGTTGATGGAAGGAAAGTAGGGTTGTTCTCTGATAGTGCGGTATTCAGCTTTTGCGGAAACAAAGTCATAACAACGGGCGAAGGAGGGATTATCGTGACTGATTCAAAGAAAATATGGGAAAGGCTGAAGCTAATTAGGTCCCATGGGAGGTTGGAAGTGGAACCATACTTTGCGACCATTAAATCATTAGATTATATCACTTTGGGTTACAATTGGAGGATGTCAAGCATCACAGCTGCTTTGGGCTTTTCACAGATGAAGAAGTTGGAAAAGGTCATAAAAATGAGACGAAGAAACGTCGAATACCTAGAAAGCAAACTTTCCACAATATCCGGCATTGAGCTGCAAAATCCGCCAAAGGGATATTTTCACGTATACCAAATGTACACAATTCAAGTCAAGGGAGGGAAAGATGTTAGAGACGCTCTTAAGGAACACTTAGCGAAGAAGGGAATAATGAGTAAAGTGTACTTTGACCCAGTGCACTTGACTTCCTTTTACAGAAGAAAATTTAAACACAAAAGGGGAGACTTACCTGCGACCGAAAAACTTTCGGAGAAAGTTTTAACCCTACCAATGTACCCAACGTTGCTTGAAGACGAGATGGATTACATTGCAAAAAGCGTAGGCGAATTCATGGATAAGCGCTGAAAATCGCCTTTTAGCGCGCATGCCTGTTCCTAAAATGGTCTAAAATGGTTTTAAATCCGTTTCTGTATAGGTCTATTATGGACTTTTTTGATGAGCGGATTTTGTCTGTGCTCAAGGATGGAAAGCCCCTAAACCTGGCCCAACTTCTGGGCGAGGTGGGTTTTAGCCGTAACACGCTGAAGCTGCATCTTAAGCGCCTTACAGGTCAGAACTTGGTGATAAAGGAAAAAACGCTTTCAAATGGACGGGGAAGACCGAAATACGCCTATTTCCTATCGCCTAAAGTCAGGCAGCAGGTCTTTGCAGCCCTCTCAGACCCGTCTGTAACGATTGTAACTTTACCGTTCAGTCGCCTAAGACACCTCTGCAGGTTCGAGAAGGGCGGATACTGCAAACAAGCCAAGAATAAGTGCGCCGTAGAAAACTGCCCTCAAATTCCGAAGAACAGAGAATAAAAACCATTTTACACCATTTTCGGAACACGCATGCGCGCGCTGACGTACAGTTATACGTACCTAAACCAAGACTTAAACCTCTTTTCCCACTTTCGACTTAAGCTTCTTAATATTGCGTTCGCACCCCAAAAGACAGTAGTAAAGATAGGTTCTCTCAGCAGCAACTGTTTTGCGTCTTGCAATTGGCCTTTAATCAGATAATCCTTCGCACCACGTATGATACGTTTGCTTCTTTGGGATTTATACTTATTTAGGACACTATGAGGAATGTTCAGAATACTGGATTTGACCGACAGGTAATAGTCCATTACGTTGAGGTAATCTTCTGAGCGCGTATGTGTATTATGGATTCGATAACTCATCAGTTTTTCAGGCAAAATAACAATGGGGCATTTTTCTAAAATCCTCAACTTCATATCCGTGTCAGCAGATGTCCCAAACCTCTCCTCAAAGGGCACCAGTTCCTTGTATAGAGCGCTTTTCACCATTGCACTGGGGCAGAATAAAAAGTCCCCATTCTCCAACATTGAAAAAAATATTTCGCGGAAATGATAAATTCTTTTGCCCCTTAATTTAACTGGCAATCCATATTCCCCAATCACTTCACCAGACTCATTTATCAACTCAGCAAAGGTAAAAACGGCGCCAATAGTCGGATTGTCTTGGAAAGCTTGCACCTGCTTTTGCACTATGTCAGATCTATATACGTCATCGGCATGGAATATGGCAATGTACTCGCCATTAGCTAATTGAACGCATCTGTCAAAGTTTCTTTCCGCGCCGATATTCTTACTGTTCTTATAAATCTTCATCCTTGAGTCATTGAATTCTCGCAAAAGGAGCAAAGTATTATCTCTAGAATCATTATCCACAACAAGGATTTCCATATTATGGTATGTTTGGTTCAGAATGCTTCGAACAGTCTGCACCACCGTCTTTTCAACGTTGTATGCAGGAATGCAAATAGTCACCAACGGCTCATCGCATAGTGTTTGTTTACTATTTGAGGTGTTCATTTGGTAAATCTCATCCTTTGATCCTCACTTTACTATAAATTGCATAGCCCACACCTGGTTTTGCCACCCCATACAACAGATAAAACTGTTATACCTTATATTTCTAACTCAATCTATAACCGTAGACTCTAGGGATGGAATTTCGATTATACGTCAAGTTTCTGCGTTTAAACCTAACCCGTATCAGAAGCGGAATAAGCCAAGTCAAGATTAAAATGGGAATTCACTACAACAACGATGGATTCACAACGTAGTATAAAGACTACGCGCGCGCTGAAGATTTGATTATTTGAGGGCGCGTGCCCAAGACAAGTGTGATTCTCGCATTATTTCCCCTCAGGGTGGAAAGCTATGCATCAGCATCGTCATTATAACTGCATCTTGCGTGCAGCCCTTAAAAGGATTGTCAGCAGTTCTGCAGTCGCATATCTGTTTATCCTTTCATGGATTGCGATTCAACGTAAAACCTCTACAGTTTCATCTGGAGAAGCGTTGTCGGAGACGTAAATCGGTATTCCAAACGGCTTGGCCGGGGCCCCCAATGAACTCAAGCACTCTTTCAAGGAGGCAGCATTGTCGTAAGTTGGTAAGCAAATTGAAATCAGGGAGCTGTAATTCAAGCTGTTTTTCCTCTAACGATTTTTTTGCCCGCTTAGGAAAGATCCAAAGGCTTCCAGAATGTATTCAATGTCTTTGTTGGAGATTCCAGGCCAGACGCCGATCCAGAAATTATCCCTGCATACTCTATCGGTGTTTTCAAGTTCTCCAATTACTCTGAAGCGGAGGGCGGTCTCTGTGAACGCTGGTTGTCTCAAGATGTTGCCCGCAAACAACAATCTGGTACCTATCCCCTTCTTCTCGAGAAACTCGATCAGTTCTTTTCTGTGAAACTGAGCTCTTTCATTTATGGTCAGCGAGAAACCAAACCAGGCAGGGTCCGACTTCGGCAGCCATCTAGGGAGAACAAAATACTCATCCAAACCCATTGTTTTGAAACCGGAGTATAATAGCCTAAAGTTGTTTTGTCTCTTTTTGACAAATTTGTCAAGCTTGGCGAGCTGCGAAAGGCCTATTGCTGCCTGAAAATCTGTGACTTTTAAATTGTAGCCCAAATGCGAGTATATGTACTTGTGATCATAGCCTTCTGGCAAAGAGCCCAATTTCCACTCAAACCTTTTCCCGCAAGTGTTGTCTCTGCCTGGTGGACACCAGCAGTCTCTGCCCCAGTCTCTCATGGAACAAACTATGTCGTACAATCGCGCATCAGCGGTGATAACAGCTCCACCTTCGCCCATCGTGATGTGATGAGCTGGGTAAAAGCTGAAAGTGGCAAAATCTCCAAAAGTCCCAGTGTATTTACCGTTGTATTTCGAGCCTAGCGCATCACAGTTGTCCTCAACAAACCACAAGTTATGTGCAGCTGCAACTCCCTTGGCCTTTTCGACATCAAACGGGTTACCGAGAGTATGCGCTATGAATATCGCACGTGTTTTCTTCGAGACTGCTTTTTCAAGCAGTTCTGGGTTGAAGTTGTAAGTGCCTAACTCGATATCTACGAAAACCGGAACCAAATTGTTTTGGACAATCGGAGTGATTGTCGTAGGGAATGCTGCGGCGACAGTTATGACTTCGTCTCCTGGCTTCAGTCTTTTTTCTCCCAGTTTTCGTGAGGTAAGAGCAGACACTGCCAGAAGATTCGCCGACGAGCCCGAATTGACCAACGCGCAATGTTTCGCTCCGATCTTTTCTGAAAATCTCGATTCGAACGCTTGCGCAAACCTTCCCGCGGTCAACCACATGTCCAATGAAGCATCTATTGCGTTGAACAGATCATCTTCGTCAATTAGCTTTCCTGCGGCTGGAATGCTCTTTCTCTCTCGCGGCTTGTGGAAATTGTTAAAATAGATTGAAGCAGCATATCGAGTGAATAACCGCAGAATCTTGTCCAGTTTGTCGCTTTTTAGGCTTCCAGCTCTTCTGCATGTGTTTTGATTTAAGCTTATTATTCTGTCCAATTGGACAAAGCCCTCGCATCCGATATCAATTGGTTGCACGTCGTCTTTGGTTATGGTTGCTGCAATTCGTAGTGAAAGTTTTGCTGATGCTTTCGAGGTTATAGGTGTGGCAAGCACTTTTGTGCCTTCTGTGTCGAGGACCAGAAAAAAAGTCTCCATGCCCTCTGCTTGGGGTTTCACGTCCGCAAAGTCTGCGACGACAACATCTCCGCTCTTAAGCACTTTTTCAAGCCTCACTCGTTAAGATGAGGCCCGTATCCGCCTCTTGCCATGTACTTCGCGATCTGTTCCACAGTGTAGTCATACAGTTTCAGCGGATTCTCACCTTGGTAAAACTTTTTGTACCAAGCAACAGTTTCCCTGAGGGCTTCGTCTGTTGCGTATGTTGGTTTCCAACCGAGGATTTCGTGCGCTTTGCCGCAATCCAACCTTAACAGGCTTGCTTCCTCGGGCTCTTTGCTAGCATGTTTCGCATTATACGTTCCGCTGCCCCAATAGGCGATTACCTTTTTGACGATTTCCTCGACTGTGGAGTTATCGTTCCCTGAGGGACCGAAGTTCCAAGCCGTGGCAAATCTTACACAGTTCTCGTGTAGTTTCGTGCCCAGTAGCAGATATCCGGATAATGGTTCTAATACGTGTTGCCATGGTCGGACGGACGCAGGATTACGGATTAAGATCTCCTTTCCGGCATTCAAAGCTCTGATGCAGTCGGGCACAAGTCTGTCTTCTCCCCAGTCACCTCCACCTACTACGTTTCCAGCTCTTGCTGAAGCTATTGCCACTACTGGAGAATCGCCGCTCGATTCAAAAAATGAGCTTCGGTACGCTACAACTACTAGCTCAGCACATGCTTTGCTCGAACTGTAGGGATCTCGCCCACCCAGCTGGTCCGTCTCCTTATATCCTAAATCCCGCTCTCTGTTTTCATAACATTTGTCGCTTGTAACCACGATAACTATCTTGGCGCATTCGGTTTTTCTTACTGCCTCGAGGAGGTTTACTGTTCCCATCACGTTAGTCTCGAAAGTTGTTTGTGGTTCGCGGTACGAGCGTCTGACGATGGGTTGAGCAGCCATGTGAAAGACTATCTGTGGTTTGTATTGGTCGAAGGCGGATTCAAGGCGCTTCGCATCTCTCACATCACCAAGGAGGTGAACAAGCTTCTTTTCTAAGCCTAGCGCCTCAAACATATTCGGGTCTGTTGGAGGCGCCAGAGCGTATCCGATCACTTTCGCACCAAGCTCATGGAGCCAAGTGCAAAGCCAGCTTCCTTTGAAGCCTGTGTGGCCCGTAATGAGAACAGGCTTGCCTGCGTAGAAGCTGAGGTTCTTTTCTATGATTTTGCTCATGTTAGGTTCAGCCCCAAATTCGCCAACATTCTCTCCTCATGTGGTTTAAGCTTTGGATTAGGCTTGTCTATTGGTTTATCGAATTCCAATTTCGGATAGACATAGGTCGGATAGTCCATTTCAACTTGGACAAGCAAAGGGAGTTTCGCGTTCTTGGAAAAGATTTTGCGTATTTTCTGTCTCCAATGAACCATGCTCTTGTTGATTTTTAGAGCCTCGATTCCGTAGGCTTTCGCTATGGCCACGAAATCAGAAGAGTGATAACCGCTATGTTCATCAGTGTCGCAGTAGTGAGAATCAAAGTAAAGGCCTTGGAATTGTTTTATCATTCCGAGGCTTTTGTTGTCTAGTACGAACATGAGTATGGGTAGACGCAGTTTTCCAACCGTGTTGAGCTCGTGTATGTTTAGTTGCATTCCACCGTCACCTGCTATCAGAATGACTCGTTTGTTGCTAGCAATTGCTATCGAGATACTTGCTGGCAGCCCGTAACCCATGGGGGCCATCCCGCCACTTGTTATAAAACGCTGTCGATCTCTGATCTCCAAAACTTGGGCGGCTAACATTTGATTCTGTCCTATGTCGACGGAGACCACGTCGTCTGGGCTCAGGTTCCTCGAAATTTCCTCCATGATGTTATAGTGAAAACTCTCAACCTTGGCCCTCTTGGGTTCGTCTAACGCAGGAAACATTCTTTTCAGGTCACTTAGGAGTCTTATCCAATCATCATAGCGCCTGGGCTGTGGTTTTTTCCCTTCAGCAAAACAAAGGAATTGCGTTATGAAATTCTTAACGTCTGAGGTTATAACTTTTTTTTGGGGGAACCTTCGATCTGTAGGATCCGGTTCAAGATCAACTTGAATGATTTCTTTTTCAAGGAAGGGCGTGAGGATGTTTCCGACCTGCCTGCTATCCAGACGAGACCCCAAGGCGATCAGCAGGTCGCTCTCCGCAAGAGCCAGATTGGCATAGCGATTACCATAGGCACCTAGAAAACCAGCGAATAGCCTATGATCGTTCGGGAAACAATCTTTGCCGAGTAACGAAACAACGACGGGAATGGCAAACCTTTCAGCAAGAGACAGCAGCTCTTTCCTCGCATTGGAGACTCGGCACCCTCCACCTGCCAATATAAGTGGCCTTTCCGAGTGAACCATCGCATTGAGAGTAAGTTCCAAATCGTCCTTGGAAATCCTCGTATGATCTTCGGCACAAACATCTTTTGAGAGCAGAGCTTTGGGCGAGATTTCACTTCTCTGGATATCCATAGGAATGTCAAGCAGAACAGGTCCTGGCCTTTCAGACAAGGCGATTTTAACAGCTTTCTTCAGTTCATCTTGCACGATATCCGCTCTGTCCAGGAGAAGACTGTATTTTGTGATGGGTTTGACCATGTTTACTATGTCTGTTTCTTGAAAACCACACTGCCGTACGGGCCGCTGGTACTTGAAATCGTAAGTGTTTACTTGACCGGTGATCAGGAGCACAGGTGCCGAGTCAAAATATGCGTCTGCTATGCCGGTTATCAGATTGGTAGCACCGGGGCCGCTCGTGGCAACGGCTACACCGAGGGCACCACTGTACTTCGCGAAAGCGGATGCGCTAAATGCCGCAGCCTGCTCGTGGTAACTGTGGATGTATTTGATTCCCTTTTGTCTGAAAATGGAGTCAACAATGTGAGTGACGGCTCCGCCGATGCAACCATAAACGTATTGAACCCCTGTTTCATGCAGAAAACTCGCTATATAATCGGAAACCTTCACGTTCATGTCCTCTGTTTTGATAATTGCTCGTTTGCGTGGTTTTTGAACCACGTTATTGTTTTCGCTATTCCGTCTGGCAACGAGGTTTTGGGAACCCACGCCGTATTCCTTCTGATCTTTTCTATGTCCGCCTCCCAAACATTTGCCGTGTCACGGTGTCTTCCGGCTCTCTCTCCCCATTTTGATTCTTTTCTGTAGTTGGTCAAGGTTTTTATGATGTCAACAACTTCTTGCAGATTATGCTGCTTGCCACTTCCAACGTTAAAAATCTCACCTGTTGTAAGACGATTTGCCGTCTCAGCAACCTTAAGGTAGGCATCGATGACATCTTCTATGAAGATGAAGTCTCTGACGAAGTTTGGATTTGACAGTCGAAGCTCTTTGTTGTCCAGACAATTCTTGATAACGTATGGAATCAGTCTGTTCGAATCCTCAAAATAACCGTATGGAGAGAAAAGTCTCAGAGTGAAAATTCTCAAATTGTGTCTTTTGGCGAGTGATTGACAATATAAAGTAGCTGCAGTTTTCGTAACCCCGTAGGGATCGATTGGTTCAGGAACATCATTTTCAGCCATGCGACTTTTTTTCACGCCGTATTCAGACGAGGTTCCTGTGTTGATAAAATATTCAAAACCTTCACTAACACAGGCATCCAGCAAGTTAACAGTACCTAGAAAATTTGTAGCAACGATCTTGGAAAAATCGTCTTGATGCGAATAGCCGCCATACATGGCCAGATGGAAAACTTTTTTTGGGCTAACTTCAGAAACGAGGGTTCTTACTTTATTTTTGTCGGTCAAGTCGCAGTAATGGGCACTCACCTCATCAACAATGTCTTTGATTCGCCAAACGTCAGAAGTCTTTCTCAGAAGGATGTGAAGATTTTTCTCCCTTTTTGCAAGTGCGCGTAGCAAGTTTGCTCCAACAAATCCAGTTGCCCCTGTGACGAGAACACTCATTCCCAAACCTTCCACGGGGCGTTGCCCGCATCCCAAGCAGCAGTCAGTTCTTCCTTGTCCCTAAGAGTGTCCATGCACCTCCAAAATCCGCGGTGTTTATACGCCACGAGTTGTCTGTCCATCGCCAGTTTCTCTAGAGGATCCCGTTCCCAAGCTACCGAATCACCCTCAATGTAATTGAAAATCTCTGGCTCCAACACAAAGAAGCCCGCGTTTATCCAAGCTTCGCCCTCTTGGAGCTTTTCTGAGAACCGTTCAACGACCCCTTCCGACTCTTTCAATGACAAGGAGCCAAACTTGCTAGGTGGCTTCACCGCGGTTACCGTGGCATATTTCCCACAATCGCGATGAAACTTCACAAGATCCTTTATGTTGATGTCGGCTACGCCGTCTCCGTAGGTTAACAGAAACGTTTTGTCGCCGATGAACTCTTTTACTCTCTTAATTCTGCCACCTGTCATCGTATTCAGACCGGTGTCAACAAGTGTGACGCGCCAAGGCTCGCATGTGTTCTTATGGAACGTGGTTTTTTTGCTTCTCAGATCTATGGTTAAATCCGATCGATGTAGGAAATAGTTGGCAAAGTATTCTTTAATCATGTAACCTTTGTATCCGAGACAAATTAGGAAGTCATTGAAACCGAAGTGTGAGTAGATTTTCATGATGTGCCAAAGAATGGGGTGTGGCCCTATTTCGACCATTGGTTTTGGTCTAAGGTAAGTCTCTTCGCTTAGTCTGGTGCCAAAACCACCCGCGAAGATGACCACCTGCATCTGCGATTTTGGCGTTCGAGTTTCCTCCGTCTGCTTCTCATATAGGCAGACATCTCCTATTAAATGCCTCGCCATATGCGTTTCCTTTGTTAGCTCTTTATTGTGTGCAATCGGAGCGGTCAAAGCAGTTTAGCAATAGAGTTTGGGGTTGACCCGTGCGGTGAAAATGGAGAATTCCATTCAGCGCGCGTGCTAAGCCACTTCAGGACGGTCTAGCTTCTGGTCTTGCTCCTATAAAAATCCGCTAATCACTTTCTACCTCAAATAGATGAGGAGAGTTCCAAGAATAGTGCTTACAGTTAGAATACTCTGTTGAATAGCTTTTTAAAAAAAGTCAGATATAGTTCACGACTAGGTTCACGATTTAAGGAAAGGGTATGAAATTGACGGAAACTAAAATTGCGGTTCTAGGTTCAGGATTAATGGGTCATGGAATAACACAAGTAGCTGCGCAATTCGGCAAATACGAGGTCAGCACGCACCTAGCTGTGGAGTTGAAAAGATTTCAAAACACGATAATTGAATATTGTTGGTTGCATACGGATATTTATAGGGCGCACGCGCAAAAAAGGATAGTGATCATGGTTGAAAACGATTATGGATCATAATCCACTCATTTCAATTTGCATTCCAACATACAACCAGCGCGCTGGCTTGTCCCTAAATTAATTAATGCAATTGGGGTCTCGTATCTTATGGCTTACATCCAAGCTTAGGAGGTGAATCCCAGCGGGACAAGATGAACACGAGACCCTAGAAACCCTCTTCAAAAACGTAGACTTAAGTTTTGCTAAAGCTGCAGTGCACGGTTGCTTTCACACGGTTGGGCCTGGGAGACCTCCAAGGAATCCCTTAGGGGTTTTCAGAACTTTCATTGTTATGAAAATGAAGGGCGTTCGCAGTCTAAGAGAAATGACTAGACTGCTTGACGTGGATCAACGACTGAGGAAACTGTGCCTGATAAAGATAGGCGAAACGGGCTATCCGAGAAGCGTTCTCAGCAGGTTTATCCGAAAAGTCGGGGAAGACAACCTCACCAGGATAATCGAGGAGAAAGTTGTTAAGCTCTTGAAACGGAACGATGCAAAAGACGTTGATGCCGTGTTAGACGCCTCGTTCATAAAGGCCTGGAGCACACGGCATCCACTGGACAACCAGAAAGGCTATTCTGACGAGGAAGCCAGAGTCGGAAGAGCAGGCAGAACATTCGGACTCGGCTACAAACTTCACTTGTCCATCGATTCTCAGACCATGCTTCCTTTGACCTGCGCATTTGCTTCTGCAAACCAGAACGAGAAGAAGCACTCGGTGAACATGCTGGAAAAGACCAAGCAGATTCTCAAGCGGTCTGCAGCCAGATTGAGAAGCGTGATAGCTAACAGCCAATACAGCGACAGCAAACTCAGAAGTGCCGTTGACGAGGCAGTGATTCCTTATCCCGTTAACCAGAAACGCGACGTTAAAGGCCTTCTAAGGGTGGACAAGAAGTTTCGAACCTATGGACCAGGAGACCAGAAGAATGAGTATCATAAGAGGCCTCACATTGAAGCGGTCTACAGCTTCCTCAAGACGCAGTACAGCCTAGCCATTAACAAGGTCAGAGGCGTAAGAAACGTCGCTTCCTACGCGCTCTACAGCCTACTATGCCTGATTCTCAGCAGAGAAGCAGCCGAAAACGTCAGAAGACCAGACAAAGCGGTCTCACCAACCTACTTCAACACATAATGAAGGGACAAGGCAGCGCGCTAATATGATCCAGGGTCGTCTGCACAAATCTATCACTATCAATGCATGCGTAGCAGATGTGCATATATTACAGAAGGTACCAGAAATGTAGAAATCAGGTTTTCATTGCAAGCGCGCGCCTCTTAGCTTGTACTCAGTATATAATATTTTATTGCACGAGAAACGTAGAGAATGTCAATAAACATGGTCGCTAAAAAATGATAAGAAATTTGCTGAAGTCGCTAATACAATAATTTAGCAGTCTTCCGCTATTGCCCCCTCTTTACAACAATTACCAAAGCACAAATAGACTATGTGGTGGAAGAAATAAGTAAAATCATAAACTGCAAAGCTACCGACATCAACACTTTTTGTCATTTATACTTGTCAAGTGCTCGAATAAACTAACACTCAATGTTTAGGAACGCATATCTGCTCTTGTTTTGGGTACGCCCACATATCCCCCTTTTACAAGGGTTTCAAGTTTTTCCTCCAAATCTTTACGCTTTTTCCTTCGTCCTCGCTAAGCATTTCCTCTTTCTCAAGAATCTTTTTCAGCCCCTTCAAAAGCTCAAGATAAAGCGGCGTAAAAGCTTCCTGCCAATATCCTGGATACATCTTGTAAAGGTAAGGATTCGCTTCCACTGTTATATCCACTTCAGACTTCCAAAGGAAACTACCTTTCATATGAAACCACCCAATAAGACAAGCAGTTGGAACGCCCACAATCAGTGCAATTACCGCAAATAGCCCAAAATGCGGAAACACAGCTTGCAGCATAGGCATATTGGTTATTGCCAAATAATACACAGTAACAAGCGTCGTTGCAAAACCCAAAAGAAAACTCAAGTAAGTACTGTAACCAACTCTAAAATAATACCACACCCTAAAAATAAACCTTGAACCCCTCATTTCAATTCCTCACACGACTCCTACTTAAACAACCAAATATAAAAACTACATCCTGTTCAATCGATTTTTCGTAACCTATCCCTTTTCATGAAAACTTAATCATATTTGTTCAATCAAAGTCTTCTTAAGAGGAATGAAACACATGCATAAAGTTTCTTTCATCGGCATGGGCTACGTTGGCCTTTGCACTGCTGTATGCTTCGCAAACAAAGGATTCAAAACCATAATTTCGACAAACGACTTAATATTGGAATAGGCGAAGTTGTGTTATGAAATTCAACGTAGCCAGAGGAAGGATAATAAAGAAATGTCCTCCTTTATATAAAGCATCAGTCAAAATTTATGGATCCATACATAAAAGAATAGAAGTAATACTGTGGAAAATGCAAGGAAAACCTGTACCACCACCTCATTTTGTAAAGCAATCCGTAGTGCGAAAATATGCTAAAAAGTTCAGAATAGAAGTCCTTGTGGAAACTGGAACTTATCATGGAGCTATGGTTGAAGCCATGAGAAATCAATTTAGAGGTATACATTCCATCGAGGTTTACAAGCCGTTGTACGAAGAAAATGTGAAGAAATTCTCTAAGTGTAAACATATTTTCTTACATCTTGGTGACAGTGCATATGTTCTTCCAAAGATAATGAACTATATCAGAGAACCCGTCATTTTTTGGTTTGGTGGGCATTTCTCTGGAACGGGAACAGGGAAAGGAAGTACAAGCACGCCCATAATGAAAGAGCTTGAGTGTGTTTTTAATCATGGAATCAAAAATCATGTTATTCTTATAGATGATGCAAGATTTTTTATTGGAAAAGATGATTATCCAACCCTGCAAGAGCTGAAGGAACTCGTATTAAAGAATTATCCTAAGTCAACTTTTAATGTTGAAGATGACATAATACGGATTTGTCCATAAACTGTAGATCAATTGGAGTTTTGCTCAAGTTCTCTGGTGATGTGAAAGCGATGAACATTTTAATTTCGGCTTTTAATTATCTTATTTTTTCTGTTGTTGGGCATACATTTTCATGTACCATTCAATTGTTCTTTTCAAGCCTTCTTTAAAGTCAGTTCTCGCTTCAAACCCAAATTCCTTTTTGGCTTTGCTCGTATCAAGGCACCTTCTCGGTTGTCCATCAGGCTTTGAATTGTCCCATACAATTTTCCCATCATATCCAACGAGCTGCGCTATTAAATCGACCAGCTCTCTTATCGTAATCTCTCTGCTTGCGCCCAGATTAACAGGGTCGGGTTTATCGTATTTTTCCGTTGCTAGAAGAACACCCTCAGCCGCATTCTCCACGTACAAAAACTCTCTAGAAGCCTTCCCAGTACCCCAAACAACAACATCCTTTTTTCCCTCTAGCTTAGCGTCCACCATTTTCTTAATAAGCGCTGGAATCACATGCGAACGTTCAGGATCAAAATTGTCCCGCGGTCCATACAAGTTAACTGGCAACAAATAAATAGCGTTAAAACCATATTGCTCCCTGTACGCCTGAGCCTGAACCAGAAGAAATCTTTTCGCGATACCGTAGGGCGCGTTTGTTTCCTCTGGGTACCCGTTCCATAAGTCTTCTTCTTTGAAAGGAACTGGAGTGAACTTTGGGTACGCACATACAGTTCCTACTGCGACAAATTTTTGTACCCCTTCTTGCCTAGCAGCTTCCATTACTTGAATTCCCATTATGGCGTTATCATAGAATAAAGTAGCGGGGTACTTCTTGTTAAATCCTATACCTCCAACTTTACCTGCTAAATGAATAACAATATCCATATCCGCAACGGCTTTTACACAATTCTCCCATTTTATCAGATCTATCTCTTTACTTCTAGGAACTCGAATATTTTCAGGCTTGACTCCTCTTTCTTTTATGAGCTTCTCAACTATGAAAGAACCGAAGAACCCAGCTCCACCAGTCACTAGCACCTTCTTATTTGCCCAAAATTTCATTTTAATCTACCTTCCACCACCTACCCGAAAACCTCTTTTCCAAGATTTCATCTCCCTCTCCAATAGGCTCTAAACCTATTTTACGCATGTCTGCGTCCACCATTATTTTCACTAGATCTTCAAATTTAATCTTCGGCACCCAACCTAATTTCTTCTCTGCCTTCCTTGGATCAGCAACTAACTCTTCAGCCTCGGTAGGTCTAAAATACCTCGGATCAACTTCTAAATGTTTTTCGAAGCGAAGGTCAACATAGGAAAAGACTCTTTCAACAAACTCTCTCACCGAATGTGCTTCACCCGTTCCTAACACAAAGTCGTCTGGTTTATCAAGTTGTAGGATTTTCCACATTGCCTCCACATATTCTGGGGCATATCCCCAATCTCGCTTTGCATTCAGATTCCCTAAGTAAACAGTTTTTTGTTTTCCAGCTAGAATGTTCGCTATTGCCCTAGTTACTTTTCTCGTTAAAAACGTTTCACCCCTTCGGGGGGATTCATGATTAAATAAAATACCATTACACGCGAATAGATTATAGCCTTCCTTGTAATTCAAAGTCATCCAATAAGCATAAAGTTTAGCCGCTGCGTAGGGGCTTCTCGGCCTAAAAGGCGTCTCCTCATTCTGAGGAGGGGGAGAATTCCCGAACATTTCACTGCTAGATGCTTGATAAAACTTGATATTATTACCACTTCTTTTAATGATATCTAAAATCCTAGTAGTGCCCAAGGCAGTAACATTCCCTGTATATTCTGGAATATCAAAACTTACCCTAACATGACTTTGCGATGCTAGATGATAGACTTCATCAGGTCTAATATTATAAATTATGTTTGATATCTGCTCAGAATCCGATATATCTCCGTAATGAAGGAAAAATCTTGCATGAGGGTCGTGTGGATCAACATAAATGTGATCTATTCTACCAGTATTGAACGTGCTCGCTCTTCTGATAATTCCATGCACTTCATAACCCTTAGAAAGCAAAAGTTCCGCTAGATATGAACCGTCTTGCCCCGTTATTCCAGTGATAAGTGCTTTTATCATCGAATTGTCTCCAAACCTATTGCCTCGTCGAATATCTTTTTTAGCTTTTCGTTTCTTCTTTTAATGGAAAATTTACCAGCCTCAATTTCTCTTCTTCCTGCAATTCCCATTTTTCGCCGAAGCCCCTCATCTTCAATTAGGATACTCGTTTTTTCTACCAGCTCCTTTACTACACACATATCTGGGCTACGTGCAGAAATCATATCTACTATTTCCCGCGTCAGCACATCGGGGTTCAGTCCGAAAGGCGATCTAATAAGAAAGCCTGTTTCACCATTTTTCACCATTTCATAATTACCTCTCCAGTTTGTAGCCACCACAGGGAGTTCACAACTCATTGCATCTAAGATGGTGAGGGCAGGAGTAATGTGGCCTGGAAACAGGAAAATATCTGCGTTTTGCATGATACGGTCCCGTTCTTCCATAGACAGAACTTGCTCGAATATTTTCACATTTTTTCCAGCTAGAACCTGTGAGTACTTTTTGCGGATGTATGGAGGAACGTGACATCTAATGACTAGTTCAAGATTGTCATATCTTTTATTGAGAATTTTGAATGCTTCTAAAAGTTCTATTCCACCTCTCTCTTCAAAACTTCCCGGAATGTTACTTTTGTGTGCAGTTCCCAAAAACAACAGGGATATTTTATCTTTACCATATTCTTTTTTGAAATCCTTAGGTGGAAGGGCCAAGTTGACTACTTCTATTTTATCATTAAACCTTTCACAGTTTAGCCTAAACAGCGTCATTCTCTCAGTATCAAGATAAGGCATTATCTTGACACACCACTTAGAGCTTAGAACCTTTTCTATCAAAGACCTGTAAAGCCCCAGATGTTTAATGTCATACATTATTGGACAAAAATCGCCAACGCATTCTATCATAACAACCCACGGCTTTTTTCTGGAATATATGAGTCTATGTGCAGAAAAAATCAAATCCGCTTCAACCCCCCTTTTTTTGAAGAGATCATCTGTATACCATCTCAACTGAGACCATAGAAGTTTGCATAGGCTATTTTTCTTCAAAGGAACAGCGTTTCGTATTTTTTGGCTAAGTTGCGGTTTTTGGCTGACTGATCTCCTAGGGAAAATAAACTCATAACCCTGAGGAGGATATTCCAAGATGGAGTTGAATATTGAGTGAAAACCGAGTCCCGCTTCAAAAAGGATTTCCCTCATCCAACTCCCTCATTAACTATGATATCCCGGATATTTATATTGAATGCTTTAAATCAAAACATTTGTTACAAGAAAAAGCAAAAGATATTTGGCTCCAAATAGACGGGCCTACGACAATTGCACGCACACACAAACTCCACGGGTTTCATGAAAACTTGATCATATTTGTTCAATCAAAGTCTTCCTAAGAGGAATGAAACACACGCATAAAGTTTCTTTCATCGGCATGGGCTACGTTGGCCTTTGCACCGCTGTATGCTTCGCAAACAAAGGATTCAAAACCATAATCTCAACAAACGACACCAAAAAATGGAAATGATTAACAAAGGAACCCCCCATTCTATGAACCCCAACTTGAGCCTTTACTGAAAAAAGTCATAAAAAACAAAAATTTAAAGGCTGTTGTTGGACGAAAAGAAGCCATCTTAGAAACAGACACGTCATTCATAACAGTTGGAACCTCATCAAACCTCGACGGAAGCGTCAACCTCAGATTCATAGAAGAAACCTCAGAAACCATCAGAGTAGGGAGCTTGACTTGAACGGCGTCTAAACGAGACATTTGGCTGCTTTTGCCAGTTCCTTCTCTAAGGCTTCTGCTCTTTTCTTGACTTTTTCGAGTTCCTTTC